>Ga0214921_10002779_pt1 | contig 27829 bp, 23 predicted proteins | sample LL1505_MetaG_FD_177992 | JGI IMG/M metagenome (GOLD analysis project Ga0214921, IMG submission 177992) | Freshwater microbial communities from Lake Lanier, Atlanta, Georgia, United States - LL-1505 | ecosystem: Environmental > Aquatic > Freshwater > Lake | place: USA: Georgia | collected... | reverse complement strand
GTTTGCATTACCAGGTAAAGAAATTGTTTTAGCGGCAGCATTGGATCGTTTTGAAATTTGGGATGCAAGTACTTATAAACAGCTCTTTGAGGATTTCTCTGCAGATGCATTTAGCAATCTAGCACAGGAAGTAATGGCAGGTATTAAAAATCAAGATTAAGGAAGATGGCTTACCCTACATCCAACTTAAACACAGATTACCATATACCTGTTTTATTTCAAGAAACCATTGCGCATCTAAATATAGTACCCGATGGTATTTATGTAGATGCCACATTTGGAGGAGGAGGACATAGTAGAGGTATTTTATCAAAGTTGGGTCCGAAAGGAAAACTCATTGCTTTTGATCAGGATGCAGATGCTAAGAAGAACTTACCAAATGATGATCGAATCATTTTTGTACCCGAGAATTTTAGGTACATACAACGATTCCTTCGCTTGAATAAAATTGATAAAGTGGATGGTGTTTTAGCCGACTTAGGTGTAAGCAGCCATCAATTTGATGAAGGTTCAAGAGGTTTCTCTATTCGTTTTGATGGTCCCTTTGATATGAGAATGGATCAACGTCAAACAAGAACAGCAGCGCAAATTATAGAAAGCTATACAGAAGCAGCACTACATAAAATGTTTGAGCAATATGGTGAAGTCACCAACGCTAAGACCCTAGCGAAACATATTGTCACACAAAGACGTCTAATGAATTTATCTACCGTACAAGATTTTAAAACATTAATAGCGTCTGTAGTAAAAGGAAATCCAAATAAATATTGGGCACAAGTTTTCCAGGCTATCCGAATGGAAGTGAATGAAGAGATGATTGTGTTGAATGAATTTTTAGCACAATTACCAGAAGTCATTAAAGAAGGTGGAAGAGCAGTGATTATCACATTCCACTCTATCGAAGATCGCATGGTAAAAAATGCATTCAAAGTCGGACCTGATGAAGACGATGTGAACAACCCGTTTCTTTCGATTAAGAAAGAAGTGCTTTGGAAGATCATAACAAAAAAACCTGTTGTGGCTTCTGAAAAAGAGATGAAAGAAAACAATCGAAGCAGGAGCGCAAAATTGCGCGCTGCCGAAAGAGTATAAACCGTATGTCCGTACCTGTAAAAAACAACTCTAAGTCTGCTATCATTAGCATGCTTAATTACGAATGGATTGTTATGAACATAAGTTACTTTTTGTTCTTGGCAGTACTCGCGATACTTTATATCGCTAATGGACACTTGACGGACAAATCAATCCGCAAAATCAATACCACAAAGAAGGAGATCAAGCAATTACAATTTGAGTATAAGACACTTAAAGCAGATTTAATGCTTAAAAGTGAATCTATCAATATTGAAAAAGCAATGGCACCTTATGGCTTACAAGTATCCAAGGAGATGTCTATACACCTACCATTGGAAAAACGTTTTGATTTGGTCAATGAAAAAAATAAAGCCAAATAATGGATGTAAAACGCGACATACTTTGGAGAGTATACTTAAGCTACATTTTAGTGGTAGTTGTTTGTCTTTTTATATTAGGCAAAGCATTTTATATTCAACAAGTTCAAGGCGCTTATTGGAGAGGCTTAAGTGACAGCTTACACCAACGCATTATAGAAATTCCAGCAGATAGAGGTACGATTTATAGTGAAGATGGACAGATGTTAAGTACCAATGTACCACAATTTGATATTTATATAGATTTTAGAGTGGAACCATTGCATGAAAAAAGTGGCCAATCATTTAGAGAAAATATAGATTCATTAAGTATTGCTTTAGCTGATTTATTTAAGGATCAATCTGCAAGCACCTATAAAGATCGTTTAACGAAAGCTTTTGAGAATAGAGAAGCCAATTATGAATTAAGAAAAAAAGTTGGTTATAAGCAGTATTTACAAATGGCTAAGTTTCCATTATTCCGATTAGGAAGATATAAGAGTGGTTTTATTGCACAAGAAAGAAATATTCGTTTGAATCCTTATCAAAATATGGGATACAGAACGATTGGTTTAGCCAGAGATCAAAATAAAGTAGGCTTAGAATTGTCGTATGATACAGTCTTGAATGGCCGTAATGGAAAGCAGTTAGTTCGAGCTATTGCAGGCGGGGTCACTGTTCCGGTACAGGAAGGTGAATTTGAAATTGAACCTGAAACAGGAAAAGATATTGTGAGTACACTTGATGTATATATTCAAGAAGTGACAACAAATGCCTTGATGAAGATGATGATTGGTAATGAAGCGCAACATGGGGTGGCAATGGTAATGGAAGTAAAAACAGGTAAGATCAAAGCGATTGCAAATTTAGGAAAGATCAGAGATGGCTATTACGCAGAGGATTTAAATTATGCCATCACACCTTCAGAGCCTGGTTCTACTTTCAAGTTGGTGACATTAATGCAAGCTTTAGAAGATGGAAAAGTGACTTTAAATACTTCGATTAATTTAGAAGGTGGTGTATGGAAGGTAGCTGATAGAACCGTGTATGATTCAGAAAAGCATGGAAAATTTCAAGCGACTGTGTTAGAAGCATTTGAAGAAAGTTCAAATGTAGGGATGGCAAAAATTGCAGTCAATAATTATACCAATGATCCAGCAGCTTATTTTAAGCACCTCACAAGATTAAGATTGGATTCATTGTCAGGTATTGATTTAGTTGGCGAGGGTCGTCCTCAAATTACTCGACCTGGTGATAAATTATGGGGACCTACCACTTTACCTTGGATGGCATTTGGATATAATATTGCTATTGCACCAATACAAACTTTGACGCTATACAATATGGTAGCCAATAATGGAGTGATGATGCGTCCTTATTTAGTGAATAGTATACAAGAAGAAGGCAGAATCATCAAATCAATTACACCTAAAGTGTATAATGCAAAAGTCTATAGTCCAGCTACTATTAAATCTGCACAAATAGCATTGGAAGGTGTTTGTATCAATGGAACAGGTAAAACTTTATTTAAAAATAGTCCTTATAAAGTAGCAGGTAAAACAGGTACTGCTTTAGTTGCAAATGGAAATAAAGGTTATTCGGACAAAATTTACCAATCTTCATTTGCTGGCTATTTTCCTGCAGATAATCCTCAATATACCATTGTGGTAATCATCAAAAATAAACCACACGCATATCCATTTTATGGTGCTTCGGTTGCAGGGCCAGTATTTAAGGAAATTGCTGATAGGTTATATGTTACCTATATCCAAAATAAAATGGACAAAGCGCCAAGTTTCAGTTTAAAAGATTCTCAATTATTCAATTATACAATTGCAAAAACTTCTTTAAAAGCTATCGCTAAACAATTGTCTATGCCTTATCAGGATTCAACTCCGGTGAATGCAGACTGGGCAAATGTGCAAGGTGCAGGTAGGGCTTTAAAAGCTGGGCAGCAATTACAAATAGGTTCTGATAGTACGATGCCAAATATCAGTGGTATGAAATTAAAAGATGCATTATGGTTATGTGAGAAAAAGGGATTGATTGTGAAATGCAGTGGTAAGGGGAAAGTGGTTCGTCAAAGTATTTTACAGGGACAATATATTCAAAAAGGACAGCAAATATTTATTGAATTGAATTAATTAAATGACAACATCTTTACAACATATCTTATTTGGCGTAGCTTTAAGAGAAGTGATAGGCTCAACCAATCAAGAGATTGTTGACTTACAAATTGATTCTAGATTGGTTCAGCCTGGAACTGCTTTTGTAGCAATTAAGGGAGTGCAAGTAGATGGTCATCAGTTTATCTCAACTGCAATCGAAAAAGGCGCAACCGTCATTGTTTGTGAAACATTACCAGCATCAATAAAAGAGGGCATTAGTTACATCGTTGTAGCGAATACACAAGAAGCTGTTGCATTGATGGCGCATCAATTTTATGGACAGCCTTCTACTAAAATTAAATTAGTTGGGGTAACTGGTACCAATGGTAAAACGACTGTTGCTACTTTATTGTTTAAGTTATTTTCTGAAATAGGATATACTTGCGGATTGGTAAGCACGGTTCAAAATCAAATTGGAGATCGTATTATCCCTGCAACACATACTACGCCAGACGCAATTCGCTTAAATGCATTGTTGGCAGAAATGGTGTCAGAAGGTTGCACACATGTGTTTATGGAGTCTAGTTCTCATGCAATTCATCAGCATCGTATCACAGGTTTACAATTTACAGGAGCTGCATTTACCAATATTACACATGACCATTTGGATTACCACGAAACATTTGAAGAGTATGTACGAGTTAAAAAATCATTTTTTGATCACTTAGGCCCTGCAGCTTTTGCAATTACCAATTTAGATGATCCAAATGGCGCAGTGATGTTGGCCAATACAAAAGCAAAACAGTTTAGTTATGCATTGCATGCACCAGCTACTTATAAAGGAAAAATTTTAGAAAATCAATTGACTGGATTGGTATTGAATGTGAACGAAGTGGAAGTGCATTGCAGATTGATAGGCACATTTAATGCATATAATTTTTTAGCTGTTTATGGCATCGCTATTCAATTAGGAGAGGCATCAGAAAAAGTATTGACTATTTTAAGTGCTTTGACAGGTGCAGAAGGCCGATTTGATTATCTTATTAGTAGCGCAAATACAATTGGCATTGTGGATTATGCGCATACACCAGATGCCTTGCAAAATGTATTGGAGACAATTGCAAAATTAAAAAAGGGTGGAGAAACGGTAATAACGGTAGTGGGTTGTGGCGGCGATAGAGATAAAACAAAAAGACCAATCATGGCGCAGGTCGCTTGTGACCTAAGTGATAAAGTCATTTTTACAAGTGATAATCCTCGTTCCGAAGATCCCAATCAAATTATCAAGGATATGGAGTTAGGATTAAGCAGTGCTGCAAAAAGAAAGTATGTCAATATCGTAGACCGGTATGAGGCGATCAAAGCAGCAGTAAATTTTTCAAAATCTGGAGATATTATTTTGATTGCAGGAAAGGGTCACGAAAAATACCAAGATATCAAAGGGGTTAAACAAGACTTTGATGATAAGGCAATTTTACAAAACATTTTTAACTCATTTGCTAAATAATTCCCTATGCTCTATCAATTATTTTCATGGTTAGACAAGTCCTTTGATATACCGGGTGTTGGTATATTTCAGTTTTTGACTTTTAGAATAGCAATGGCGATTTTATTGTCTTTATTTATCGCAACGGTATACGGAAAAAAAATGATTTTGTTTTTGCAGAAAAAACAAATTGGCGAAAGTGTAAGAGAACTAGGATTAGCAGGAGAGCAGCAAAAAAAGGGAACACCAACTATGGGAGGTATCATCATTTTAATGAGTGTATTGATACCTACTTTATTATTTGCCAACTTAGATAAAGTGTATATCCGATTGATGATACTTTGTACAGTATGGCTTGGTTTGATTGGATTCCTAGATGATTATTTTAAAATTCGTGCAAGAAAAGACGCGCAAGAAAAGGGTGAATCTTATAAAAAGAAGAACAGTGATGGATTGGCGGGTATTTCTAAAGTGATTGGTCAAGTTGGATTAGGCATTATCATTGGAGTGACATTGTATTTTAGCAATTCGGTTACTGTGGAGCGTGAAATTATTTCAACCAATGTATCGGCGAGTTTAGCAAAGGGTGAAAAAATTGCAAAGGGTGCCGATGTGGTTGTAAGAACAATCAATGGAGAAGAGCGTCGTTTTGTAAAAGTAAAAACACCAATCACCACCATTCCATTTGTTAAAAATCATGAATTCAATTACAGTAAATTAATTAGTTGGATGGGTCCAGGAGCGGAAAAATATACATGGATCGTCTATATTTTAGTAGTCACATTTATTATTACAGCAGTATCCAATGGCGCGAATATAACAGACGGTTTAGATGGACTCGCTGCTGGTGTGAGCGCCATTATAGGAGCCGCTTTGGGCGTATTTGTATATGTAAGTGGTAATTATGTTTTTGCAGATTACTTGAACGTCATGTACATTCCTAATTTAGGAGAGTTGTCCATATTTGTTGGTGCATTTGTTGGAGCTTGTATTGGATTTTTATGGTACAATGCTTATCCAGCTCAGGTTTTCATGGGTGATACAGGAAGCTTGGCTTTAGGGGGAATCATTGCTTCACTTGCTATCATAGTTCGTAAAGAATTATTGATTCCAATTTTCTGTGGTGTGTTTTTGATTGAAAACTTAAGCGTAATCATTCAAGTGGGTTACTTTAAGTACACTAAGAAAAAATATGGAGAAGGGCGTCGTGTGTTTTTAATGAGTCCTTTACACCATCATTATCAAAAGAAAGGTTTTCACGAAAGTAAAATTGCAGTTCGCTTTTGGATCATTACCATTTTATTAGTCATCACTTCTATCCTAACCTTAAAAACAAGATAAATTGTCTACAAAGATTGTCATATTAGGTGCAGGAGAAAGCGGAGTGGGTGCTGCCTTACTAGCTAAGCAAAAAGGATACAATGTATTTGTTTCCGATGCAAGTGCTATTAAGCCAATTTTTCAAGCAGAATTAGAAGCGAATCATATTCCATTTGAATCTGGCAAACATGATGTAGAAAGAATTTTGGATGCAGACGAAGTGATGAAAAGTCCAGGCATACCAGAAAAGAGTGAATTGGTGAAGCAAATACGTGCAAAGGGGATACCAGTGATGAGTGAAATTGAATTCGGTTATAGATATAAAGGGGCAAGTAAGATTGTTGCAATTACTGGAAGTAATGGTAAGACAACAACCACATCCTTATTATACCATATCTGTAAAGTAGCAGGGCAAGATGCAGCCATAGTGGGCAATATTGGATTCTCATTTGCAAGACAAATTGCTCAAGATCCAAAAGCGCTATATGTGATTGAGGTAAGCTCTTTTCAATTAGATGACATTCATAGCTTCAGACCAGATATAGCAATTCTTTTGAATATTACCGAAGATCATTTAGATAGGTACAATTATCAATTTGAAAATTATATTAAAAGCAAGTTTAGGATTATTGAAAATCAAACAGAACAAGACTGCTTTATTTATTGCATAGACGACGAAGTCGTTGTTAAACATCTAGAATTACTAACTACACATACTAACCTACTACCATTTTCTATGAAACAAGAATTAAAAAAAGGAGGCTACATCAAGAACGAACAAATGATGTTAAAAATCCAAGAAGAAAGAGTGACAATGAGTATTTATGATTTTGCCTTAAAAGGCAAGCATAATGCTTATAACACAATGGCTGCAAGCATTGCTGCATCTACATTGGGTATTAGAAAAGAAAAAATTCGCGAAGCCGTAAGCAATTTCCATAGTCTGGAACATAGAATGGAATTTGTTGCCACTGTAAAAGGCGTTGATTTTATCAATGACAGCAAAGCGACGAATGTCAACAGCACTTGGTATGCTTTAGAGAGCATGCAAAAGCCAACCATTTTAATTTTAGGTGGCGTAGACAAAGGCAATGACTATGCATTAGTGGCAGACCTTGTAAAAGATAAAGTAAAAGCCATTGTTTGTATGGGAACAGATAACGCTAAATTAATTGAATACTTTAAGGATAAAGTAGCACAAATAATTGAAGTGGATTCTGCAAAAAAAGCAGTCAATGCTTCATTTAAATTAGCCGAGAAAGGAGATGTGGTGTTATTAAGTCCTGCTTGCGCAAGTTTTGATTTATTTAAAAATTACGAAGACAGAGGACATCAATTTAAAGAAAGCGTAAAAGAATTATAATCATGTTCAAAGAAACCACAGATAAGTTATTTTCTCAAATGCCTTCTATAGGTGGCATGAGAGAACATTTAGACCAGCGAACAAGAGGGGATAAATACATCTGGGGTTTAGTTATTTTATTATCACTGATCTCTATATTGGTAGTATATAGTGCAACAGGTTCTTTGGCATATAAAATGTATCGTGGTAATACTAGTTTTTATTTGTTTAAGCAAATCATTTTTACATTAATTGGTTTGTTAGTTGTGTTTGGTTTACATAGAGTGAATTACACTGTTTTTTCTCGAGTGGCTACTATTTTATTTATATTATCTGTGCCCTTGCTAATCTATACTTTATTTTTTGGCGCTAAAATTAATGAAGGCAGTAGGTGGATTAAATTACCCATTATTAATTTAACCATTCAAAGTAGTGATGTAGCTAAATTGGCTTTATTTATGTACCTATCTAGGGTGCTAAGTAAGAAGCAAGAAGTGATTAAGGATTTTAAGAAAGGATTTTTACCGGTAATCATTCCTGTATTCATTATTTGTGGTTTAATCATGCCTGCAAATTTATCCAATGCATTATTGACAGGCGCAACCTCTTTACTTTTATTGTTTATTGGTAGAGTGAGTTTTAAACATATTTTATTGACGATTGGTGTAGCAATGATACCAATCATAATCATTATTAGTGTGGCAATGGCTACACATAAGGCAAACGAAGGCACAATTGATTCGGGCAAACCAGTGATTGCAGAGTCACTAAAAAATTGGGGTCGATTTGGAACCTGGGTGAAACGTGTGCAGGATTTCATGTATGCAAAAGACAATGAAGTGCCATATCAAGTACAACAAGCAAAAATAGCGATTGCAAATGGGGGCATCTTTGTTGGTTTAGGTCCAGGGAATAGTCAACAAAGGAATTTCTTGCCACAAGCGTATAATGATTTTATTTATGCAGTAATTATAGAAGAATATGGATTATTAGGTGGAGCATTCATCATTTTTATTTACCTCGTGTTTTTATTTAGATGTATCCGAATATTTAGAAAGTGCCCCTATGCATTTGGTGCATTTTTAGCACTAGGATTAAGCTTTACATTAATTATACAAGCTGTGGCGAATATGGCCGTGAATGTGGCGATTGTTCCTGTAACAGGGGTGACTTTGCCATTATTGAGTATGGGTGGAAGCTCATTTATTTTTACATGTTGCTCGATAGGATTGATATTAAGCGTTGCAAGAAATGTGGAGCAAATGGAGGGTAAGGCACCCGTTGAAACAGAGATTGAAATTCCTAACGAAAACATTGAGCCTGTTCATGCCTAATCAAGCACATACTCCTTTGCGTATCATCATCGCTGGCGGTGGAACAGGTGGACATATTTTTCCCGCCATTGCTGTAGCACAAGCTATACAAAGGTTACAGCCTGATGCTACAATTTTATTTGTAGGCGCCCAAGGGAAAATGGAAATGGAGAAAGTGCCACAAGCTGGATATCAAATTGTAGGATTGACTATTGCAGGTTTCAATAGACAGCATATTTTCAAAAATTTAACTTTACCATTTAAGTTGATTAAAAGCTTTATTCAAGTTCGAACCATCTTCAATCAATTTAAACCTAATGCAGTTTTTGGAGTAGGAGGCTATTCGAGTTTTCCAGTATTAAAATATGCCCAAACAAAGCGGATACCAAGTTTTATTCATGAAGCAAATGCATTTGCTGGAAAAGCCAATCAATGGTTGGGCGAACGTGCAACAAAAATATTTACTGGAACAAAAGGAATGGAACAATTTTTTCCTTTTCAAAAAATCCAGATCACAGGGAATCCAGTAAGACAAAATATCGCTAAGAGCGCAATGGATAAAGAACTTGCATTATTACAATTTGGTTTATTACCCAATCATTTTACTTTATTGATTATTGGAGGAAGTTTGGGTGCGGCATCTATTAACCAAGCCATCCAACAAAGTTTACCAGCCTTTGAAAAAATGGGCATTCAATTAATTTGGCAGACGGGAAAGCCGAATGCAGCAATGTATAAAGCATCGGCTAGTCCATTTGGAAATGTATTTGTGGATAGTTTTATCAATGATATGAGTGCAGCTTACGCTGCTGCAGATATGGTGGTAAGTCGTTCAGGCGCCATGGCAGTTGCGGAAATAGCGATGACCGGGAAAGCATGCATTTTTGTTCCTTATCCACATGCAGCCGAAGACCATCAAACCTATAACGCAGAAGTATTGGTAAAAGAAAAAGCTGCTCAAATGATTGCCGATAAAAACGTAGTCACTGAATTATTTCCAATGATTGAAAAATTAATTGCAAATAAAACGGTCTTGAGCGAAATGCAGACAAAAATAAAATCATTCGCTTGGGAAAATGCAGATCAAGTGATTGCAGCAGAAATTATTCATGAAATTGACTCAAAATAGCGCATCTAATATGAATCCTCTAACTAACTTGAAACGTATTTATTTTATTGGCATTGGCGGTATTGGTATGAGTGCTTTGGCAAGATATTTTAATACGCAGGGCGTATTGGTATCTGGTTATGATAAAACACCAACTGCATTGACGGATAGTTTAGTTGAAGAAGGGATATCAATTCATTTCGAAGATGATTTGAATCAAATAGATAAGGACGCAACAGTCATTGTGTATACACCTGCCATACCAGCAGAACACAAAGAATTAAATTATTATAGAGATAATGGTTATTTGGTGGTAAAGAGAAGTGATGTATTACAATGGGTTACTGAAAATGCTTTTACAATAGGCATCGCTGGTACACACGGCAAAACAACTACCACTTCGATGACTGCACATATATTAAGACATACAAGTTATGGTTGTAATGCATTTTTAGGTGGCATCGCTACTAATTATGATACTAATTTTTGGAGTCACGAGAAAAATGTAGTGGTTGTTGAAGCAGATGAATACGATAGAAGCTTTTTAAAATTATCACCCAACATTGCTGTCATCACCGCAGTGGATCCAGACCATTTAGACATTTATGGTACAGCAGAGGAAGTATTAAAAGCTTTTGGACAATATGCAGATAAGATTAAGCCAGGCGGAACATTGATTCAGAAATTTGGCACGACGGTACAAACAAGTGCAAGTAATAAAACAATTTCAACATACGGTTACAATCATAGAGAAGCTGACTATTATGCAAGTGATTTAAAAGTGGCGGATGGTTCTTATATATTTGATTTAGTGCATCCTAATGGGATACTTAAAAATGTAGTCTTGAATATGGGCGGATTGCATAATGTTGAAAATGCGATTGCTGCAATTGCCATTGCATTGTGTTTAGGTATAGCAGATGAAAAAATAATTGCTGCTGTGGCAGACTTTAAAGGTGTAAAACGTCGCTTTGAATATAAAGTGAAAACTGCGAACAAAGTATTGATTGACGACTACGCACATCATCCAGAAGAATTAAGTGCATTGATTAGTGGTGTGAAAAGCATCTTTCCAAACCAAAAAATGGTTTTAGTATTTCAACCACATTTATATAGTAGAACACAGGATCAAGCAGCAGGTTTTTCTGCCACATTGGATCAGGCAGACGAAGTTATTTTATTACCAATTTATCCTGCAAGAGAATTGCCAATACCAGGCGTCACTAGCGATATGTTGTTGTCTGCAATGACTATTGAGAAAAAGCAAGTCATGTCAAAAGAACAACTCATGGCATGGTCTGCTACAACAGAAGACAAATTAATCGTGATGGCTGGAGCGGGAGATATTGATGTATGTATCAATCAAATTAAAGACATCCTTACAAAGTAGTACATGAAAAAATGGCAACAAATAGTAATTAAAATCTTGTGGAGCATCGCTACTGCCGCACTGATACTGCTTTTTGTGGTTTCATGGAAGGCAAAGAGTGAGAAACAATTAACAGATATACAAGTTGAATTAGTTGGAGAGAGCGCCCAAGCCCTATTCATGGATGAAAATACAATACGAATCATTTTAAATGAACAAGGCGTGCAAGTAGGGATGCCCATTGAAAAAATAAATTTAACGCAGTTAGAAAAATTTATTGAAAAAACAGAATGGGTAAAAAATGCAGAATTTTTTATCAATAATAAATTAGTCCTAGAAGTTAAAATAGAACAAAGAATTCCTATTGCCAGGGTGTTTACAGCTAGCGGGAATTCATTTTATATCGACAATGAAGGTTCAAGATTGCCATTGAAACAATTAACAGTGTTGAATCTTCCAGTGTTTACAGGTTTCCCAACGGATCAGCCAAAATTATCAAAGCCGGATAGTGTATTGTTAAAAGATGTTTTATTTTTTGCTAAGACCATCCAAAAAGACAGTTTTTTCATGGCCCAAGTGGCGCAAGTGAATATCGAACCAAATGGGACTTTTCAAATGGTGCCAACCCTTGGAGACCATCTTGTTTTATTAGGAACAGTGGATCAATTAGAAGATAAATTGAATCGATTATTTACTTTTTATAAAAAAGTTTGGCTAGTTTCTGGCGTGAATGCCTATCAATATATTGATTGTAGGTTCAATCATCAAGTTGTGGCCTTAAAAAAAGGCTTACAACCCATTCAGTTTACAGGAGATTTTAAATTGCTCGTAGTAGACTCTACTTTAATGATGCAAGCTCCAGTGGTTAGTATAGACAGTGCTGTCAAAGCTACCCCTGTCTTGATTGACTCAGCGATGACTCCACCAAAACCTGTGAAAGTTGCTCCGGCTAAAGTGGTTAAGCCAGAATTGGCAAAGTCCAATTTAACAAAGCCGATATCCAAGAAAAAAGTTCAAGTAAAAGGGGGTAAGTCCAAGCCTAAATTGAACAATAAACCTAAAAATAATTCGTTAATTAAAAAGAATAAGACTGCTAAGGCTTTAATGCCTAAAAAGTCGAAGTCTCCAACTAAGAACAACTAACAACTAAAACCTATAAAAATGAGTCAGAACGATTCTCCCATCATTGTGGGTCTTGACATTGGTACAACAAAAATTGCAGCGATTGCCGGAAGAAAGAATGAATTTGGGAAATTAGAAATCCTTGGATTTGGACGTGCAAATAGCAATGGTGTACAACATGGTCAAGTATTAAATATTGATCAAACCATTAAAGCCATTCAACAAGCTTTACAAAACTGCCATTTAAGTAATCCAGATTTAGAAATCCACGAAGTGTATGTGGGTATTGCTGGTCACCATATTAAGAGTTTACAAACAAGAGGGGATCAAGTAAGACAGGATGCTGAAAATGAGATTCAGGCTTGGGAAATTGAGCAATTAATCAACAATCAAAGAAAGACTTTCATTCCAGCTGGTGATCAAATCATAGATGTGATTCCTCAAGAGTTTCATGTAGATAATAACCAAAATATTAAGGATCCAGTAGGGGTAAACGGTGTTAAAGTTGGCGCCAATTTCCACATCATCACGGGGGACAGAAATGCGATTCGCAATATCAATCGTTCAGTAGAGCGCAGTGGATTAATTACAAAAGATTTAGTACTACAGCCATTGGCATCCGCTAGTGCCGTAATGAGCGACATTGATATGGAAGCGGGTGTAGCAATATTAGATATCGGTGGAGGTACAAGTGACCTTGCGGTATTCTATGAAGGTATTTTAAAACATACAGCGGTGATTCCATTTGGTGGCGAAAATATCACCAATGATATTAGAATGGGCTTGGGTGTTTTAAAAAGTCAAGCAGAGGCCATGAAAGTGCAGTTTGGAAGTGCATTATCTGATGAAGCAAAAGCAAATGCATATGTAACCATCCCTGGATTAAAAGGGATGCCTGCAAAAGAAATTAGTGTAAAGAATTTAGCTGCAATTATACAAGCTAGAATGAGTGAAATCCTTGATTTTGTTACCTACCATTTAAAGCAAGTTGGATTGGATAGCCGTATGTTGAATGGGGGTGTGATTTTGACTGGTGGAGGCTCTCAATTAAAACACTTGATTCAATTAACTGAATATATTACTGGTTTGAATGCGAGAATTGGATTACCAAATGAGCATTTAGCACCTAATCATATTGACGAATTAAAGAAGCCAATGTATTCTACATGTATTGGTTTGATTTTGAAAGGGTATAATGATTATGAGCAAAACTATAAAGTATTTACTGAGACTTATAAGAAGGTAGAAGTGCCTAAAGCGTTAACTGTAAATACACCAGTTTCAAATCAATCTAACACTTATCAAAGACCAAATCCGCAACCAGTGGCCACAACGGTTTCAGAGGAGCAAATTGAAAAAAGAAAAAGTAAGTTCTGGGATCGTTTCAAGAACAACTTAATCGAAATTTTTAACGAAGAAGAAGACAAACCATTAGCATAAAAATTACCCACATATCGTTTATAACTTATAGAACATAATCGATTGAAATCGAGTAATTTAGACTTAATTACGACTAACTAACCTAACTATAAAAACAATACCGAATGATTCAATTTGACTTACCTAAGCAAAAATCATCCATTATCAAAGTTCTTGGTGTTGGCGGCGGTGGAAGCAATGCTGTCAACTTCATGTTCCAACAAGATATTGAAGGGGTAGATTTTATTATATGTAATACAGATTCTAAGGCAATCGAACAAAGTTTAGTACCAAATAAAATCCAACTAGGTCCACATTTGACCCAAGGTTTAGGAGCTGGTGCTGATCCTTCTGTGGGGAAAATGGCGACCGAAGAATCTTTAGAAGAGATCAAAAGAATTTTAGAAGTGAATACCAAAATGGCATTCATTACAGTTGGAATGGGTGGTGGAACTGGAACAGGTGGAGCCCCAATTATTGCAAAAATCTGTAAGGATTTAGGCATTTTGACTGTTGGTATTGTAACGACTCCATTTGGTTTTGAAGGACCACGTCGTCAAAAGCAAGCCGAAGATGGGATCAATGAATTGAAACCATATGTAGATACTTTATTGGTCATTTCAAATGATAAATTACGTGTTCAATATGGTAATTTGAAAATGAAGGAAGCCTTCACCAAAGCAGATAATGTGTTGGCTACTGCAGCAAAATGTATCACAGACGTGATCAATAGCCGCGGTCATATCATCGTTGACTTTGCAGATGTTTGTACAGTCATGAAAAATGGTGGTGTAGCCATTTTAGGTAAAGCAGAAGTTGCTGGAGAAAACAGAGCAGAAAGAGCAATAGAAGAAGCGTTGAATTCTCCATTGCTGAATGACAATGATATCAAAGGAGCAAAATGGATTTTATTGAATATCAATAGCGCCGAAGGAGATTATGAATGTAGTATGGATGAATTAGAAACAATCAATACTATTTTACGTGCTCGCACAGGTGAACACAGCGATGTCATCATGGGCATGGGTTATGATGAGACCTTAGGAGATAGATTAGGCATAACCTTAATAGCAACTGGATTTGAACATAAAGATCCATTTAAAAAAGAAGCAGTTAAGGAAGTGGAAGCACCAGTAGAAGAAAAAATTGTGATGACTTTACAATCAGAGCAAACAGAACAAATAGAGCAAACATTGCAAGAAGCAACTACTGCGCCAATTGAATCAGCTGAAATAAATGAGCCAACTGCAATAGAGACAGAAGTACCAGAAGCAGCGTTCACATTGGATGAAGATGAAATTACAATGGATGAATTTGCGCCTACAATGCAAGAGTTTGAGATAACTGAAATGAGTAATGTATTTGTTTCAGCACCAGATTATGAGGAAGAGGAGGAAGTAGTAGCCAATTTTGAAGAAGAAGTGATATCTCAAGAGATTGTTTTAGAAGACTTTAATGAAACATTTGAAGAAGAAGCTGCAGAAGTATTTGAATTGAATATGGAAGAAGAAGCAACTCCAATTTATAATACAGAGTTTGTGTTGAACAAGCCTGTGAATATTTATGCTGAACCAGTATTAGAAACAGAAGCAACAACTGAAGAAGTAGTTGAAGCAGCAACTGAATTAGCTAGTGAAAATGCTGCCGAAGTACATGAAGTAGCAGATGCTGAAAACTTAGAGACCTCATTCAGAAGTGTAGAGATGGAAATAGAAGAAGAGCCAACTATGCAATTGGTTATGCGTGAGGAATCATCTGTAAGTCCACAAAATAGAACCCAGCATTCAAGCTTTGATATTTCAATGGACAATTCAGAAGAGCAAAGACGTAAGGTGGCTGAACGTATTCAAAAATTAAGAAATCTATCTTTCAATATTAACAATGGGGCAGATCCTGGTGTAGAGTTTGACGCCGTGCCTGCCTATGTTAGAAGAAACCTGGATTTGTTTGGTAACACCATGGCTTCGGTAGAAAACTATTATAGTAAGTATACAGTGGAGCAAGATGAGCACAATCAAACTCAGATTTCTACCATCAATTCATTTTTAGATGGTAAAAAGCCAGATTAAAATCGTTTTTATAGAACAGTTGATTTAGTTGGAACCCTGCCTGAAAAGGCGGGGTTTTTTTATTTACCTTTAGGTATGCAAACAATACTCATTACAGGTGGAACTGGTATGGTTGGACAATCATTAACCAATTTGTTATTAGCCAAAGGGTATCAAGTGATTGTTTTGACTAGACAGCAAAAGCAATCTAGTCGAATAAATTTTTCGTTTGCACAATGGGATCTGAATAAAGCTTGGATCGACCCTGCTGCCATTGCTGCAGCAGATTATATCATTCATTTAGCTGGAGAGGGTGTGGCAGATAAAAGATGGACTTCAAAAAGAAAAAAAGCCATCCTAGATAGTCGTGTGGATTCAAGTGCATTGCTTGTAAAAGCATTAAAGGAATATCCAAATAAAGTAAAAGCAATTGTTGCTGCATCTGCGATTGGATGGTATGGTCCAGATAATGAAAAAAGTATAGCATCAGGTTTTGTAGAAACAGATCCAGTGGATCCTAGTTTTTTAGGGGACACTTGTAAACAATGGGAGGAAAGTATGCACCCGGTAAAAGACTTGGGCATTCGACTTGTGACCATCCGAATTGGTATTGTTTTTAATAAAATGGGTGGAGCCTTAGCTGAATTTATGAAGCCAGCAAAGCTAGGCGCAGCAGCTATTTTAGGGGATGGCAAACAAATAGTAAGCTGGATACATCAGCAAGACTTGAACCGTCTAATGTTATTTGCTTTGGAACAAGAACAAGTAGTTGGGGTGTACAATGCAGTAGCGCCAGATCCTGTGAGCAATACAATCTTAACAAAAGCCATTGCGAGGCGTTATCATACATGGGCGATTCCATTCCATGTTCCAAGCTTTATTTTGAAAATAATGCTTGGAGAGATGAGTATAGAAGTGTTGAAAAGTGCCAATGTAAGTGCATCAAAAATACTTGCAGCTGGATTCAGCTTTGACTTTGCAAGTATGGATGAAGCGTTAGACGACTTATTAATTTCTAATTGGTCTACCAGAAGTAATCACTGATTGGATCCGCTCTAAAGTTTTCTTTTCGCCACAAAGACTTAAGAAAGCTTCACGTTCTAAATTCAATAAATATTGTTCGTTCACAATTGTTGCTTCACTAAGGTCACCACCACACATCACATAAGCTAATTTACGAGCAACCAATGCATCATGGTCTGTCGCATAACCGCCGCGCCACATTCCATTGATACCAGCATACAATGCGCCAAGACCAGCTTTGCCCATCACTTTAATATCGTTGCGTTGAATCGGCTGTGTGTAACCAGCATTGAAAAGTTCAAGTACTTGTTCTTTCGCTTTTGCAATACGTCTAGATTGATTCAGTATAATTTGGTCATGTCCTTTTCTGAAGATACCCATCTCCATGGCTTCATGTGCCGAAGTAGCCACTTTAGCTGTTGCAATTTGCAGGAATCTATTTTTTAAAGTAATTGTTTCTGGTTCTTCAGCATGCATTTCATCCGATGCACGTAATACCAATTCTTTGGTACCGCCTCCACCTGGAATAACACCAATACCTAATTCAACTAGTCCTATATAAGTTTCGGCAGCAGCGCAAATAGCGTCTGCATGTAAATTTAATTCACATCCACCACCTAAGCATAATCCATGTGGTGCAGTCACAACTGGGATAGAAGAATAACGAACACGCATCATGGTGTTTTGAAAAGTACGCACAGCCATATCTAGTTCCTCATATTCTTGTTCAATGGCTAGCATAAAAATCATACCCACATTTGCACCAGCACTAAATAAATTGCCTTCATTGGCAATCACTAAACCTTTACTTTGTTCTTCTGATAATTGAATAGCTTTATTCAACCCTTGTAAAACTTCGCCACCAATACTATTCATCTTAGTATTCCAATTAAATCCAAATACGTCATCGCCTATGTCTACCAAATTACATGCGCTGTTTTTCCAAATCGTTTTTTCTTTAAAATCGGATAAGATGATAAAGGATTCTGCTCCTGGGATCAACACATAATCACTTGAAACAATATCATAATAATAACGCTTACCATTTTTAGTGGTGTAAAAGGATAAGCCTTTAGCCACCATCGTTTCAACCCATGGTGCAACTGCAATACCTGCTGCTTTCATATCATTTATCACTGCCTCAATACCTAATTCATTCCAAGATTCAAATGCACCAATTTCCCAACCAAATCCAGCTTTCAAGGCATCATCTACACGATACAATTCATCACTGATTTCTGGAATACGATGACTGATATAAGAAAATAATGCGTGATGAAAAGCTTGAATAAATTGTCCCGCTTTATCTTTTGAATGGTACAAAACTTTTAGTCTAGCAGGTAAACTGTCAACTGCTTTTGCCGCATCAATAGAAGCCATTTTAGTTTTCTTACGTGGCTCGTATTCAAGTGTTGCTAAATTTAAAGTCAGTATTTCTTTGCTTGTAGCGGTCTTTACTTTTTTGAAAAATCCTTGACCAGTTTTATCGCCTAACCAATTTTGAGTAACCATTTTTTCCAACCAACTAGGCAATTTAAATGTTGCTTTTGCTTCATCATTTGGACAATTTTCTGCCACACCTGTTGCTACTTTTACTAAAGTATCAATACCAACTACATCCGCAGTTCTAAAAGTTGCAGATTTTGGTCGACCTAAAATTGGACCTGTTAAGGATTCAACTTCGTCAATGGTTAATCCCATTTTTTCCATGATATGGAGCACACTCATCATGCTAAAAACCCCGACTCTATTGGCTATAAAGGCTGGGGTGTCTTTACACAAAACGGTGGTCTTGCCTAAAAATACATCCCCATAATGCATATGAAAATCGATTACCCACTGCGCCGTTTTTGGAGTAGGGATAATCTCTAATAATCTTAAATATCTTGGCGGATTAAAAAAGTGTGTTCCGCAGAAATGTTGTTGAAAATCTTCGGAACGTCCTTCTGCCATTAAATGAATTGGAATACCAGAGGTATTAGAACTCACTAAGGTGCCAGGTTTACGGTATTGTTCTACTTGATCGTAAATTGTTTTTTTAATATCCAATCTTTCCACCACCACTTCTATGATCCAGTCTGCACTTGCAATTTGAGGCATGTCATCTGTAAAATTTCCGGTACGAATATTTTTTGTGAATGCACTCGAATAAATAGGAGATGGATTGGATTTAATGGAGGCCTGTAAAGCATCATTCACTAATTTATTTCTTTCTTTACTATGCTTACTTTCTTCGGCACCTGGTTGCAAACGATCTAACAATAAAACTTGCACGCCAATGCCTGCAAAATGACATGCGATTCTTGAACCCATTACTCCACTTCCAAGGATCACGACTTGCTTTATAGTTGGTTGCATAATATAGCTTTTGGTAAAATTAGTTAGTTATGCAACTATTTTCAAAAAAATTTTCATTTTTGTAAAAAAAGGCTCAAAATAACCTTTGGTTGCTTCTTTTAACCTTTTAACAAAACGGGGAGGAGGGTTCAAGGCTTTAAAGTACATTTGTAAAAGCAAGTAATTTGTAAATTATATACCATGTCAGCAGTTATTGAACTTAGATCAATTCAGAAGAGCTATTTTATGGCCAATCAAGCCATCCCGGTTTTAAAAGGGATTAATTTGGATATCAACAGAAATGAATATGTGGCATTAATGGGTCCATCAGGTAGTGGTAAAAGCACATTAATGAATATATTGGGTTGCTTGGATTCTCCAACTGCGGGCACCTATAATTTAAATGGACATGATGTAAGTGCCATGTCGGATGATGAACTAGCGGGCATAAGAAATATTGAAATAGGATTTGTATTCCAACAGTTCAATTTGTTGCCAAGATTAACTGCTGCAGAAAATGTGGCATTGCCATTGGTTTATGCGGGCATCCCAAAAAAGGAGCGAATAGAAAGAGCATTAGTGGCGCTAGATAAAGTAGGCCTTGCAGACCGAAGTCATCATAAATCAAATGAATTGAGTGGAGGACAGATTCAACGTGTGGCAATTGCGCGTGCATTGGTGAACAACCCATCCATCTTATTAGCGGATGAGCCTACTGGTAATTTAGATTCTAAAACATCTGTAGAAGTCATGGAATTATTTGGTAAAATCCATGCAGGTGGCAATACAGTGATCCTTGTTACACACGAGGAAGATATTGCACGCTATGCGCACAGAGTGGTACGATTAAGGGACGGAAACGTAGAGACCGATACCTTGAACCAAACACATATTTAATTTAGTAGATACTGAACTAAGTGTCTTTAGTTTTGTTATAATGGTATGAAAATTTACACTAAGGCAGGAGATCAAGGAAAAACATCCTTAATTGGCGGTACAAGGGTGCCTAAAAGCCATATTCGTATTGAATCTTACGGAACGGTAGATGAATTAAATTCATTTATTGGATTATTGAATGATTTAGTGGTAGATGCAAAAATCAATGCAGATTTAAAAGAAATTCAAGATAGGCTGTTTACAGTTGGGTCTAGTTTGGCATGTGATCCGGAGAAAGAGTCTGCTTTAAAAATTCCAGATTTAAAGGAGGAAGATATTGTAAGACTTGAAACTGCCATGGATATAATGAACGAAGTACTTGCACCAATGAAATCATTTATTATACCAGGTGGACATCAAGCCATCTCTACTGCGCATATCGCTAGATGTGTTTGCAGAAGAGCAGAACGTTGGTGTGTAAATATGCAAGAGGAAGATTTATTTGTAGAGACCTTAGTAATTAAATATTTGAATCGTTTAAGCGATTATTTATTTACCCTAGCTCGTTATATAGGGCATTTGAATGGGGTGGCTGATCTGCCTTGGAAGCCAAGAATTTAATCACACAGATTTTATACAAAAAGCCCGTCTTTCATTGTGAGGGTTCTGTCACTTAATGCTGCCAATGCTTCGTTATGCGTCACAATTAAGAAACTCTGGTTCAATTCTTTTTTCAAACGTAAAAATAATTCATGCATGGCATGTGCATTTTCACTGTCTAGATTGCCAGTTGGTTCATCCGCAAAGATGATTGCTGGTTGATTAATGAGTGCCCTTGCCACTGCAATTCTTTGTTGTTCTCCACCAGATAATTGGTGCGGTTTTTTATCTTGTTTGTCTGCAAGTCCTAAATAGTCTAATAATTCAAGGGCTTTTTTTGCCACATTTTTTTTATCCTGTTTTCCGATCCATCCTGGAATTGAAATATTTTCGATCGCAGTGAATTCGGGTAATAAGTGGTGGAACTGAAACACAAAACCAATACGTGTATTTCTAAAATGGGCTAATTGTTGGTTGTTCAATTGATCAATGGCAACGCCATCAAAAAAAACCTGTCCTTTATCTGCTTTTTCTAAGCTACTTACAATGTACAGCAGGGTCGATTTGCCGGCACCAGATGGGCCTACAATGGAAACCAACTCTCCTTTAGATAGTTCCAATGAAACGCCTTTAAGGACGGGTAATGTCCCATATTGCTTCCATATATCTTTGGCTACAAGTAGTTTTGGCTGCATCTCCATGGTGCAAACCTACGATTACCCGGTGAAATTTGTCAAAAATTAATAAAATGTTTACATGATGTAGAAAAATCAGATTTGGTTATATCATTTATACGGCTACTTTTGCAAAAAAGAACCCTATGTTTTGGACATTAGAATTAGCCAGCTATTTAGAAGAAGCGCCTTGGCCAGCAACTAAAGATGAATTGATTGACTACTCCATTAGGAGCGGTGCCCCTATAGAAGTAGTAGAGAATTTACAAGAGTTGGAAGATGAGGGCGAAGTATATGAAAGTATCGAAGACATTTGGCCTGATTATCCAAGCCAAGAAGATTTTATGTTTAATGAAGACGAGTACTAGTCAATAAAAAAGAGGCTTTGAATAAATCTAAAGCCTTTTTTTATTTTCTCTAATTATTTGAAAAGGACTTTCGTCCTTTTTTGCTCTGCTGCTTTTCTTACTTTCAATAATTTTCAGTCATCACGAAGCAGTGCTTCGTTCTCCTCTAATGAATTTAATAAAAAAGAGGTCGCAATTTTTGCGACCTCTTTTTTATTAAATCTCGAGAAACAAACTTTTAAAAAGTCAACTTAAAATATAGCAACATCAAACTTAGGGTCAACACAATTGTATTGGCTACAAGTACAGGCTTACTTTTAATTAAATAAGCGTAGGTTAACCAAACGATACAGCTAAAGTTCACAATCAGTATCATCAATAGGCTAAGGCTTTCTACATTCTTAGTTTGCCATGTTAAATAAACCTGAGGAATAAAAGTGATACAGCTAAGTAGTGAACCAAGGTATCCTATTGCTTCAACTAATTTGGGGTTAATTTGATTATTGCTCATTTGAATTATTTAATAAGGGGGGGTATTGTTTTTTATTCTTGAGTGATACCTGCTTTTTGCATCACTAAATCACTTACACCAGTCGTTGAATAACCACCATCATGGAATAAGTTCTGCATTGTCACCATCTTGGTTAAATCAGAGAATAAAGTGATACAATAGTTCGCACAATCTTCTGCCGATGCGTTTCCTAATGGCGCAATCGCATCTGCGTAATCATAGAAATCTCCGAATCCTTTAATGCCAGTTCCTGCAGTTGTTTTAGTAGGTGACTGAGATACGGTATTTACACGAACCTTGTTACGTAACCCATAATGGTATCCAAAGCTACGTGCGATAGACTCTAATAATGCTTTAATATCCGCCATATCTGTATAGAATGGATAAGTTCTTTGAGCAGCAGCATAAGTTAAAGCAACCACACTAGCGTGTTCATTCAAAGCATCCATATTGTAAGCTACACTTAACATTTTGTGCAAAGACATAGCAGATACGTCTACACCTTTTGCATAGTAATCGTAATTCAAAGATGGATAAGGAATATTTTTTCTGATATTGACACTCATGCCAATAGAATGTAAAACGAAATCAATTTTTCCTCCTAAAATTTCTTGAGACTGTGTAAATAAATTAGTCAACTCTTCTACATTGGTCGCGTCAGCTGGAATTATTTTAGAATTGGTTTTTTCTGCAAGTACATTGATCTCCCCCATACGCATAGCGATAGGAGCATTGGTCAACACAAATGTAGCACCTTCGGCATGTGCTTGCTCTGCTACTTTCCAAGCAATTGAATTTTGATCTAGTGCTCCAGTAATGATACCTCTCTTACCTTTTAATAAATTGTGTGCCATCTTTATGGGTGTTTATTTAATTCTTGCAAAAATAATTATAATATCCTATAAAAAGCCATTCAGAGGGCTTAATATAGGTTAAGCAAGTAATTCATTCGCATGCTCTAAAGCCGCTTTACTTGGCGGGTCGCCACCAATCATTCGGGCAATATGAATCACACGCTCATCTGCTGCTAAAGCACGAACATGCGTATGGGTGGTTTTGCCTTCTTGTTCTTTGTACACGTATAAATGTGCTTGGCCTTTTGCTGCAATTTGAGGTTGATGGGTAATACAAAGTACCTGACGCGCTTGACCCAATTCCTGTAATAATAAACCAACCTGTTTTGCTGGCTCGCCAGAAATACCAGAGTCAATTTCATCAAAAATCATCGTAGGTAAATCAATCGATTTTCCTACCAAAGATTTAATACATAACATCAATCGACTTAATTCACCACCACTTGCCACTTTTTTAATTGGCTCAAACTTTTGTGTATTATTGGCATCAAAAAGAAAATCTATTTTATCTATACCAAATTGATTGAAAGGGACTTGGTCCAATTGAACTTTTAATTGCGCATTCGGCATCCCTACTTGATGCAATAAATGGTTCACTTGTTTTGCAAAAGGGGCAGCTTGTTTTTTACGCTGATCACTTAGGTCTGCAGCCAATATGAATAAATCTTTTTCGGTAGCAGCTACTTTCTTGGTATAGGTCTCAATGGCTTCATCAATATGTAATACTGCTTCTAGCTCTTTTGACAATGCCTCTTGAAGCTCCAATAAGGCAGCAGTAGATTGTACCTTATGCTTTTTTTGTAAATGGTATCCTTGCGACAATCTTTCTTGCATGGTGCTAATTTTTGACGCATCAAAATCCATTTTATCCTGCCATGTTTGAAGTTCACTCGTGATATCCGCCAATTCTATTTGTGCTGCTTTTAATCTTGCTAATAAGGGATCAAAATCGTTCTGAAATTTTGCAATACTTTCTAAATTATTTGCAATCTGTTTTATCTGTTGAACAATAGGTTGATCTGATTCATCTAATGTATAAATACTTTGGATTAACTGTGCTTTAATATCTGCAGCATTTTCCATGAATTTTAAATCAATCTCTAATTGCTCTAATTCGTTTTCATGCAGTCCAAGCGCGGTTAGTTCCTCTAATAAATGTGATTTATATGCAACTGTTTGGTCAAAGTTTGCTTTTTGTTCAATCAGTTCACTTAAATTCTTGGAGGCTGCTTTCCAATCGTGGAAAGTGATTTGGTATTTTTCGAGTGTTTTGTGCACATTGGCCAATGCATCTAATACCGTTCTTTGAAATTCCATATCCCCTAAACTAAGGGTATCAAATTGTTGATGTAAGTCTACTAATTGAGAAGTAAGCTGTCTTAATTCATTTAAATTAATGGGGGTATCGTTGATGAAAGCCCTAGACTTGCCTTGTGCATTGATCTCTCTTCGAATAATTAATTCTTCGGCAAGGTCTAAATCATTAGCTTCAAAAAAGGTAGCGTATTGTTGTTTATTGGCAAGTGTAAAAACGCCTTCAATCACGCATTTTTTTTCGGGATTACGACAAACAGTACTGTCTGCCCGATCTCCTAAAATCAAACCCAATGCACCCATGATGATACTTTTACCCGCACCTGTTTCTCCTGTAATTACAGAAAGTTTGTTGGATAAATGAATCTGTAATTCGTCGATTAAAATATAGTTCTGTATGTCTAATTGAGTCAGCATGATGTACTGCAATATACACCCAATTTTATTTCCTCAAACAACGCTGAATACCTGTTTTTGCTTTTTGATCTAAGGAATTTTTAAAAGCGTGGTTTTTCATTTCTAAGCAGGTATTAAAAAAGGTAATAGCGAGTGAACTGTTGCCTTTTTGTTCATAAATTAAACCAATTTGAAGGGCAGCCCTTGCAGCAAAATATTCAGGTTGATTGGCGCCTTTTTCAATAGCGGATTTGTAAAAAGGAATGGCCTGATCGGGCTGACCTGCTAAGTCATAGATACGACCAAGTCGGTATGCAAATTCTGTTTTGTCCGCAGCTTTTTCAAAATCATTACTTGTTTTCCCTGCCAAAATCGCAAGCGCTTGTTCTTGGTATCCTCCGTCACTGAGTAGTCTTGCCCTTAATAAAACAGGATGGGGCCAGGTGCCTTTTTTAGCGTTTTGTAAAGCCTGTTTATCTGCGTCCGTTATATCATTCCCTTTGGAAAGCACATTGCTTCTGTAGGCCTTGGCCTTGGCTTGATCCCCTTGTATATAGGCAATCCAGCTTAATTTTTCATAAGCATCTTTTACATAAAACTGCCCTTTGAAATTACCAATGAAGTTTTGCAAAGCAGTTTTAGCAGCGTCTAATTTCAAATCATTTAAATTGGCATAACCCATTTCTAATTGCCAAAAGGGGAGGCTTAAGTATTGATTTGATGGATTGATATTGGATGCAATTTGCAATGCTTTTTGCGATTGTTGGTTGTTTAAATACAGATTCGTCGCCATGTATGCATGCAAGTGATTACCAGCTAAATCGAAGTCTGTTTTTTCAATGAAATCAAATGTTTTTTTCTTGTTGCCCTCAAAGTTCATTACAAGATAAGGATACACAAAAAGTGCTTCGTTGCGACATTGATTGGAATAGGCGTCTTTGCTATTGATGTATTTTAAAACAAGCGCATTGCCTTCTGAAATTTTTCCGGTCATCCCTAAAACATTGGCCATCCATTGATAACCTTTGGGAATTGTTCCAATGACCGAGGTCATTAGTCCAAGATATACATCTGTGGGCGTAAAATTGGGGTAGGTTTTTTTATTTGCTTTAAAAAGTAGAAACGCTTTTCTAAAATCCAAGGCAGCTTCAAAATTTTTATTAAATCTTATAGCGATCAATGATTTATGAAGATGCGCCAATGCAAGACTGTAAAGGTGGTAAGGAGATTGTTTTGGGCCGTCTTCTAATAATTGGATTCTTTGTTCAAAAGCTGGATACATGCTGCTATATTCGGCCTTGTTTTCATTTAAAAATAACTGGTAAAAATCGGCATAGCTTTCAAGTAGCGGGTAGATCAAATTAGAGGCATTTGCTTTTTTATCTTGGCTCAACAAAGTCCTTGCTTCTGGGATACGTAAGCTGGTTATGGACTCGTATATTTTTTGTGTACGAGGCGTCCAATTGTATTGGTATTGACCAATGACTTGCGTTGTCATGAATAGTACCAAAGCAAATAAGAAGCATTTTCTCATGGTGTAAAATTAAGAAAGGGTAGCCGATTGGCTACCCTTTCTGGGAATATTTTAAAACTAAATTGTATTAAGCTTCTTTGCCAGCTAATTCACCTTCTACTAAGATTCTACCACAGTTCTCACAAACAATGATTTTCTTATGTAAACGGATTTCGCTTTGACGTTGAGGAGGGATTGAATTAAAACATCCACCACAAGCATCACGCTCTACAGTCACAACGGCTAAACCATTGCGGTAAGAGTTTCTGATACGATCGTAGCTGTACAATAAACGCTCATCGATATGTGCTCTAGCTTCTTCGCTCTTTTTTCTTAATTCTTTCTCTTCGATTTCTGTATCTGCGATGATTTTTTCTAATTCACCTTTCTTATGTGTCAACACACCGTCTTTAACAGCAATGGTCTTTTTTGCAGCATCCAATACCTTGATCTTTTCAGTCAATTCTTCGTTTGCGTCACGTATATGTTTTTCGGCAAGTTTGATTTCCAAACCTTGCATTTCTAATTCTTTGTTGATAGCTTCGAACTCACGATTGTTCTTTACATTCTCGCTTTGCTTCTCATACTTAGCGATCAATTCTTCGCTTTCCTTAATAGCAGCTTTCTTACTTTCGATAAATTCAGTGATACCATTGATCTCTTCTTCGATTCTATTTTGTCTGTTCACTAATCCTTGCACTTCATCTTCCAAATCCTTCACTTCCATTGGTAGTTCACCACGTAGAATTTCAATCTGGTCGATACTGCTGTCCACGGTTTGAAGCTTGTGAAGATTCACTAATTTTTCTTCTACTGAAAAGTCTTTGACTGATGCCATATGAATGTTTTATTTTAAGTAGCTTATTGGTTGCGTTTTCACCTCAGATTCGAGGACGGCAAAGGTAAGGAATTTACGCTTTAAATAGTCAACAATTAGTGCAGGAACAAAATGTTCGCTTTCTCCATGCCCAATATCCATTAATAGGTATTTACCGTCTGCCTCAAAAAAATCGTGGTATTTAAGGTCGCTTGTGATGAAGCAATCGATGTTTTGAGCCTTAATATGGTCCAGTAAAAAGCTACCACTACCACCACATAATGCTATGGTTATCAATTTATTATCTAATAATTGAGTGTGCTTAATCACCTCTAAGTTCAACTGCTCTTTCACCCATCGTATGAAGGCATGAGGCTCGGTCTCCAGGGGCAATTCACCTACAATTCCAGCGCCTACGGGTTGCCCATTCGTATCCAATTGACCAGGAATTGGGGCTAAAATTCGTCTATTTCCTAGGTGTAATCGGTCCGCTAGGGTACTA
>Ga0214921_10002778_pt1 | contig 27830 bp, 21 predicted proteins | sample LL1505_MetaG_FD_177992 | JGI IMG/M metagenome (GOLD analysis project Ga0214921, IMG submission 177992) | Freshwater microbial communities from Lake Lanier, Atlanta, Georgia, United States - LL-1505 | ecosystem: Environmental > Aquatic > Freshwater > Lake | place: USA: Georgia | collected... | reverse complement strand
CGTACGATGCCCACGTAGTCCCACATAAAGCGACGCAACTCGTCCCAATTGTGGGAAATCACGACGGACTCGTCTGCGTCCGTGACGCGGCTGTCGTCCCACGCCGGCAGGGTCAAGCAGTGCGTGGGGGCGTGCTGCTGGATGTCGTTGCTAGCGGCACGCGCGAACACCATGCACTCCACCAGCGAATTACTGGCCAACCGGTTGGCGCCGTGCAGGCCGCTGCAGGCCGCTTCACCGATAGCGTACAGGCCGGGCAAATCGGTGCGGCCTTGCAAGTCGGCCAGTACCCCGCCGCAGGTGTAATGCGCTGCCGGCACCACGGGGATCGGCTGGCGGCTGATGTCAATGCCCAATTCCAGGCAGCGGGCGTAGATGTTGGGGAAGTGCTCTTGGATGAAGGCCAGACTTTGGTGCGAGATGTCCAGGTAAACGCAGTCGAAGCCGCCCTTTTTCATCTCAAAGTCAATGGCGCGGGCCACCACATCGCGCGGAGCGAGTTCGGCGCGCGCATCATGGGCGGGCATGAAACGCGTGCCGTCAGGCAGCAGCAGACGACCGCCTTCGCCCCTTACTGCCTCGCTGATCAAAAATGATTTAGCGTGCGGGTGGTACAGGCAGGTCGGATGGAACTGGATGAACTCCATGTTTTGTACCCGGCAACCGGCGCGCCAGGCTGCCGCTATGCCATCGCCCGTGGCGGTATCCGGGTTGGTGGTGTACAGGTAGACCTTGCCGGCGCCTCCGGTGGCCAGCAGGGTGTGGGGCGCAGAAAAGGTGAGGACCTCGTCGGTCACCTCGTCCAAGGCGTACAACCCCATACAGCGCCGCTCCGACCGGGCAAGGCCAGCCACTTTGTCGCTGGTGATCAGGTCGACCAGCGTGTGGTTCTCGAACAAGCTGATATTGGGTGACTTTTGTACGCGTTCAATCAGGGTGGCTTGCACGGCGGCCCCCGTGGCGTCGGTCACGTGCACGATGCGTCGGGCGCTGTGGCCCCCTTCGCGGGTGAGGTGCAAATCGCCGTTGTGTTCGGTGCTAAAGGGCACGCCCAGCCCCTGCAGCCAGGCGATCGCCTGAGGCGCCTGTTCCACCACAAACTGTGTGGCCGCCATGTCGCACAGCCCCGCACCGGCAACCAGCGTGTCGTCCACGTGGGCGGCAAAACTGTCTGCTTTGTCCCAAACGGCGGCAATCCCGCCTTGGGCCCAACCGCTGGAGCCTTCGCGCACCGCACGTTTGGTGATGATGGCGACCCGGTATTTTTCCGACAGCAGCAAGGCCGCGCTCAAACCGGCCAAGCCACTGCCGACGATCAATACGTCAAATTGCAGCGCCTGGGACGTTGACTGTTCTTGCATGAAGTTAGCCTATGCGCATGCCAGGCGTTGCGCCGGGCCAGGGGTTAAGAATGTAAATCCCGGGTTGGGCTTTTTCGTCGGCATGGCTGGCGGCCAGCACCATGCCTTCACTGACGCCAAATTTCATCTTGCGCGGCGCCAGGTTTGCCACCAATACCGTGAGCTGACCGACCAAGTCCTGGGGTTGGTACATGCTGGCAATGCCGGAAAACACATTGCGCATGCGGCCTTCGCCCGCATCCAAAGTGAGCCGCAGCAACTTGACGGAGCCCTCGACCGGCTCACAGTTGACGATTTTGGCAATCCGCAGGTCCACCTTGGCAAAGTCGTCAATGGTGATGGCGGGTGCGATTTCCTCGCCACCGGGGATCAGTTTTTCTTCAACCACCGCTGGGGGCTCGAACAGGGCGTCGAGTTGCTCGTGGGTGACGCGTTGCATCAGGTGTTGATAGGGCTGGATGGCTATAACATCGCGCCCCGCTGCGTTCCAGTGCCTCATGTCGCTGCCGGTGAAGCTCTGGACCGCCTGCGCCAGCGAGGGCAAGACGGGAGCGAGGTAGCGTGCCAGCACAGCGAAGGTGTTCACCAGCGCGGAGCAGACCTGGTGCAAGGCTTGGTCGTTGGCCGCGTCTTTGGCCAAGTCCCAGGGCTTGTTTTGATCGACATAGGCGTTCACTTTGTCGGCCATCAGCATGATCTCGCGGGTAGCTTTTCCGAACTCACGTGATTCGTAGAGTGCGGCAATGCCGTCCGAAGCTACACGCAGGTCGCTTAGCAGCGCCGAGCCCTGCGGCCCGAAGTCGGTGGTGAGCTTGCCGGCAAATCGCTTGGTCAAAAATCCCGCCGCCCGGCTTGCGATATTCACAAACTTGCCAATCAGGTCGCTGTTGACCCGCGCCATGAAATCATCGGCGTTGAAGTCGAAGTCTTCATTGCGGGCAGAAAGCTTGGCAGCCAGGTAGTAGCGCAGCCACTCGGGGTTCATGCCCAGGCTCAGGTATTTGAGCGGGTCCAGGCCGGTGCCGCGGCTTTTGCTCATCTTCTCGCCATTGTTTACCGTTAAAAAACCGTGCACAAACACATTGGTGGGCGCCTTGCGCCCGCTGAAATGCAGCATCGCTGGCCAGAACAGCGTGTGAAAAGTGACGATGTCCTTGCCAATGAAGTGGTACTGCTCCAGAGCAGGATTCGCCATGTAGGCGTCGTAGTCTTCCCCACGCTGGTCCAGCAGGTTTTTCAGCGAGGCCAGGTAGCCCACCGGCGCGTCCAGCCAAACGTAAAAGTACTTGCCTGGCGCGTCCGGAATTTCGATGCCGAAGTAGGGCGCATCCCGGCTGATGTCCCAGTCGCCCAGGCCTTCGCTGGTGCTGCCGTCAGGGTTGGTGCGCACGCTGAACCACTCTTTGACTTTGTTGGCCACTTCGGGCTGCAGCTTGCCGTCTTGGGTCCAGTGCTGCAAAAACTCAACGCAGCGCGGGTCGGAGAGTTTGAAGAAAAAATGCTCTGAGCTTTTGAGCTCCGGTTTGACTCCGGAAAGCGCCGAGAAGGGGTTAATCAGGTCGGTCGGCGCGTACACGGCGCCGCAAACCTCGCAGTTGTCACCGTACTGGTCTTTGGCGTGACATTTGGGGCACTCGCCTTTGATAAAGCGGTCCGGCAGGAACATGTTTTTTGCCGGATCAAAAAACTGCTCAATCGTCTTGCGCTCAATCAGCGAGCCTCCTTTGTCGCCAGAGATGTCGCGAAGGTCGCGGTAGATCTGCCGGGCCAGCGCATGATTTTCCGGGGCGTCGGTGCTGTGCCAGTTGTCAAAGCTGATGTGAAAGCCGTCAAGGTACTGCTTGCGCCCGGCGGCGATGTCGGCGACAAACTGCTGAGGCGTCTTGCCGGCTTTTTCGGCGGCAATCATGATGGGGGCGCCGTGCGTGTCGTCCGCGCCGACAAAATTGACGGCGTTGCCCTGCATGCGCTGGAATCGCACCCAGATGTCGGCCTGGATGTATTCCATGATGTGGCCGATGTGGAAATTGCCGTTGGCGTAGGGCAGGGCGGTGGTGACGAACAGTTGGCGCTCAGACATGGGAGAGAAAACCTTGGGGCGAAGGGGGCGATTTTAGTTCCACCACAATCGCGCTATGAACGCGATTAGCTTTGACGATTTCAAGCAAAAGTGGCTGAGCGCCGGCTTTGATCACGTGCTGGAGCGCGAATGGGCGCCCTTAACGGTGCTGGACACCCACAGCCACCCCTTCGCGGTACGTGCGCAGGTGACGCGCGGCGAGATGTGGCTCACGATGGACGGCAAGACCCAGCACTTGGTGGTCGGGTCCACGTTCGAACTGGACCGCGACGTGCCGCACGAAGAGCGCTATGGGCCTGAGGGCGCCAGCTACTGGGTGGCGCGCAAAGCATGATGCGTCGCCATTGGTTACCACTGCTGCTGTGCCTGTGCGGGCTGTGGGCAACTGGTCGTGCGCAGGCCAGCGAATTGGCTGACAAACTCCAGCAACCGGGCTACGCCTTGCTCATGCGCCACGCCCTCGCGCCCGGTGTGGGCGACCCTGCAGGCTACTCTTTGCAAGACTGTGCCAGCCAGCGCAATCTCAACGCCGAAGGCCGCCAGCAAGCGATGCGCATCGGGCAGTGGCTGCGCCAGCAGGGGGTAAGCAGTGCGGAGGTGCTCAGCAGTCCCTGGTGCCGTTGCTATGAGACGGCTCAGCTATTGGACTTTGGTGCCGCCACCATTGAGCCGGCAATAGCTTCCTTTTTTGACGAGCCCCAGCGCGCTTCAGAATTTACCCAGCGCCTGCAGCAGCGGCTGGCGCTTGCCAGCCAAAGCAAGGCCAAGAGCGCGCTGGTGCTGGTCACCCACCATGTCAATATCCTGGACTACATGGGCGACAACGTGGGCTCAGGCGACATGGTGCTGGTGCAGTTTGATGCACAGGGCAAGTTGCTCAAGGCCAAGCGCTATGCCAGCCCCTAGGCGCTTGCCTGCCGTTCTTCAGGCCGGCGCGTCCCAGCCAAAAAATCGGTGGATTTCCGCGCTCTGCGCCAGGGCGTCGGCCCGGCCTAAGTCCATGATGGCCTGGGTGTAGGGCGCCTCGAACAGCAAATAGCTCAGCAGCGCATCGCCCTGGCCTTGGGCTGGAGAATTGGTGCGGCCCAAGGTGCGCAGCAGGCTTTGCACCGTGGGTGGCAGCGCGTTGGCGTATTTGGCCGCCATCACGTCCAACCGCTGCGAGGGCGCGATCAGCAGTAAGTCCACGGGGCGCAAATGGGTGTTGGTGCGCTTGTCGGGCGGGATGAGTTCTAAGGTCTGGTTGATGCGTTGCAAGCGTTCCACATCGACCGATAGCGAGTCAAGAAAGATGCTGGACAGCGCATGCCCGGCAATTTGCCCGAGGTTGGGGTATTGCGGCTCATTGTGGTCGGTGGGGCCGGGCTCTTGCATGCGGCCTACGCCTATCACCAAAAGGCGGTCCGCCCCCAGGTGGATGGCAGCTGAAGTGGGCGCCGTCTGGCGCATCGAGCCATCGCCAAAAAAGGCCGGCCCCCGCGGGCCTTCGAGGCGTTGGGCGGGGAACACAAAGGGAATCGCCGCACTGGCCAGCAAATGGGGCACGGTAATCGGGCTGTGCTGGGCGAGGCGTTGGTTGCGAACCCAGGGTGCCACTGCCCCGCCACTTTGGAAAAACGTGACGTGTTCGCCGGTGCTGTAACTCGATGCGGTAATGGCCAGCGCTTGCAAATGCCCGTCTTGCATCAGGCCGGGCAGGCGCCCAAAGCGCACGCGTTCGGTCAGTAGGCCGCGCAGCGGGTCGTTGTTGAGCAGCGATTTAGGGCGCAAGCGTTTTTGTCGCAATAGCCAGCCTAGCGACAAGAGCGACAGCCAGCGCGCCCCCGAGCGCACCATGCCCAAGACGCCAGTGTCGTAGACCTGCTCCACCCGGAAGTTGCCCCACACCTCCACCAGCTCGGCCATGGCGAAGTCAAAGTCGTCCGCACCACAGGCCAGCACTGCGGCGTTGATGGCGCCGGCCGAGGTGCCGCTGATGATGGGAAAGGGGTTGGCGGCCATGGCGACGCGCTGGGCGTCGGCCTCGGGGCCGTCGCCCAGCGCCTGGCGCGCCGCCTGGCGCAGCTGTGCAATCGCGGCCAGTACGCCGACTTGGTAGGCCGCGCGGGCGCCGCCCCCTGAGAGGATCAGTCCGGTAATTTTTCCCATGGTGGGATGTTAAGAGGCCTTTGCAGGGGTGGAATCAGGGCCTACCCGTGCTTGGTTAGACTCTGCCTCCCTTGCGCCCGCCTCAGTCCAGCCCTGGCGCCCCGACTTCTTTACTTCCCGATTGCTGCCGTATGTCCTCCCCCGAACTCGTTCTTCAAGCCTTGCAAACCGTGCTGGATCCCAACACCGGCAAAGATTTCGTCAGCGGCAAATGCGTCAAAAACGTGCGCGTGGCCGGAGACACGGTCCACTTCGAATTGGAACTGGGCTACCCGGCCCAGAGCCACCTGGAGGGCTTTTGCCAATCGCTGGCCGCTGCCGCTCAATCGGTGCCAGGCGTGGTGCACGTCGAAATCCAGCCGCGCCTGAATGTCTCGGCCCACGCGGTGCAGCGTGGCGTGCAACTTTTGCCCGGGGTGAAGAATATTGTCGCGGTGGCGTCGGGCAAGGGCGGGGTGGGCAAAAGCACCACGGCCGCCAACCTCGCGCTGGCCCTGGCCGCCGAAGGCGCCAGCGTGGGGCTGCTGGACGCCGACATCTATGGCCCAAGCATGCCCATGATGATGGGCATCAGCGGGAAGCCCGCGTCCGCCGATGGCAAAACCATGGAGCCGATGGTGAACCACGGCGTGCAGGTGATGTCGATTGGCTTTTTGGTGCCGCAGGACGAGGCCATGATCTGGCGCGGTCCCATGGCCACCCAGGCGCTGGAGCAGTTGCTGCGCCAGACCCACTGGCAAGACCTCGACTACCTGATTGTGGACATGCCCCCGGGCACGGGCGACATCCAGCTCACCCTGAGCCAGCGCGTCCCGATGACCGGCGCGGTGATCGTCACGACGCCGCAAGATATTGCGCTGCTGGACGCCAAAAAAGGCATCAAGATGTTTGAGAAAGTCGGCGTACCGATTTTGGGCATCGTCGAAAACATGGCGGTCCATGTCTGCAGCAACTGCGGTCATGTGGAGCATATTTTTGGTGCCGATGGCGGCAAAAAAATGGCCGCAGAGTACGAGATGGATTACCTGGGCGCGCTGCCTTTGGCCTTGGCGATCCGGGAACAGGCCGACAGCGGTCGCCCTACCGTCGTAGCCGATCCGACCGGCGAGGTCGCGGGTCTCTACAAGGCTCTGGCGCGCAAGGTGGCGGTGGCCATTGCGGCCAAGAACAAAGACTTTTCCAGCAAGTTTCCCAGCATCACGATTTCGAAGTCCACCTGAGCAGCAGGCAGACACAACACTTGGCAGTGTTGCGGGGTCCCCAAGGTGCCTGATGCGGCGCCTTGAAATTTTCTCAACCACTTTTTGCGAGCGCTTCCTTGGTTTTTGCCCGGGTAAACCCTTGACTTGTAAGTTTGTGTAAGCAAGTCGGTCGGATACTGAGCGCTGTTGCAAGCCCTGCCGCAGGGTTGTGACTTCAGCGCGCCAACAGTCGATTGGCGTCGCCTTCAAAAGCAATCAAAAAAAGGAGTGCCCATGACGACTGAATCCCCTGGTTTACTGGACAAAGAGCGAATCATCGCCGGCCCTGGGTTTAACCGCTGGCTGGTTCCACCGGCCGCCTTGGCCATTCATTTATGCATCGGCATGGCCTACGGCTTTTCAGTGTTCTGGCTTCCTCTGAGCAAGGCGCTGGGAATCAAGGAAGCGATCAAGTGCGGACCCGAGGTCGGGTTTTTAGGGCAACTCTTCACCACCACCTGCGATTGGCAAATATCCACGCTAGGCTGGATGTACACCCTGTTCTTCGTTTTGCTGGGCTCCAGCGCGGCGACTTGGGGCGGTTGGCTGGAACGTGCCGGTCCGCGCAAGGCCGGCGTGGTGTCTGCCGTGTGTTGGTGTGGCGGCATGCTGTTCTCGGCGCTGGGCGTCTACATGCACCAGTTCTGGATGATGATTGTCGGCTCCGGCATCATTGGCGGTATCGGCTTGGGCCTGGGGTATATCTCCCCGGTGTCCACGCTGATCAAGTGGTTTCCGGACCGCCGGGGCATGGCCACAGGCATGGCGATCATGGGCTTTGGTGGTGGGGCCATGATTGGCTCCCCCCTTGCCGCTGACTTGATGAAGTATTTTGCTACTCCCACGGATGTGGGCGTAATGCAGACCTTTGTAGTGATGGCGTTGGTCTACTTTGTTTTCATGATGGCAGGCGCCTTTGGCTACCGCGTCCCCGAGACCGGGTGGAAGCCCGAAGGATGGACGCCGCCGCCAGCGCAGGTCAGCAACGCCATGATCACGCAAAAGCACGTGCACGTGAGCAAGGTTTGGGGCATTCCCCAGTTCTGGCTGATTTGGATGGTGCTCTGCATGAACGTGAGCGCCGGCATTGGCGTGATCGGCATGGCCTCGCCTATGTTGCAAGAGGTTTTTGGCGGCGCGTTGATTGGCATTCCGGCCAAGTTCGGCGAGTTGGACAAAGACCAGCTCAAGGCGATTGCGACGGTGGCGGCAGGCTTTACCGCACTTCTGAGTTTGTTCAACATTGGTGGCCGCTTTTTCTGGGCCAGTTTGTCGGACAAGCTGGGCCGCAAGCTTACGTATGTCGTGTTTTTTGTGTTGGGCGGCGCCATGTATTTTAGCGTTCCAGGCAGCGCAGCGGCCGGTAGCATCGTGCTCTTTGTGTCCGCGTTCTGTGTGATTTTGAGCATGTACGGCGGCGGTTTTGCCACGGTGCCAGCTTATTTGGCGGACATTTTTGGCACCCAGATGGTCGGCGCGATCCATGGCCGATTGCTCACCGCCTGGGCCACCGCGGGCGTGTTGGGCCCCGTGGTGGTGAACTACATGCGTGAATACCAGTTGGGACTGGGCATTCCGCGGGAGCAGGTCTATAACCAGACCATGTACATCCTGGTTGGTATGCTGGTGGTGGGACTGATTTGCAACTTGCTGGTCAAACCCCTCGATCCGAAATGGTTCATGACCGACGCCGAGTTGGCCGAAGAAAAGCGCCTGGCCCATGAAAAGGCCGCTGCCTCTGAAGTGGTGCGCAGTGGCGACGCCACCGGGTCGGACAGCGTGAGCCCGCTGGTCGTGGTCTTGGCCTGGGCGGCAGTCGGCATTCCCCTGGCCTGGGGCGTGTACCGTACATTGCAAAGCGTGGCCAAGTTCTTCGCCTAACGCTTCACTGCGCCTTGTCTGGCCCCGGTCGTGCAATTTTTTGTTGCGTCGCCGGGGCTTTTTGCTTGATCGTGCACCAAAATCGCGCGCTCAAGTCTCTATTCTCCGTATTTCATGCAAACACCCCACATCTCCTCTTCATCGACCAACAGCGCCGTGGCGCTGGCCACGGTGGACGATATGCGCAAGCGTATTCGCAGTAAAAGTAAGCTTAAGGGACGACAGGTTGAGGATGCCGCGGTGGCCGAAGTTCGCGGACTGTTGGGGGAGGGGCCGCACCCACGTGACTTGCTGATTGAGCACTTGCACGTGTTGAACGACCATTTTGGGGGCTTGCATGATCGGCATTTGGTGGCGCTTGCCAAGGAAATGAACCTACCGATGGCCTCGGTGTACGAGGTCGCAACCTTCTACCACCACTTTGAGGTGCTTAAGGGTGACGCCACCGCCCCGGGCCTGACCGTGCGGGTATGTGATGGTTTAAGCTGCTCGCTGGCCGGGGCGCAAGATCTGCTGGCGCGCCTGCCAACCATTTTGGGACGCGATGACGTGCGCGTGGTGGCCGCTCCCTGCATCGGTCGCTGCGAACAGGCGCCTGCGGTGGTGGTACACCAAAACCCCGTGCCATTTGCCACTGCGCATTCGGTAGCGCAAGCCGTCCAAGCCCACGCCAAGGACCACCCCGCCGCCGCCGACAGCGCGCAGTTTGACGCCGCCGCATTGGCTGAGAAGCCTGTTTCGCCCGTCAGCGGCGTTCAAAGCGCACCCGCTTACGTCGGTTTAGACGCGTATCTCGCCCAAGGCGGCTACGCGCTGGCCGTCGCTCTGTCTGCTGGCACCCAAAACCCGGAACAGGTGGTCAAAGCCATGGAAGACTCGGGCCTGCGTGGCCTAGGCGGCGCGGGTTTTCCGGCTGGACGCAAATGGCGTATCGTGCGCGAGCAGCCGGCGCCCAAACTCATGGCCGTCAATATCGACGAGGGCGAGCCCGGAACTTTCAAGGATCGCACCTACCTAGAGCGAGACCCCCACCGCTTTTTGGAGGGCTTGCTGGTGGCCGCGCAGGTGGTGGGTATTGACGCCTGCTATATCTACTTAAGGGACGAATACCACGGCTGCCGTGCGATTCTGGAAGCGGAGCTGGCCAAGTTGCGCGCCCATCCACCGTGCAAGCTGCCGCGCATTGAGCTGCGCCGAGGTGCTGGGGCCTACATCTGCGGCGAAGAGTCGGCGATGATCGAGAGCATTGAAGGCAAGCGTGGCGAACCGCGTATGCGCCCGCCCTACATCGCCCAGGTCGGTCTGTTTGGCCGCCCCACACTCGAGCACAATTTTGAGACGCTGTATTGGGTTCGCGACATCGTGCAAAAAGGCCCGCAGTGGTTCAGCAGTTTTGGACGCAACGGGCGTAAGGGTCTGCGCAGCTTTAGTGTGAGCGGCCGGGTCAAGCACCCCGGGGTCAAGTTGGCGCCTGCGGGAATTACCGTGAAAGAGCTGATCGAAGAATATTGCGGCGGCATGGCCGAAGGCCACACCCTCTATGCCTATTTGCCCGGTGGGGCGTCGGGTGGCATTCTGCCAGCCAGCATGGGCGATATTCCGCTGGACTTTGACACCTTACAGCCCTATGGCTGCTTTATCGGCTCGGCCGCCGTCATCATTTTGGGCGACCAGGACACCGCGCGCGAAGCGGCGAGCAACATGATGCGGTTCTTTGCCCACGAGAGCTGTGGTCAGTGCACGCCCTGTCGCGTGGGTACTGCCAAGGCGGTCAAGCTGATGGAGGAGCCCGTGTGGGACAACGCCACGCTGGAGGACCTGAACATTGTGATGACCGACGCCTCCATCTGCGGCCTGGGCCAAGCGGCGCCCAACCCGGTCCGATGTGTACAAAAATACTTTCCCCAGGAAATTGGAGCTTCACGATGAACGCCCCCACCAAAATCAACGAAGTGACGCCCACGACCGTGGAGTTCAAGCTCGATCAGCAAACCATCCACGCGTTTGAGGGAGAGACCATCCTCAAGGCCGCTAAACGCCACGGCATTGACATTCCCCACCTTTGCTACAAAGACGGCCTGCGCGCCGACGGCAATTGCCGCGCTTGCGTGGTCGAGATTAAAGGCGAACGCACCCTGGCCCCTAGCTGCTGCCGCAGCGCTACGGCCGGGATGGAGGTCCAAGCCAAGAGCGAGCGCGCCGTCAAGAGCCAAAAGATGGTGTTGGAGATGTTGCTGTCGGACATGCCCGATGTCGGCTACAAGTGGAACGATGCTGAAGGGCCTTTGCAGGGTGCGGTTGGCCAGCATGGCGAACTCAGCGACTGGGCCGCCCGCATGGCTGTCACGGTACGTCCAGAACTCCAAGCCCTCCGCAGAGAGCAGCCTGCTGCCGACCTGTCGCACCCCGCCATGGCGGTTAATTTGGATGCGTGCATTCAGTGCAACCGCTGTGTGCGCGCCTGCCGGGAAGAGCAGGTGAATGATGTGATTGGCTATGCCTTGCGCGGCTCACACAGCGAAATCGTGTTTGACCTGAACGACCCCATGGGCGCCAGCACGTGTGTGGCCTGCGGCGAATGCGTACAGGCCTGCCCCACGGGTGCTTTGATGCCCAAAACACTGGTGGGCAGCCAAGTGGTGGACAAAAAGGTGGACTCGGTATGCCCCTTCTGTGGCGTCGGTTGTTTGCTGACCTACAACGTCAAAGGAAACACCATCGTCAGCGTCGAGGGGCGCGACGGCCCCGCCAACCACAGCCGCCTGTGCGTCAAGGGCCGCTTTGGCTTTGACTACGCGGCCAGCCCCCAGCGTCTGACGGTGCCGCTGATCCGCAAGGCCGGGGTCGGTAAAGACCCGGAGTTGCTGAACCGCCTGAACCGCGACAGCGCGGACTGGTCTGAAGTCTTCCGTGAGGCGACGTGGGACGAAGCCTTGGCTCTGGGCGCGGATAAGCTCAAAACCCTGCGCGACCAGTTTGGCGCCAAGGCATTGGCCGGTTTTGGGTCGGCCAAGGGCAGCAACGAAGAGGCGTATCTGTTTCAAAAGTTGGTGCGCACCGGCTTTGGCAGCAACAACGTCGACCATTGCACCCGCCTGTGCCACGCCTCCAGCGTGGCGGCACTCTTGGAGGGCGTGGGTTCGGGCGCAGTGAGTAACCAGGTCAATGACGTGGAGCACTCAGAGTTGATCTTTGTGATCGGCTCCAACCCCACCTCCAACCACCCGGTGGCGGCCACCTGGATGAAAAACGCCGCCCAGCGCGGCGCTAAGATTGTGCTGGCCGATCCGCGGGTGACCGACATTGGTAAGCACGCCTGGCGCACGCTGCAGTTCAAGGCGGACACCGACGTGGCGATGCTCAATGCGCTTATCCACGTGGTGATTGAAGAGGGCCTGGTGGACCAGGACTTTGTCGCGCGCCGTGCCAGCAATTACGAGGCGCTGCGTGACAACGTCAAGGGCTACAGTCCCGAAGCGATGGAGCCGATTTGCGGTATCCCAGCGCAAACCTTGCGCGAAGTGGCACGCGCCTTTGCCAAGGCCAAGAGCGCCATGATTTTGTGGGGCATGGGCGTAAGCCAGCACGTGCACGGCACCGACAATGCGCGGTGCCTGATTGCGCTGGTGACGGTGACCGGCCAGATTGGCAAGCCCGGCTCGGGCTTGCACCCGCTGCGTGGCCAAAACAATGTGCAAGGCGCGTCCGACGCTGGCCTGATACCGATGATGTTTCCCAACTATCAGCGCGTTACCAACGGCTCCGCGCATGCTTGGTTTGAAGACTTCTGGGACGCCAAGTTGGACGATAAACCGGGCTATACCGTGGTGGAAATCATGCACAAGATTCTTGCGCCCGAGAGCGACGCCCACAAGGTGCGCGGCATGTACATCATGGGCGAAAACCCGGCTATGAGTGACCCCGACCTGAACCACGCCCGCCACGCTTTGGCCAGCTTGGAGCATTTGGTGGTGCAAGACATTTTCATGACCGAGACCGCCTGGTTGGCCGACGTGGTGCTGCCCGCCACCGCCTGGCCAGAGAAGACCGGCACGGTCAGCAACACGGACCGCATGGTGCAGCTCGGCAAGCAGGCCATCCACCCACCGGGTCAGGCCAAGCCCGACCTGTGGATCATTCAGCAAATTGCTGAGCGGGTTGGGGCGCATCGCCCGCACTCTGGCGCTAGCCGCTCGGGTTCGCAGGGCGCCGGTCGCCCATTAGCCTGCGGCTACCAAGGCGAGTCCGACGGCGTGGCAGAGGTCTATGACGAGATGCGCCGCGCCATGCACACTGCGATTTCGGGCATCACCTGGGAGCGCTTACAGCGCGAATCCAGTGTTACCTATCCGTGCCTGACAGACCAGGACCCAGGCGCGCCGACCGTATTTTTAGAAAAATTTGCGACCGACGACGGACGCGTGCACCTGGTGCCGGCCGACATCATTCCTGCCAATGAACGGCCCGACGGCGATTTCCCGTACGTCCTGATTACCGGTCGCCAGTTGGAGCATTGGCACACCGGCAGTATGACGCGCCGTGCCACCGTACTCGATGCCATCGAGCCCATGGCGACTGCCTCCATGTGCGGCGCCGACTTGGCCAAGTTGGGGCTGGAGACCGGTGACGTCATCACGGTGCAATCGCGCCGGGGTGAAGTGGCCATCCACGTGCGCCGGGACGACGGCACGCCCAACGGCGCGGTGTTTGTGCCGTTTGCCTACTACGAGGCGGCGGCAAACCTGATGACCAATGCCGCGCTCGACCCCTTCGGCAAGATCCCGGAGTTCAAGTACTGCGCGGTGGCGGTGCGTGCGGGGGGCGTGCCCTCGGCGATTGAAGGCTACGGCACGAATCGGTCAGCGCCGGTCGCCGCCTGACCGCCTTGCCCGAATTCTTTGCCCGGGCCTTGCCGCGCCTGACCAAGGCGCAGGCATCGCTCACGCAGGCCATCGCGGTGGTCAACGAATTGGGCCAGACGCAGAGGCTGGACATTCCGGCCGAGCGCGCCTTAACGGTCTACGTGGACAAGCGAGAGCTCGTGACCCTGATGACTCTGGGTGCCCAGCCGGAGTGGCTGGTCCTGGGGTATCTGCTCAACCAGCGGCTGATCCGTTCTGCGCATGAGGTGGAGTCCATCACGGTGGACTGGGAGGTGGGCGCCGCCGCGGTGAAAACCCACGGCGGCATTGCCAATCTGGCCCAGAAAACCGCCAAGCGCGTGGTGACCACCGGGTGTGGTCAGGGCAGCGTGTTTGGTGACCTGATGGCCGATGTTGACACCATCGCGTTACCCCCGGCCACGCTCACGCAAAGTGCCTTGTACGGCATCGTCAACGCCATTCGTCTGCACGACAGCGTGTACAAGGCAGCCGGCTCGGTGCACGGCTGCGCGCTGTTCAAGGGCGACGAGATGCTCATGTTCGTCGAGGATGTGGGTCGCCACAACGCCATCGATGCCATCGCGGGCTGGATGGCGTTGCAGCCCAGCGAACAACCGTCCGACAGCGAACAGATACGCGCCGGACTGCGCGCGGACGACAAAGTGTTCTACACCACGGGCCGCCTGACCAGCGAAATGATCATCAAGTCAGCGCAGATGGGCATCCCCATCGTGATCTCCCGCAGTGGCATCACCCAAATGGGGCACGCCGTTGCGCAAGGGCTTAAGCTGTGTGCCGTTGGTCGGGCCACCAACAAGCGTTTTTTGTGCTTTAGCGCGCCAGAGCGCTTGGTGTGGGATGCGGCGGTGGCTTCAGACACCGCATGAATTTGCACGGAATCAAGTCATTGCAAATACTGGGCGTAAACCCTAGTGTCAAAGCGCCATAAACCATATAAACTGTATATATCGTTTATTGGAGGTCACAAATGCAAGCTTTGGTCCACATGCACAACGCCCGGGCCGCGATGGCCCGCTGGTTTTTGGCCCTAACCCATCACCATCAGCTGCACGCGCCGGAGCATGTGGGTGCTTTCGCGGGTTCCTTGTTGCGGCACCAGGACTGGGATCACAGTTAAGTGGTGCTCCGATCAGTGCGGTATAAATGCGCGCTGAACAGGAGTAGCCCCCATGAAAATCACTGTCTCGATCCTGATTGCCGCCCCCATTGCTGAGGTCTGGCGCGCCTACACCTCGCCCGAAGACATCAAACAATGGAACGCCGCCTCGCCTGACTGGCACACCACGGCTGCCAGCGTGGACTTGCGGGTCGGCGGCCAGTTTTCGTCGCGCATGGAGGCCCGGGACGGCTCCTTTGGCTTTGATTTTGCCGGCGAATACACCCGGGTTGAGGCTCCACACCATCTGGAGTACCGTTTCGGAGAGCGCACCGCCACGGTAGATTTTTCAGAAGGTCCTTCGGGCGTAACGGTGACGGTCACCTTCGACGCCGAGACCGAGCATCCTGAAGCAGCGCAGCGCGATGGTTGGCAATCGATCTTGGGCAACTTTGCACGCCACGTGACGGCGCTTCAAAGCGCTAAATAGGCCCATGGCGCAAGGGCTCAGGCTTTTGCGCTAAGGTCGCCCCATGAAACAATCTTTTTGGCGCCTTGGCTGGCGCACTTTGTGGCGCGACGTGCGCTCGGGTGAGTTGCGGCTGCTGGTGGTCGCGGTGACCTTGGCGGTGGCCTCACTCACGGCCGTGGGTTTCTTTGCCGACCGCCTGCAAGGCGGCTTGCAGCGTGACGCGCGCCAGTTGTTGGGCGGCGATGCGGTGGTGGCTTCTGACCGGCCCGCACCGGCCGTTTTTGCCCAGGAGGCGCAGCGCCTCGGGCTGGCGCAGTCGCGCACCCTGGGCTTTCAGACCATGGCGCGTGCCCCGGAGGCACTGGGCAGCGCCTCCAAGCTGGTTTCGCTCAAAGCCGTCGAGGCCGGTTATCCATTGCGCGGCACGCTGCGTATCACCACGACGGCCGGCGCACCAGAGCAAGCTGCACGGGGCGTTCCGCCCCCCGGCTCGGTGTGGGTGGACGCCCAGTTGTTGGATGCCTTGGCACTCAATGTGGGCGATACGCTCCTGCTGGGCAGTGCGCAATTCCGAATTGGTGCGCTGATTGCCAGTGAACCGGACCGGGGCGCTGGTTTCATGAACTTTGCCCCCCGGGTGATGATGAACGGAGCCGACGTTGCAGCCACGGCGCTAGTGCAACCCGCCAGCAGGGTGAACTACCGCCTGGCCGTCGCTGGCGAAGATGCCTTGGTGGCGCGCTTTGTGGCCTGGGGTAATGCTCAGATTAAGGGCCAAGCGGCTGCCAACGGTGCGCCTGCGCAGGCCGAGCCGATGCGTGGGGTGCGGATGGAGTCCACCCAATCGGGCCGCCCCGAGCTGAGCCAGACGCTGGAGCGGGCCGAAAAATTCCTGAGCCTGGTGGCGCTGCTTTCAGCATTGTTAAGTGCCGTGGCGGTGGCCTTGGCGGCGCGGGCCTTTGCCGCCAAACACCTCGATGACTGCGCCATGCTTCGCGTACTGGGTCTGAGCCAGCGCAGCATTGCGGCCTCCTATGCATGGGAGTTTGCGCTGGTGGGTGTCTTTGCCAGCAGTCTGGGCGTGGCCTTGGGCTACGGTGTGCACTATGTTTTTGTGGTGCTGCTGGCGGGTCTGGTTGAAACCAGTTTGCCCGCGGCCTCCCTGGCGCCGGTGGGCTTGGGGCTGGGTATGGGGCTCACGCTGTTGTGCGCGTTCGGTCTGCCGCCCGTGCTGCAGTTGGCCCAGGTCCCGCCGTTGCGCGTGATACGGCGGGACGTGGGCAATCTTCGCCCCGCCTCGGTGGGCGTGCTGTCCTTGGGCGTACTGGGCTTTGCCGCATTGCTGCTGGCCGTCAGCAGTGACCTGACGTTGGGGCTGATTGCGGTCGGTGGATTTGCCGGGGCGGTGTTGTTGTTTGCGGCACTGAGCTGGCTGGCCATTCGCCTGCTGCGGGCGAGCGTCAACGAGGCCACCGCGCCGCGCGCACTGGTCTTGGCCACCCGCCAGATTTCGGCGCGCCCGGCCTACACCGTGGTGCAAGTGAGTGCCTTGGCGGTGGGTTTGCTGGCTCTGGTGTTGTTGGTGCTGTTGCGCACCGACCTGATTGCCAGTTGGCACAAGGCGACGCCGGCCGAGGCGCCCAACCGGTTCGTGATCAACGTCATGCCCGAGCAGGCCAGCGCCTTTGTCGATGCCTTGCACCAGGCGGGCGTGGGCAAGATGGACTGGTACCCCATGATCCGGGGGCGCTTGGTGGCGGTGAATGGTCGGTCAGTTTCGTCAGATGACTACACGGACGAGCGTGCCAAGCGCTTGGTGGATCGGGAATTTAACCTCAGCCACAGTGCCACGCGGCCGGACAACAACCAGGTCGTGGGCGGGCGCTGGACGCCGGAGGAGCCGGGCGCCATCAGCATGGAGGAGGGCATTGCGACGACGCTGGCCCTCAAGCTCGGCGATACCTTGCGCTTTGATATGGCCGGTGTGCAGGTGGACTCCAAGGTGACTTCGTTGCGCAAGGTGGACTGGACTTCCATGCGCGCTAACTTCTTTGCCATGTACCCCGTCAGCCGTCTCGACGGTGTGCCTGCCACTTACATGGGCGCATTTCGGGCGCCGGGAGCGTCGGGCTTTGACAATGCGTTGGTCCGCCAGTTTCCCAATGTCACCAACGTGGACATGAGCGCCACCATCAACCAGGTCCAGCGCATCTTGGACCAGGTGGTGCGGGCCGTAGAGTTCTTGTTTGCGTTTACCCTGGCCGCCGGCTTGGTGGTGCTCTTTGCGGCGGTCAGCGCGACCCGAGAAGAGCGGGCCCGCGAATTTGCCATCATGCGCGCCGTGGGCGCCCAAAATCGCCTGCTGCGCCAGGTGCAGCGCATTGAACTGGCCGGAGTGGGCTTGTTGGCCGGTTTCCTGGCCTCGGTGGTGGCCAGTGCCGTGGGCTGGGCGCTGGCGCGCTACGTGTTTGATTTCGCGTGGACCGTGTCTTTGTGGGTACCGCTGCTGGGTTCGTTGGCGGGCGCGCTGCTGGCGCTGGCAGCCGGTTGGTGGGGCCTGCGCGATGTGCTGCGCCGCCCGGTGGTGGAGACGCTGCGCCGCGCTGTGGCCTGACAATGACCGCGTCATGACCAGCGCTGACCAGACCACCCACGCGTCTCAGGACGACGACGAAGCCCCGAGTAACCTGATTGCACTCCTGGGCGGCGAGCCCGTGCTGCAAGCCCTGGTCGAGCGCTTTTACGACCTGATGGAGTTGGAACCCGGCTACGCCGCCCTGCGCGCGGCGCATGGTCCACTGCTCACGCAAGCCCGCCAAAAGTTGTTTTGGTTCTTGAGCGGGTGGATGGGCGGGCCCCAGTATTACATCGAACGCTTTGGGCACCCTCGGCTGCGCATGCGGCATATGCCGTTTTCGATTGGCATTTTGGAACGCGATCAGTGGCTCGCCTGCATGGACCAGGCCATGGGCGAGTTGCAAATCGATGCAGTGCTGAGGGAACGCTTGCGCGAATCATTTTTTCAGACGGCGGACTGGATGCGCAACCGCTGAACTTGCCCGCAGACGGCGCAGCTCCACGGGCTGGGGTGTCGTCTACCATTGCCACCTTGCATGACCACGCTCACCCAAAGCACCAGCACCGCGCTGCAGCTCCTTGTATCGCTCGATCCCCAATTGATGGGCATCGTGGCGCGCTCGCTGGCGGTTAGCGCTTGCGCTTGTCTCTTGGCGTGCAGCCTGGGGTTGGCACTGGGCGCTTGGCTCGGCGTGGCCCAGTTTGCCGGGCGGGGGGTGGTGCTCACCTTGCTGAATACCAGCCTGGCCATTCCGTCCGTGGTCGTCGGGCTCTTGGTGTATCTGCTGCTGTCGCGCTCGGGTCCGCTCGGGTACTTGGGCTGGCTCTTCAGCTTCAAGGCCATGGTGTTGGCACAGGCCGTGTTGGTCTTGCCGATCGTCACCGCGTTGACGCGCCAAACCGTGCAGGACGCCGAACAATTGCACGGCGAGCAACTGCGCTCGCTCGGCGCGGGCACTGCCTTGCGCGCGGCACTGTTGGCCTGGGACGAGCGCCATGCGCTGCTGGTGGTGTTGATCGCCGCCTTTGGCCGTGCCATTTCCGAGGTGGGGGCGGTGATGATCGTGGGCGGCAATATCGACGGCTTTACCCGGGTCATGACGACAGCGATTGCGCTCGAAACCTCCAAAGGCGACCTACCGCTGGCACTGGGGCTGGGGCTGGTGCTGTTGGGCGTGGTGCTGGCGCTCAATGTCTTGGTGGCACTGCTGCGGCGTTGGCGCGTTCGTTCTGATTGGGCCGGACTGGCCCTGAACCGGGGCCTGGCACTGTGAGCACCCTCATTCGGATAAGCGATGCCAGCGTCCAGCTGGGTGCCGATGGCCGCAGTCTGCGCCGCGTCCGCTCCGACCAAGCGATGGCCTTAGCGGCGGTCACGATGACGCTACACGCGGGTGAGCGCGTGGCGCTGGTGGGGGCCAATGGCTCGGGCAAAAGCACCCTGCTGCGCCTGTTGCACGGTTTGCTCTCTCCTACCCAGGGTGAGCGTGAGTGCGCCCCCGCCCTGCGCCAGGCCATGTTGTTTCAGCGGCCGCATCTGCTGCGCACCACCGTGCAGCGCTCGGTGGCGCTGGCCTTATGGCTGCGCGGTGTACCCTGGCGCGAGGCCCAAATGCAGGCGCTGGCGGCGCTGCGCGCTGCCGGACTGCAAGACTTGGCGGGCCGCGGTGGGCGGACGCTTTCGCTAGGGCAGCAGCAGCAGGTCGCATTGGCGCGTGCCTGGGCTCTGGCGCCGCAATTGCTGCTGTTGGACGAACCCACCGCCAGTCTGGATCCCCATGCCAAAGGTGAGGTGGAAGCGCTTATGCAGCAATTTGCCGATAGACGGGTCGATTCCACGCTGGTGTTTGCCAGCCACAATTTGGGGCAAGTGAAGCGTCTTGCGCAACGCGTGATTTACCTGGAGCGGGGTCGTTTGCTGGCCGATCTGCCCGTGCATCAATTTTTCGACGCCTCCGTCTTGCAAGTGCAATGTCCGGCGGCCCATCTGTTTGTCAAAGGAGAACTGTCGTGAACTTATCGGCTATCCGCGGGCTCGGCGTAGCTCTATCCCTGCTGGCCGCTTCAACCCTCGCGGGCGCGGAGCCCATTGTGATGGCGTCCACCACGTCCACCGAGCAGTCGGGCCTGTTTGCCCACCTGCTGCCCGCGTTCACCAAAGCCACAGGCGTCGAGGTCAAAGTCGTGGCGTTGGGCACCGGCCAAGCCATCGACATGGGCCGCCGCGGCGATGCGGACGTGCTGTTCGTGCACGACCAGGTGGCGGAAGAAAAGGTGGTTGCCGAGGGCTTTGCCATCAAGCGCTTTGCCGTGATGTACAACGACTTTGTGCTCGTCGGTCCGGCGGCCGACCCCGCCAAGACGCGAGGCAAGGACATTGCCGCCGCCCTGTCCAAACTCAGCGCCAGCAACGCCGCGTTTGTCTCCCGCGGCGACAAAAGCGGCACCCATGCGGCCGAACTGCGGTTTTGGAAACTCACGTCCACCCCCGAGGCCCGGGGCACTGGCTACAAGGAGTGTGGCTGCGGCATGGGCGCGGCGCTGAACATGGCGGCCGGCACCGGCGCCTATGTGCTGACCGACCGCGGCACCTGGCTGAGCTTTAAGAACCGGGGCGACCTTCAAGTGGTGGTCGAAGGCGACAGCCGGCTGTTTAATCAATACGGCGTCATGGTCGTCAACCCAGGGCGCCATCCGCACACCAAGGCGGCAGAGGCCCAAAAGTTTGTCGATTGGGTGACCTCGGGGCCCGGTCAGTCCACCATCGCTGCTTACAAAATTGATGGCCAGCAGTTGTTCTTCCCGAACGCCGCCAAGTAACGCACGCCCCCCAGAGCCGCTTTACGCTGTCGGTGGCGCGCCCCGGCGTACCGGTTGCAGCAGCACCACCAGCGCGCCCGCGCCGCCTTGCGCGGGCTGGGCTTGCACAAAGGCCACGACCTCGGCCTTTTGCACCAGCCAGCGGTGAACTTTTTCCTTGAGCACCGGCGCTTTGCCCGGTGAGCCCAGGCCCTTGCCGTGGACCACCCGCACGCACCTGATACCTTGCTTGTGCGATTCCCGGATAAAGCTTCCCAGGGCTTCACGGGCCTCGTCGCTGCGCAGTCCGTGCAGGTCAATTTGGCGCTGGATGCTCCATTTGCCCTTGCGCAACTTTTGCGCCACGTCCAGCCCCACGCCGGGCCGGCGAAAACTTAAATGCTCGTCGGTGTCGAGCAGCGTGCTGACATCGACCTCGTCGCTAAGCGACTCTTGGAGGGCCGCCGCTTCGTCCCGCTGGTGTTGCAGCGGTGACGGTGGCGGCGGCGCAGGCTTCAGGTCCGCCAGACCGCTGGGCGCAAGCGGCTGTACTTTGCCCACGGCGGCCTGAAAGAGATTGCGCGCTGCCGCCTGGCGTTTTGCGGCCAATGCCGCCGCCGCTTTTTCGGCCTGGGCTTTGGCGGCGGCTGCATCGATCTCTTTTTTGAGCCGCTTGAGGTCTGCCAGAGTGCCCATTACAGCAACCCCCGCTCTGCCATGGAAAGCGCTTCTCCGTGGCCGATGATGATGTGGTCCAGCACGCGCACGTCCACCAACGCCAGCGCCGCTTTCAAGGTTTGGGTCAGCATTTCGTCGGCGCGGGAAGCTTGGACCGAGCCGCTCGGATGGTTGTGTGCCAGCACCACGGCACCCGCTTGGTGGTGCAGCGCACGTTTGACAACCTCTCTTGGGTACACGCTGGTTTGACTGAGCGTGCCGCGAAACATTTCTTCCATCGCCAACAGGCGGTTTTGTGCATCCAAGAACAGTACCGCAAACACTTCGTGCGCCAGTCCGGACAAGTGCAGTTGCAAGTAATGCTTGACCGAATCGGGCGACGCCAACACCGTGCGCTCCTGCAGGCGCTGGGCCATGGCACGGCGTGCCAGCTCCAATACCGCCACAATTTCGGCTTGCTTGGCAGGCCCCAGACCCTTGACCGGCTTGAGGTCGTCTACGGTGGCATGGAGCAAGCCGGCAATTCCGCCAAAGCCGGGCGCCTTCAGGCCACCTTTTCCAGGCAGCTGCAGCAGCTCGTCGGCCAGTTGCAGCACCCCCTTGCCCTGGATGCCGGTGCGCAGCAATATCGCCAGCAACTCCGCATCACTCAGGGCGCCTGCGCCACGTGCGAGCAGCTTTTCGCGCGGGCGGGCGTCGGGCGGCAGGTCTTTGAGAGGCATGGTGGGACAGGGCGGGGGACAAAATTGGGGCGCAGCCGAGGCTGGCCGGCCTGAAGTTTCTACAATCGGCCCAGTTTATCGAGACTTTTATGACCAGCAGTCCCCCCCGCATTCAAGCCACGTCTTTTTTGACGCTGCACTACCGCCTCTCGGGGCCGGCGGGAGACATCATCAACACCTTCAATGACAAGCCCGCGACGCTCAGTCTGGGCACCGGGGAGCTCTCGCCCGCGGTCGAACAGTGCCTGCTTGGGCTCGAGGAGGGTGCGCACCAGACTTTTTCGCTGGAGGCCGGGGCCGCCTTTGGTCCCCGCAACCCCGAAATGCAGCAGTGGGTCGCGGCCAAATTGCTGCGCCAGCTGGGTGATCCGCACCAAACCTACGCGGTGGGTGATGTGGTGCAGTTCCCGACGCCGGACGGCCACGGCAGCTATGCCGGAGCGGTACAAGAGGTTAAGACCGGCGAAGACGGCGGCGCGGTGCTGTTTGACTTTAACCATCCCTTGGCCGGGCACCCGGTCAGCTTTGAAGTGAAAGTGATTGGCGTTTTATGAATACCTTGGGTACCAATGCGGAGATCTTGTTGGCCGAGCCCCGGGGCTTCTGCGCCGGGGTGGACCGCGCCATCGAAATCGTGGAGCGCGCGCTAGACAAGTTTGGCGCCCCCATTTATGTACGCCACGAAATCGTGCACAACACCTTTGTGGTCAACGACCTCAAAGCCAAGGGCGCGATCTTTATTGAAGACTTAAGCGACGTACCGCCCGACGCAACCCTGATTTTCTCTGCCCATGGCGTTAGCAAAGCAGTGCAGGACGAGGCCATCGAGCGTGGTTTTCAGGTGTTTGACGCGACCTGTCCTTTGGTGTCCAAGGTGCACGTCGAGGTCGCCAAGCTGCACAAAGAAGGCTACGAGTTCATCATGATTGGGCACAAGGGCCATCCTGAAGTGGAAGGCACCATGGGCCAGTTGGACAGCGGCATTCACCTGGTCGAGGACGTGGCCGATGTGGCGCGGGTGCAACCCGGCCAAACCGACAAACTGGCGCTGGTCACCCAAACCACCTTGAGCATGGACGACGCCGCCGATATTGCGGCCGCCGTCAAAGCGCGTTTTCCTAAAGTGCGCGAGCCCAAGCAGCAAGACATTTGCTACGCCACCCAAAACCGCCAGGACGCCATCAAAGTGATGAGCCCCCAGGTGGACGTGGTGATCGTGGTGGGCAGCCCCACCAGTTCAAACAGCAACCGGCTGCGCGAAGTGGCCAAAAAGCTCGGCACCGAAAGCTACATGGTGGACCACGCCGATGAGTTGCAGGCCTCTTGGTTTGAGGGCCGCTCCCGCGTGGGGTTGACGGCCGGCGCATCCGCCCCCGATGTGCTGGTGCAGGCGGTGATTGCGCGCCTGCGCGAACTCGGTGCCGTGTCGGTCCGCAAAATGGACGGTGTGGTGGAAACCATCAAGTTCCCCTTGCCCAAAGGCCTCAAGCGCGACGGACTCTGACCTGCACCCGGCGCGACCTAAAATTAGGGATTCCCTTTTTGGGTCCTGACCCACTCAACGACCAACCCATGCTTGACATCAACCTGCTGCGCAAAGACCTGGCTTCGGCCGTGGCCCGCCTGGAAACCCGCAAATCGCCCCAGCTGTTCCTGAACGTCGATGCGTTTACCGCGCTCGAGTCCGAGCGCAAATCCATCCAGACCCGCACCGAAGAAATCCAGGCCAAGCGCAACGCGCTGAGCAAGCAAATCGGCCAGCTCAAGGCCAAAGGCCCGGCCGGACAAGCTGAGGTAGACGCCGTGATGGCGCAAACCGCCGACATTAAGGGCGAGCTGGACGCCTCGGCGACGCGCTTGGAACAAATTCAGTCTGAGCTGCAAACCATGCTGCACTTGGTGCCCAACCTGCCGCACGACAGCGTGCCGCGCGGCGCAGACGAACATGGCAACGTGGTGGTGCGCACCTGGGGAAGTCCCAAGGCGATGGACTTTGATATCAAAGACCACGTCGACTTGGGTGAGCCTTTGGGCCTGGACTTCGAGATGGGCGTCAAGCTCACCGGGTCGCGCTTTACCGTGATGAAGGGCCCGCTGGCCCGCCTGCACCGCGCCATCAGCCAGTTCATGCTTGACGTGCAAACCCAAGAACACGGCTACACCGAGTGCTACACGCCATACATTGTGAACGGGGACAGCTTGCGCGGCACCGGCCAGTTGCCCAAGTTTGAGGGCGACTTGTTTGCGGCCAAAAAAGGCGGGCAAGAGGGTGAGGCCCAGCCCGACAACACGGCCCTGTACCTGATTCCTACCAGCGAAGTGCCGCTGACCAACTTTGTGCGCGACCTGGTGGTGGCGGAGTCTGAATTACCCATCAAACTGACCGCGCACACCCCCTGTTTTAGATCTGAAGCGGGCAGCGCCGGGCGCGACACCCGCGGCCTGATCCGCCAACATCAGTTCGACAAGGTGGAGATGGTGCAAATCGTGCATCCCGAGCACAGCTATGCAGCGCTCGAACAAATGACGTCACACGCCGAAGCTATTTTGCAAAAACTGGGGCTGCCCTACCGCGTCATGAGCCTGTGCACCGGCGACATGGGCTTCGGCTCGGCCAAGACCTACGACCTGGAGGTCTGGCTGCCCGCGCAAAACACCTTCCGTGAGATCAGCTCGGTGTCCAACTGCGAGGCCTTCCAGTCGCGTCGGCTACAAGCTCGTTTTAAAAATGCGCAGGGCAAAAACGAGTTCGTCCACACATTGAACGGTTCGGGCCTGGCCGTGGGCAGGACCTTGGTGGCGATCCTCGAGAACTACCAAAACGCCGATGGCTCCGTCACCGTACCCGAGGTTTTGCGCCCTTATATGGGTGGATTAGACGCATTGCGCGCCTGATAGAATTGCACTTCGCCTCCACGGCGAATAACGGAGAGATGGCAGAGTGGCCGAATGTACCTGACTCGAAATCAGGCGTACCGCAAGGTACCGTGGGTTCGAATCCCACTCTCTCCGCCAATTTGTCAATGGGAAACTGAAAGTTTTTTTATTTTCCCCACACTTTTCCCCACACGGCACTCGCTCCTGCAGTAACGGTGTTTGTCTGGCCTGTAGTCCATACACGCAGGTTCAGTTGGGTGGGCTGGAAAATACCGCAGTGGATTGCCCTCTACTAAATTGGGCGTTTTACTTGCCACAGGTCATTCTTGCCTAAGTATTCGCCTAGGCAGACCCCACCGTACCCCCACCCCCCCGTTTTCCGCCCGTTGCGTGGTCTGAACGATACGCTCTAATCTGCTCAAGCTACCCCCTTGTTTTTGAAATGCAGACTTCGGGGTATATAAGATTTGAGTTCGGAAATCAAAGAGCCAAGACAGTCCTAAAAAATCAGGGAGAAAGATATATTCACAGGTTTACGGTTGTGGATGGTCTCAACTTTGCAGTATCGACACTGGGTTGCTTTGTATGCGCTGTGAAAGCTCGCACGCGTCAGTAAAGCCGTTGCGCATTACTGTGGTGTGAGTTTACGGATTTTTTTATTGCGATAGTCAGCAACATATAAGTTACCGTTTGCGTCCGCTGAAACACCCCACATACCCCCAAAGGTCGCTGTGGCACCAGCGCCATCCAAGCTGCCCTTGGCACCAGTGCCTGCAACTGTACTTACGACGCCTGCTGATGTGATTTTGCGAATTTTTAAGTTGTCACTGTCAGCCACATAAACATTACCACTGGCGTCGACAGCGATGCCATAAAGGTGACTAAAGCTGGCTGTTCCGCCGGTGCCGTCCGTGCTGCCATAGACGCCCGCTGAGCCTGCCAGGGTAGTGACCACCCTTGCCGAGGTGATCTTGCGAACGGTGAGGTTGTCACTGTCAGCCACATAGACGTTTCCGCTGGCGTCGACGGCGACGGCCCCCAAGTAGTTGTTAAATGTGGCCGCTCCGCCGGTCCCGTCCGTGCTGCCAGGGCTTTCTTGGTTGCCTGCCAGGGTCGTGACCACCCCTGCCGAGGTGATCTTGCGGATGGAGTAGTAGTCAGCCACATAAACATTTCCGCTGGCGTCAACAGCAACGCCAGAAGGAAGCCAAAAGCGTGCCGCTGCGCCGGTCCCGTTCAATCTGCCAGGGACGCCTGCTGAGCCTGCCAGGGTAGTGACCACCCCTGCGGAGGTGATCTTGCGGATGGTGTAACTGTCAGTGTCAGCCACATAGACGTTTCCGCTGGCGTCGACAGCGACGCCACGTGGATTTTTAAAGCTGGCCGACGCGCCGGTGCCGTCGGTGCTGTCCCAGTTGCCTGAGCCTGCCAGGGTTGTGACCACGCCCGCAGAGGTGATCTTGCGGATTTTGCGGTATTGCCGATCTGCAACGTAGACGTTGCCGCCGGTGTCCACTGCAACACCCATTGGTACGCCAAAGGACGCATTGTCACCAGTGCCGTCTTCGCTGCCCTCTACGCCCGTACCAGCAAGAGTGCTAACAACGTAGGATATAGGCCCACTGCATGAAACAACGACATCTGAAACATTAGCTGTAGCTGTCCCAGTTCCATTCGCAACTGTGCAAGTCTTGCTGTATTGTGTTAGCGCAGTTACCGAATATCCAGCACCGTCAAATAAAGTATTTGAGAACGCGAAGCTGCCGTTGGCGGTAATTGTTAACGCGCTGCCACCATTGTTGCGCAAAGTCACACTTTGGCCTGCTGTGAGACCAGTGACAGTTCCACCAAGTGTGTAACCGCTGTAGGTAGTGTATTTCGCTGCTCTGGTCAAACCGTTGAGCGGCACCACAGTCGGGCAAGTTCCATTTGCCGCAGGCGCACTGCGTTCAATGAACCCACTGTAAGCGCCCGGTGCGCTGGGATTTAATCCTATGGTCACGCTGTCGCCAGCCTTGACCAGTTGTGTGCCAACCACCGCTGTTGTACTGCCGTTGTGGTACAAACCAGAAGTCGCACCAGTAGTTACTCCGCCTACGCTGAAACACTGCCCAACATCGTCCGCGCCAACGGTGTAGACAGGTGATTTATTTACTGTACCAACAGCAACATTGATCGCGCTGAACTTGTATTTGTTGATGACCTGATCTACACATCCACTTGTGTCTACCCATTGGCTCAGGTCAGTTGCGGAATAGCTTGTGCCGTAGAGACTATTCAAGTTTGTGGCTACCGTGGCAAAGTCAGTGACTGCAGCAGCAGCGCACAACTTTGACTGAACACTTGTCCTGTAATTGGTGGAGTTGTTTAGCAAGCCGTCATCTTCCAAGTCGCTTGCCGTTTGGCTCAGCAGTGCATTTACACCGGCTCCATTTACGCCTGCTTTCATCACCACCGCAGAAGCGGCTGCGAGAATTTGGTCTGCAGCGCGGCTTTTGCTTAGGTCCAGCGCGGTCAAGTTGGCAGGTTGAGCAACTCCACCAACCTTTTTGCCACTCAATATGGTGGCATCGTTGTAGATGTAGAGCGCACCCAGTGTTTCTTTTTGTGCTTTTGCTCTTGCAACTGAAAATGTCCGTGTGGGTGCAGTCGTAGCTAACTTGGTAACGCGATTGACTGCCATTGACGACAGCACATTGAGATTGATAGCAGTGTCTGCTGCAGTGCTGCCTTCAGCGCCAATCTGGCTCAAGCCGCTAAGCAGCACGACGTCGTCCGACTGCGTACCGGTGATTTCGTTGTAGTAGTAGCCTTGCGCAAGCGTGCTGAGATAGGGCGTTCCATACGTTACGCCGCTGGGTGTAAAGGTGCCAAAGTCGTTGGTGGTGCGAAATGTGTACTCTTTGCCATTGGGCTTGTAGGTGGTCGCTGCCAACTCGTTTACCCAAATCGCAGAGCCTTGCGCAAGCGGGCCTTTCTGCGCAACGCCTGATT
>Ga0214921_10002776_pt1 | contig 27836 bp, 26 predicted proteins | sample LL1505_MetaG_FD_177992 | JGI IMG/M metagenome (GOLD analysis project Ga0214921, IMG submission 177992) | Freshwater microbial communities from Lake Lanier, Atlanta, Georgia, United States - LL-1505 | ecosystem: Environmental > Aquatic > Freshwater > Lake | place: USA: Georgia | collected... | reverse complement strand
ATTTTTTCATAAAATTTTTTAGCATCATATAAACTATTATATGACATACACAAGTATTTTGGTTTATTATTTTTGATGAACTTCTCCAAATTACTAATTTCGTAAGACGACAAAGTTTTTGATATCATCATTTTTCATTTCACTACTCTAAAAGTATGAATTAAAAATTATTTCATTTTTTTATTATATGACCATTGCGATGCGCAACCAATGCCATCATTACTACCTACCAGACCAGACCTTTATTAAAGGAAGGTGACTATAATCATCTCTTTGATCAAAATCAGTACCCCAATTCATATATTCATGAATATTTCCAAACAGCACGTTTACTTTATCATCCTCTTTTTGTAGTAAGCATGCAATTACCCTCTCAAATGAACAGCGATTAAATCTAGTCAATATAGAATCCAACAATTTGTCAAGTTTGTATTTTTTATTAATATTAACTAAAAAATCGTGTCTAATAACAGACATTGCGCCAAAACAACCTTTCCATCTAGTTTTATCTTGATAAAATTGTAATAATTCATCGTTATTATTATCATCGCAAAGTATTTTTATCATATTTGTTTCATCTTCAATTTGATCCCAAGTATGTTCAAAACTCCATAACATTTTATAATTGTCAACATAAAAATCTATATATTTATTTATAAAAGTAGAATCATGAAGTATTACACTTATATCAAAAAATTTGTTATATAAATAATAATAGTATGGTAAATATTCACCCCTTCGTGGATATACACTATTAATAATAATAGTCTTATATAACTCTTTAGGTGTTATAAATTCTTGATTACTTGTGTCATCAATTATAACTATCGAATTTTCTGGATAATATTTTCTAATACAATCATAACAATGAATCCAATATTGATTTGTTTTAAAACTATTCACATGTCTTAATATAATAAACCCAATTGTATCATTATAATTCATATAATATGTTATATATTTTTCTTATAAATTTATTTCTAAAAGTTACACACATACATTTTAAGTTTTTTCATCGAAAATAAAATAATTCATGTTATTTATAACAAAATGAAGGTTTTAGTTTATGGATCAAAAGGTTGGATTGGTGGTCAATTTGTAGAAATTTTAAAACAAAACAATATAGAATTCATAGAAGGGTCATCACGTACTGATAATGAAACCACATTGAATAACGAAATAGAAACAACGAGTCCGACTCACGTTGTATCTTTTATAGGCCGCACTCACGGCAAAATTAACAACAAAACATATACTACAATAGATTATTTAGAACAAGAAGGAAAATTGTTAGAGAATGTTAGAGACAATCTATTTTCACCCTTATTATTAGCAAATATATGTTTAACAAAAAATATACATTATACCTACTTGGGAACGGGTTGTATATTCAAATTTGATGAAGCTCATCCATACGGCAAAGAAGAGAGCGGTTTCACAGAAGATTCATTACCCAACTTTTTCGGTTCGTCTTATTCTGTTGTTAAAGGATTTACAGATCGAATGATGAGTTTTTACAAAAGTAATGTTTTAAATTTACGTATTCGAATGCCAATTACTGGAATGAAAAATCCAAGAAATTTTATAACAAAAATTGTAAATTATGAAAAAGTTTGTTCTGTACCCAACTCAATGACCGTATTGCCAGAACTACTTCCGTATGTTTTAGATATGATGCGTAATAAATTAACAGGAACTATTAATTTGACAAACCCTGGATTAATAAGTCACAACGAAATTCTACAAATGTACAAAGAAATAGTAGACAGTGATTTTACGTGGAATAATTTTACACAAGAAGAGCAGAGAAAAATATTGGCTGCGGATAGATCGAATAATTTCTTGGAAACAACAAAACTTCAAACTTTGTATCCAACAATTAAGAATATTCGTAATAGCGTGAGAGAATGCTTAATTCAGTACAAGTCATCTTTAAATGAAACGAATGATGTAAATTTATTAATAACAGGAGGTTGTGGATTCATTGGCAGTAATTTCATCAACTACTATTTTCCAAAAGAAAAAATCGCAAAATTAGTCAATTTCGATGCTATGTATTACTGTGCGAACAAAGAAAACGTAGATGAGTCAATTCGAAAATCACCCAAATATGTTTTAATAGAAGGTAATTTATGTGACGAAAAATTGGTAAAAGAAACGTTGTACGAACATCAAATAACACACATTATACATTTTGCGGCACAATCCCATGTACAAAAATCATTTGACGATTCACTTATTTTTACAAAAGATAATGTTCTAGGAACTCATGTATTATTAGAGTGTAGTCGAAAATACAATCGCATTAAAAAATTTGTACATGTTTCAACCGACGAGGTTTATGGTGAATCTATGAATACGGTTGATGAAACGCACAAAACAGAACATTCTGTTTTATGTCCAACAAACCCTTACGCCGCTACAAAAGCGGGGGCCGAATTAATAGCACAATCATATTGTCATTCATATAAAATGCCAATTATCATTACCAGAGGCAATAACGTATATGGGCCAAACCAATATCCTGAAAAATTGATACCGCGTTTTATCAAATTGTTGAAAGAAAATAAAAAGTTGACCATACAAGGAAATGGAAGCTCGGTCAGAGCTTTCATGCACGCGTATGACACAGCGAAGGCGTTTGAATGCGTATTAGAAAAAGGCATTATCGGAGAAATTTATAATTTAGGATGCGATGAAGGAATGGAATATTCTGTAATGGATGTAGCGAAAACACTAATTAAATTGATGAAAAATACAGACGAATATAATACATGGATAGAATATGTAGAAGATAGACCTTTTAATGATCAGCGTTATTATATAAGTAACAAAAAATTGAAAGATTTAGGTTGGTTTATAGAAAAAGATTTTATAGAAAATTTAAAAATATTAGTCAGAATTTAGATAAACAGTTACCACAAACCAAAACAAGTGAATTAGTTATAATTATTAAATAATAATATAACTAATTTTATTGACAGATGAATCAGCAAAAACAAGTTTTAATTAAAAAAATCATAAATTTAAAAAAAAATGTTATTAATAAAAAAAGATCGCGTTTACATCGCGATTTTGATGTAGAAACGTATAAAAAATTAAATTTAGATATAAGTAATTTTACAAACGAAGAAGCAATAAAACATTATATAAATCACGGGAGTATTGAAGGACGTAAATATAAAATAGAATTACCATATGATTTCGATGTAGAAACGTATAAAAAATTAAATTTAGATATAAGTGATTTTACAAACGAAGAAGCAATAAAACATTATATAAATCATGGTTTTTTTGAGGAACGTAAATATAAAATAGAATTACCGTACGATTTTGATGTAGAAACCTATAAAAAAATAAATCACGATATAAGTGATTTCACAAACGAAGAAGCAATAAAACATTATATAAAGTATGGTTTTTTTGAAATGCGTAGTTATAACAATGAAACCCCTGATAATAATATAAATCTTAGCGATTTGCCTTATGATTTTGACTCAGATATTTATATTGAAATAAATAATTTAACAAATTACACCCACGAAGAAGCAAAAAAACATTATTTATTAAATGGAAAAGAAGATGGACTAAAATATAAAATACTTAATATTGAATCAATCGTATTCGACAAAGACGTGTATAATAAATTTAAAATAGAAAAAATCATTTCATTATTAGAAAATTGCGACAATGAAACCACAAACGATTATGATAATAAACCCATTTTGAGATATAACAATATAATGGATAAATATGTTAATGATTTAAAAAATATTAATTCTTTTATTTTAATAATAGATTTCCCTGAAAGTTATCTTGGTGGCACAAATAGTTTTTTAAATTCAATTGTATCAAAATACAAAAAAAACCAAGATTTTTTGATTGTAAGAAATAATAATGAGAAATTTGAATTAACAATTAACGATGAATTCAGATTGAATACTGAGTTAAATGAAATTGAATTAATCGATTTTCTCAAAATAAACAGAAACAAAATTATTAAAATTTTTGTAAATCACACTATTGGTTATAGTAAATCACTCATTAACTTTTTGTTTAGAATGAATAAAGAAATAACAGCAATTACACACGATTATTCTTTAATAAAAGGAACAGAAAATAGTCAGCCTTATTATCATGAACTTTGTAATAATAATGATGAAAGTATAATCAACTTATTCGATAAAATAATAACACAAAATGAAATGAATATTGTGAATATTGAAAATAAATTAGTTGAAAATAAAAATATCATTATTTCGGAATTACCCGACTTTAAAAAAAGAAAAGATCTGGTCAACACTAATAATGAAAGTACTGTTGTTGGTATTATAGGTTATATTAATTACTTGAAGGGTTATAAAATTTTAGATAAAATAAATACATTTATAAAACAAAATAACTTGAACATAAAAATAATAATTTTTGGCGATTCAATTCATAAAAATATACCCAGCAAAGAATATAGAACCATCAATGAATTCAATGATTTATTGATAAAATATAAACCGAATGTGCTTCTTGAAGCATCAATATGGCCTGAAACCTATAGTTATTCTCTCACACTTTCAATGTTAACTGGTTTACCAATATTATGTTTTGATAAAAATTTCCCGTCTGTTATTAAAAATAGACTAGAAAATTATGAAAATAAACATTATTTTGAACGCGTGGATAATAATCTATTTAATTTAATCGAAAAAGTAAAACAAAATTATTTTTTTACAGTAAAACCAATTAAGTATTATAATTCATTTTGGGATAATTATTTTATAACAAATGAAGAAAAAACAAATACATTTTTAACGGACAATAAAAATATAGTTGTTATTACGTCAAAAATAATTGTATCTCAAACCCCTCTCGTTTACGTAGATAAAAGAAGTACTTACACACAAAAAGAACGCTTTGACCAGACTGTTGAAACAATTAAGTCAATACGAAAATATCTTCCTGACAGCTACATAATATTAATTGACAATTCAAATTTAGATAATGCGAATTTTGTTCAATTAAAAAGTTTAGTTGATAAATTCATCAATATAACATTTGACGAAACCTTAAATTGTGTTACAGATAATTCCCCATACAAAGGTTATGGTGAAATAATGCAGCAAATAACGGTTTATAATGAATTTTTAAAATTTGTTGATCTAGGTAAAATAAATAATTTTTTCAAAATAAGCGGAAGATATTTAATCAATGAAAACTTTGATTATGATATTTACAACAACGATAAAAATATTTTTAAGAAAAATGAAAAAGTTACAAATAGAAACTATTATTATACTTCATTTTACAAATTGGATAAGAATTTTTTACATGAATATTTCATGAATTTGTACAAAATATTTATTGATAAAGATGACCCTATTGAACATTTAAAGCAACAACAACAGTTTAATTATTATCATGACATAGAAGTGCTTATTCCAGAAAAAATAATAGAAAAAATAACATTAACAAAATATTTAGGTATAACACAGAGAGTAGCACATAAAGAATTAATTAATATAGATGAAATTAATATTTAGAATTATACAATTAAAATATACAATTAAAATGTACGATTACTGTAAATATGATAATTATAATCGATGTATATGGTGGTTTATGTAACCAATTTTATGATATAATTACAAGTGTTAATTTTTGTATAATAAATAATTTTAAATTTACATTTCGTTTTTGTTCATTCCGAGAAGATAATTTGACATCTTGGCACAACGAAAGATTTGAAAAATTATTTGATATAAAATTTTTAGAAAAGATAGAAAATAGTAAACATTTATTTGTTGAATATGATAGTTTGAATATAAATGAGCAAAATACAAATAATTATCATGGTGATCCAGGTTTGAATTTATATTCCCATAATTTTTTAAATGAAATCCAGAATATTAATAGAGAATTTATCGTTTTAAAACAATTTTGGTGGGGTTACATCAAAAATAATGGACAAATTGTACATGATTTACATAAAGATATTTTGCCATCACAAAGATTAATGAATGTTTATAACGCGATAAAAACAAATTTAAATCTTACCAACGAAGAATATAATTTTATACATTATAGATATGAATCGGATTTTATTAATCATTTTAAAATAAATGATATGAAAGATTTAAAAACAATTATTTTGTTATTAAAACCAAAGTTTAAAAATCCAAATTTAAAAATTTATATAGCAGCATCAAACATTAAAAATTTGATTAACTTAGACGACGAGCAAATGCGTGATATAATAATAACAAAAGATGAAGATAGCTTGAAAGAATTCAATTTTGAAGAAAATGCTTTTATTGATTATATGATCGGATTATATTCAAAAGAAGTTTTTGGTCATTCCAAGTCAGCGTTTTCACATATGTTGAACAGTCTAAAAAACACCCCTTCCAATTTTTATGATTTACTATAACAAATGCTTATATTGATATAAATACTAAACGATGACAAATATAATCACATACACAAACAAAAATACAACAACAATGAACTCTTTTTTAACTACTACAGATGATTTTACTATTTTTCAAGATAAAAAAAAACCAACCCTTTTTACAATTATACCAACCGCAACCGCAACCGCAAACAAATCAATACAACTATTCCGATCTTTAACGAAAACCAAAATTATTCAATCAGGTACAATTTTAGACAATGGTAGTTCGTTCACATTGAAAGCACATTCTATAAAAACCCTAGACGCTTATATAAAAGATAAATTACCATATTCATCAGCACTAAATATGGTTTATTGTTTATCAAAACAATTAGATTACTTAATTAATTACGAATCAAAATGCTTTTATGCTTATGATCCAAAAAATGTAATTATCGTCGACGGCACGAGGTTTGTATATTTATCACAAGAACATTTGAAAGATGTTCAAAATAACAATATATACATATATCATCCTATTACAAAAAATTCGCCATCCATGTATTTATCACCAGAATTATCAAGCGCAGAATCAATACCATTAATTATTCATTATAAAACAATTTTTTATAGTTTAGGATTATTAATAAGAGAATTTTTATCATCCGACATAAAGACAATAAAAGAAACCAAGCTATATTATTTTTTAAACAGATGTTTAACTCCCACCAACCCTGAAAACAGAGTTTTGCTTTATGTATAAAGAAAGAAACAATAAAAACAAAGATATAACATATTATCTCATATTATGTTATAATGTCTCTCGCAACATTCAAAAAAAAATCAATCAATAGATATGCTAGTGCTACAAAAATATCAGGCAAGCCACCAGGAGGTTATTTTTTGCCTCAAGGCCCATTTGGAGGTTCCAATAACAATTTTTTATCAATTGCTTTAGAATCTCCGGGTACAGAAGGGTTTTCACTAAATGGAAATCATAGAAATATCGGATACGTTGGAAAAACCTATAGTTTTTCAAAAAACGGCACACCTTTTAGAGGGATTCATCCTATGGGTAGTGGTTCGCGATTGGGAACACTACGAGGCGCATCAGAATATAATAGAGTCATCGAGCCTGTTTACAATGTCAATGAAGTAATTGTTTTGGGAGATCAATACAAATATGTTAAACCAACCGTGTTGTCCAATTTTGCTATGCTTCGTAAAAAATACAAATGGGCATATTATGGTCAATATCCAAATTATTGGGTACAGCCAAATTATGGTCAAACAACCCAATCAGAGACCAAAAGTCAAGGTAATTACTTACATGATCTTACTGTATCCAATATTTGTGTGGAAGACATAAATAAAACCGCAAAGTATGTTGGACATATTAAAAACTGTGGACCAACCACGTGTCATAAAACTCCGGCTCTTTTTAAATATAATGATGTAGCAAGAAATGCTCCTTATACAAAAATATTATATCAACCATTGACAGCTAGTGAGCAAACAATGAGAATTCAGCGTAAATGTGCGAATCCAACTGGTAAACAAAAACCATTTCCATATGCTACCAATGGTGATACGTGTAATAATTTGAATGTAAACTATGTAGCACCCCCAGCTTGGTATGTAGCAGAAAACGGCGCACAAATCAATTAGTATGTTAGTTATATTCTGGAGTAAATGTATGACAAATATTTAGTCGATACATAATGTATATATATATGAAATCAAAAATAACTTTTAAAAATATATTGAATGAAGAAAATGAACCAATATTGATCGGTTGTATTACAATTTTAATAGCGTTATGGTTGGTAATCTATGCTATTCCTGGGCTACTATCAAATTTATTCAATACTGTTTTAGGGAAGTTAATATTATTACTTTTTGTAATTCTATTGAGTTCCAAAAGTATCAAATATGGGATTTTGTTACTTTTAATTATAATTATAATAAACCGGTTATTGTCAATATATAGCAGCAATCAATCAAAACTAGAAGCATTTACGCAATCCACATCAGCACCATCGACACAATTTGATCAAAAATCAATCAATCAATTTTTAGAAATACAAAAAACAATCAACCCTCATGTGATTTTCGATATAAACGCCATTCAAAAACAAGCAACCCAAGAAGAATTAAATTATTTCAATGAACATGGATACTGGCCTTGGACAGAAGAAATCAAAAATCTCTACATAGAAAGTTTGTCCAAAAACCCATATGTACGAGCCGATCCAGGAAGCGCTCTACAAACCATGCGGTCAATTTATAATCAATCAGCAATCCTTCAGTTATTATCTTACCAAACAAAAGAAGGACAATTTTTATTAAACGGGGTTAGTGTACACAATAATGAACCAAATAAATATCAAGATTTACCTAGTGGATGGGGTGATTATGCTTTTAGATCAGGACAAATAACGCGGGACAACAACATAGTAAAATGTGGTTATAATAACACTGACAAATCATCCAATCCATCCAACCCAACATTACAAGAAATACAATATATGGGAAATGACGGAATCCTTTATAATCATGTAAAAAAAATAACACAAGTTGATTACAACAATCTTGAAAAATTAATACCAGGTTTTACTTTTTTACGAGAACCATGTGACCCTTGTCAAGCTTTGGAGAATCCACCCAAATACAATTGTCCGTTTAAATTGGAATTACGTGGAAGCGACAATGGTGTGAGTCAAGTTTGGAGTTATCTATGGAAACAACCAACAAACATAACCAACTAAAACTCATCTACGTTGGTACTACAAGATCTCATCAAAGATAATATAGAGGAAGTGGAATATGGATTGTCAATTTGGTCAGAAACTTGATAATCGTCAGCGCATATATTCTTACTAAAATATGGAATATTATCCACCTCCTCCAAAAACAATTTGGAAATATCGTTCACTCCTAACCCATCAATTCTAATATTATTAGATCTTTTTAGTTTCAATGGTGTATTTAAGCAAAAATCATCGTTGTCATCACAATTATCATCATCGAATGTGTTATTTCTACCAATATAAGGAGTTTGAGTAGCACTATAACATCTTTGTGCGCCTTGCGATGTTTGACGAGAACATGAAAACATAGCACCGTAATTCGTATTAAATGTCTGTAAACATATATAAATATCGTCACATAAAAGCTTCATAAATTTAATGTCTTCGCTTGTGTCTCGAATGTCTCCAATGTCTCGAATGTCTCCAATGTCTCCAATGTCTCCAATGTCTCCAATGTCTCCAATGTCTCCAATGTCTCCAATTGTTTTTATATAATTTTTCATTTCATCCAATAACGTTTTCATTTTTACCTTTAGGTTTTGTTGTATTTCTTTAGTTTCATCTTTGACTTCTATTGACATGTCCATTTTAAAACCTCTGGTAAAATTAAACGCATTATTATTTGTATTTTTATTGAACCTACTGAAATTATATTCATTTACTTCAAATAATAATTCTTGTGTTTTTTGCCTGTATTTGTATTTGGTAAGATCTTCAAAACTGACTGATCCTTCTGATCCTTCCAGACCTAGATTACTTTGAATTGTAAATTCAAAATAATCACCCGAACCACAATAATTACTTTGAATTAAGCAAGTAAAATCAGCTGGATTATCAGATAAAACGTGAAATAATTTATTTGTATCACCAACTAAATCACCAATTGTTATTTTAGTATCCCACATATTTTTTTTCCAATCATAAATGTAACCATTATTAACCGAAATAGTGGCATTTTCTAATACTTTAAATATAACAGAATGTAAAATTTCTCCATATACTAATCCCGCTTTTTCTAGAGCATCTACAAAATAATAAGCATTGTTGTTTTCTGAGCTTAAGCATTTTAATAAATACGCATTATGATCAACACCAAAACCAATGAAAACATTCGATATACTAACGTCGTCAACATGTCCAATATCAATTATTTTTTTCAGTTCATCGGGTACATTATTTCCAATGTTAGCGTCACCATCTGTCATAAAAATATGCGTAACAATGATTTTTTCTCTGGTCGCGCTCTCATAAGTACTATTACCTGCGTCAACAACATGATCATGGCAATATTTCAATATATATTCTTTAGCATTAACAAGTGCTTTTTCAATGTTAGTCAAACCTTTAGGTCGTATTTGTTTTACTTTTTCTATTAGTTCTTCTAGGTTTTCTTTATTAACTACAATATTTTCAACAATTTGATATAATATATCATCAAAAGCAAATACAGTGATGGATACATTTAAATGAATATTCTCCGCAAAATATACAATCATATTAATCAATGTGTGAATAATGTGGTCCATTTTCGTTCGATTATCATTACACCTATCACTCATAGAACCTGAACAATCTACTGTAAAAACATAATGATAATGTCGCTTATTTTTTTGTTTATTCTCAAAGTTACTATTTTCAATACTATTTATTTTTAATTTCATAACACCAAATTTCCATTTAGAGAAATGTACATTTTTTTTTATATTGTCTCCATCTAAAATCATAAAAATATCATCTTCAGAAACAAATTGATTGTCAAACATAATTTTAGATTCACTCTTATTAATAATTTCAGTCATTTCAGTCATTTCAGTCATTTCATTCATTTCAGTCATTTCAGTCATTTCAGTCATTTCATTCATTTCAGTCATTTCAGTCATTTCACTCATTGTATTAGCAATGCTTTAGTATATTTTTTTACGAAAAATAAACACATAATTTGTATTTCATTTTTATTTAGAATAAAAATAAAAATAAATTAAATTGTCGTAAAATCAATTAAATAAAATATATTATGATTAGTTATAAGAATAATGGAAACTACAACCAAAACGACAAAAGCCACAAAATCTACCAAGAGTAGAACAACAAAAGCAGTCAAAAATACCGCAGAAAGCGCACCTGTTACTGCGAACAATATTGAATTAATTACCAGTGAAAAGGTTGAACCAGAAACAACCGCACAACCAGAACCACAACAAGCCCAACCACAACCAACCACACAACAACAAGAAGAACCAACTGAAAAAAAAGAAATAAGATTAATCGATGTCCCAGTAACAAATGAAAATGTCGCTTTGAATTTAATGGTCGGATTTTTAAATACAGCACACAAGAGAGGAGCATTTACAATTGATGAATCAGCCAAGATCTGGGAATGTATTCAAAAATTTCAAAGATAAATGAGTAATACTATTTTGAATCTAAAATAGTATTATAAAAATATAAAAAGAAAACGCTTTATATAGGGATCGAACCTATGACCTTGAGGTTAACAGCCTCACGCTCTACCTACTGAGCTAACAAAGCACTGTGATAGATAAACACTCGCAATAAAGAAGTATTTACCTAATTGAATTATAATATTTATTTTTTAAGTAATTTTTTATGTTTTTTATTTTTATTGTTTTTATACCAGTGAATATTTGGAATCGGACCCCATACATTATGTAGACGATTGTTTAGTCATCTAATGGTTATTATTGGTATAAAAAACCTGATGATCGATTTGATGATTCTGATATTCGAAATATGACATTTGACATTTCTCCATCGCTTTTTTTACGTTCCCTAAATTTTACACCTTCATTTGATTTCGTTAACATTATAATAAGCCCAATTAATGAAACGCAAACACTAACAAGACTTAAAACCAAAATTGCGATTTGTTCAGGTTTATCGTTTAGAAGATTTTTAAGATTGATGTAAATACTATAAACTATGAAAAAACTGATTGATGAGAAAAATAAACAAATGTAAGTAGAACCAAATGCTTTTTTAATTCTTAGACCGCGATTCTCTTTTGAAAAGAATAAAAAAAACATTGATAATATAGCAATAAGACAAAATGCACCGATCATCCAATACAATTTATTTGATACACTCTCATAATCTTTAATTATATTAATGCTTGATAATAATAAAAAAACAGTAATTGTAAGAATAAGCAAGCTCAATAAAATATTTTTTATATTCGAAAAATTATCTGAAAATGTAAGTATTTTCCTACTTATCGGTCCTAGTCCGGTGTCATTTTCGTTATAACCCAACCAAGACGCAGAACCTCCTTTTCCAAAATATCCTAATATACAATACATAACTAATCCAATTAGTCCCACAATAACACTGAATATATTAATTAATAAATACATTAAATTTATATGTCCTATACTTTTCATGTTTATACAATACTCAACTAAAATAAATTAAATAATAAAATGACTGTTTAAAAAATTAGAAACATCATCCCTTACAAATGATCCATTTTCAGCTATCCTAAAAGATGATAAATCACCATGATCTTGTTCCAGATTTTCCACTAATTCAGAAACGTATAAACCATTACCAATATATAGAAAATAACATAAACAACCAATTGAAACGCAAACACTAACAAGACTTAAAACCCAAATTGCGATTTGTGCATGATTATCGTTTTGAAGATCTTGAACATTGATAGTAATACTGTAAATTATAAAAAAACTAAGGGAAGACAAAAATAACCAAAGATAAAGTAAATATATATGTGTTCTAATTTCTTTACACCCTTGAAGATTTAAAATGGCACGCTTAATGCCAAAAAAATCAATAAGGTTTGCCCTTCACAGAGCGTGTAAATTTTGGTTTTGATAGTTCGTCTAAACTACCTGTTAAATTCTTGCTTCTTGATAAATAATTTGGTCTGTCTTTATTTTTTATCGCATTATAAGCTATTTTTTAAATAGAATTTTTTCTCACAATAAGCATCTACCTATAATAAATGGAAGATCTAAAATTCTTTTTACATTTTTTACAATTTCTGAAAGAACCGTCATTTACTAATGCCGTCGTATCTTGACAAGAACAAAAAATACAAGTCACTGAGAATTTCAACTCTTTAATCTTTTGGATAAAATTTTCATTGACATTATCACATGTTTGAAAATCGTACGCTGTATTTATTGGAGTTTCATTCAATTTTTGAGTAAAATTATTAGAAGAACTCATGATAATAGTTATAAAGAATATTTTATATTATTTGTAACTCATGATAATAGTTATAAAGAATATTTTATATTATTTGTAACTCATGATAATAGTTATAAAGAATATTTTATATTATTTGTAACTCATGATAATATGAAATATAAAAAAAATATAACGTAAATGTATAAATGAATAATAATTTTTATCTTTATGTTTATGCTTCACTCATTATTTTAGTAAAACTCATATTTCTTTTATTCATAATGATTTGTTATTATTACAAGTTAAAAAATAAACAAGACCCCAATAATCCAGTTTATAAAAAAAATCTAGCTATCAACACAAATATAAAAAATCAATTAGAATTATCTTATACATTTTTGATGTCTATTTTGATGATTATTTTATTCAATCCAATGAACAAACATTTTGTAATCGATTCTAACATGAAAATGCTTTTATTCATTTTTGGTTTTGTAACATTATTCACAATGGATTGGTCAAATTTTATTGCGAATGAATGAATAAACGCAAAAACATCAAACCTCAAAGCCGTCTTCTTTGAGCTAAATAACCAGCAGAAGATCGCCCCACCATTCCATAGTCACTGTGTGGTTTGTAAATAAACGTACCTTTACTATGAGTATAACACAATGTATTATTACAATTGTTATATTGCGCATTATAAGGTAGTTCCGTTGTATCTCCCAGCGTTTTAAAATTAGTACTTTTATGTAACTGATTAGAAGGATAACACTTTACGTTACTAAAATAAGCGTTGTTGTTGTTACCAATACCAATATACAAACGATTCGCCATATTATAATATATATTCCACATATTATAATAAATATCTATTCTTTCCATCCAAAGATCTTTTATTTACCACATGAACCACAGCCAGGACGCACGTTGAATACGCGATCAATCATGCCAGCATTTAAAGCACTTGGTGCTTTTCTAGCAGGTTTTGCTAAATTATTCAAATTGGCTTGTTGTTGTTGTTGTTGTAGATTATATAAAATTGAACTATTCATTGATGATGGACCTTGTAAATTCATTGGAATGGACGTTGATGAGCGGTACATTTAATATATATTACAAATATTTTAATTATTATAATCTTAGTATTTTTCAAGTAACAATTTATCGTCGTCTAATTTTCTTTTATAATTTCATAAGAAGTCGCCGTTTGAACCGTCCCGTCATCCTCGAATCGCACTACAAATTCGTCATTTCCTAAAACCGCAATGATTTGCGCCTTATATTTCACATTTTTCAATGTATCGTCTTTGTAAGCGTATACAAGTGTACCAACCTCATACTTTGTATAACAATCACATGGAAAATATTGTATAATTTCACAAGAAGTGACATTTTTAATCGTTCCATCATCGTCAAACCGCACTACGAAATGGTCATTTCCTAAATACTCAATAATTTGTGCTTTTGATTTTACATTCTTCATATTATCGTGATATGCGTAGACAAACATACCAACCTCATATTTAAAAACAACTTCATTTATATCTTGAAAATATTGATTTCCATAAATAACTACATCGGTAACTTTACTATTTTGTTCTAAAGGACAATTACAATCAGCAACAATTGCTGTTTTGAATTGTTTGCCACCATAAACAGGAAAAGCACGATTAAATGGAATATAAGGAGTGCCAAATGTAGGTGGTATAACACCACGTCGCAATACACTTCTCCCTTTTAATTTATTCAAAAATCGGTCATAAGAATTATGTTTAATGTCACAACCGACCCCTCCGGGTGTTTGTGTACCAGGGCGGCTCGAAGTATAAGAGTGATGTCTTCCATTTAATGAATTATTGAACCCTGTTTTGATGCTTGCTCTCTGAACACTAGGCTCAGGTCGATCACTTTGTTGATTCCATCCTACGTTATACGTAGCTAGTGAAGGTCTCGCATAAGAACTCAACGACCCTAAATTCATTGTATACAATGATGATTGAACCCGCACAGTATTTTGAATTAGTTTTTGTTTTTGATACTGGTCAGCAGGTGTATTGCCATTTAATCCAATATTACAACCCCTACATCTATAACCGACTGGTTCTGCTACACACAAACCACCTGATTTTCCATTTAATATAATTCCAGTTCTACCTAATAACATTTATTAATATCTATATATTATGAAATTATTAAATAATTTTCTTAATAAAATTGATTGAAATTAAATCAAAACTAAAACAACAAAATACTAGCAAATGAAAAATAATACAATAAATGAAATAAATGAAAAAAACAAGATTAAGCACTCCGCTTTATGTTGCGTTTATTGCGGTAAAGCGTATAAAACAAAACAAAATTTAGATAAACATTTAATATTATGCGAGATTTATTACAAATCAAAAAACAGATCAACTTCTAGTCATTCCCTTCAAAAAGATGATGAATATGAAGTAATGACGGCTATACCATCGCCAAAAATAATGTATCAAATTGTAGCGGAACTCAGTTTAAAATACAATAATTTAGAAACCAAATTAAATGAAATGAGAAATTATTTATCTAAAAAAATAAAAAAGATCGATATATTTCAATATTTAAATGATAATAATCAAATTAAACCCAATCTTTTATTTGACCACATAACAGAAATAATAACTATCGAACAAAGCGATATCGAATATTTATTCAATAATAGTTATATGGAAACACTGAATCGTATACTTTCCAAAAGCATTAGCACTGACGCTGTCGCTGATGAAGATTTACATTTACCGATTGCTGCTTTTAGACAAAAACCAAATACAATATATATTTACACAAAAATAAATGACCAACATAATAGTTGGATTTTAGTACCAAAAGATAAATTCATTCGGTTTTTGAACATTATACAATTCAAAATATCAAAAGCTTTCAGTGAATGGCGAAAGAATAATTTACAAAGTTTAAACGAAGACGATAAGCAGTGTATACTTTACGACAAAACATTTTCAAAATTGATGGCACCTGAATTTAAAACCGACGCAACATATAATAAATATTATAGCAATATTTATCATAATATTAAAAAAGACATGAATGTAAATTTCATAGAGTATGAATTATAATACTAAGTTATAACCTGTTAAGAATTCATCTAATGACAAAATCGGAATATTCAAATTTTTTGCTTCTAATACTTTACCGGTTTCATCATCTTTATCTTTTGCGATGACCAAAAACGTATTCTTACTTACGCTGGAACCAATCTTTGCTCCGATGCTCTTTATTTTTTCTTCCAAATCTTTATTTCTAAACCCAGTCATTACAATAGTATCACCGTATAAAGGATGTTTCTCTTCTTCTTTTCCCACACCGTGTTTCACTTGTTTTTGATATTGAAATAATTTATAATATAAATCGGTTTCCATCAAGAAATCTTCAAAATCATCAATTCTTGCTACAAACGCTTGAGCGGTTTTTACAGCCATACCTTTGATTTCCGAAATTTTTTTTATTTTTTCAGCGTCGCTTACATTCGAAGCGAAGACATCATGATAAGCATCCATAATCAATTCTATTTTTTTCTCATTAAAACCCCTACCAAATATATTGGTCGATGCCATTAAACCGACAAAAGAAACGTTTTTTAAGCGTTCTTGAATTCCATCGTGAATTTTCGTCGCTGTTTTCAATTGAAAACCTTCGACGCCTTTTAGATCATCGATACTCATATTTATTATTTTTGCTACAGAATCATAACCTGCTTTTATTATTCTGGAAACGTTACCACTACTTAGACCTTCAACTTCAATTCCTCGGAAAAATCCTGTGATATTCTTCTCTTTTACAGTTTCATCGGACATTTTATCTTCCAACAAAACGTCAATATGAGTGTCATTCCATTTATATGGAACAGACGGCATTTTGGCCTCGTCGGCGCCTAAGACAACTTTTCTAATATAAGGAATTACATCACCGCTTCGTATAATTTCTACAATAGCACCGATACCAATATTATTATCTTTTATAAATGCGCCATTGAAACCGGTAGCATATTCAATTTTCACTCCACCCAAATTAATAGGATTGATTTGAACTCTCGGTTTCAAATAACCATCTTTGCTTGGTGTCCATATTACATCAACCACAGGAGATTCAGCTACTTGATCCGATAATACCATTTTAAAAGCAAACGCGTGGTCAGGGTTACCGCTTTTTCTTGGATAAATTTTATCATCGATAACAATGACGCCGTCGATTTCATAAAGATAATTTTTACGCCATTCGATCAATTTTTCTGACAATAATTCATTTGTCAAATCACCGCTTTCAACATTTTCATTCAAAACAATGTCAATATCTAATGTTTTCAAAAAATCAAATTGTTCAGATGGTTTCATAGTAGGAACAATAACTTCATAAGCAACAAAATGAACATCTTTTATTTTTTCAATATCTACTGTTTTTTGATTGACGATTCCTGAAACCAAATTCCGGGGGTTCGCAAAATCTTTTTTGTATTTATCATTGAAAACCGTTTTTGAAATAACAAACTCGCCTCTAATTACAACACCAGATGCGCTTCCAGGAAGACGTAAATATGGAATAAAATGACTAACATCTTGTCCTATTTTCCCGTCACCGCGTGTATATAGTTTTGGGCCATTTGACCCCTCGGTTGTATATAATCCACTGACGCCATCTAATTTACAAGAAATAACATAGGGACCGCCAAATTTATTCTTCCATGATACCAAAGCTTTTGTATCAGGCTTTATTTTATCCATAGACCACATTTCATAAGGTAATATGGCCTTATTTTTACTACTTGGAATAGGCGCGCCAATTTGTTTAATCACTTTATTATCTGGAAATTTTTCTCTAATAAAATCTTCTAAAATATCAAACTGGCTATCACTAATAATCGGATTTTTATTTCTATATTTTTCATTTGCTATGGAAACCATATCCGCCAAGGTTTTCTCGGATAAATTATTCAAAACTGTTATGCCATTATTCTTGAATGACATGATTAAATCTATTATTTCATTTTCTGTGCTACCAGGTTGAGGTGAAACTTCTACACTAACAACGAGTTTCTTTTTAATCGTTTTTGTTTTTGATACCTTTGTCACCTTTGCTACTTTAGATGGACCAACAATAGTAGAAGGTTCCGCCGCAGCAGCAGCAGCAGCAGCCACGTCAGCAGCACCCACGTTACCAACCCCACGTAGAACAACAGCTCGTCCATCAATCCGTTCAACAGGGGACTTATACTCCAAATTCAAATAATCAAATATATCCTTTTCATCTTTAAAAATTGCTTCGACCCTTCCTCCCTTTTTCTTTCCTTCCATTTTGTACAAACCATGCTCATTCATAGAGAGACCTAATTTAAGGGCTTCGTGACGCATAACTGTATTGAATATTTTTGAACCAGTAAAATACAAAATAGAGAATGGATATTCTTCTGGTGTCGCATATAGGAAATCAATGCGTCTAGATGTAGGCGAAGATGGGATTTTGGCGATAACCAAACACTTTGAAGACCCTCTTGATAAAACTTCCAATATGATTTTTTCTTTTATTAATTCGTCAATAAATTTTACAAAGACAGAATGCGAACTAGAAGTAATAATTACATCAATATCACCTGAACTTTCGGCTCCACGACGATAACTACCTACAATTTCCATTCGTGATGATGGATCAGAACTAGCAATCTTTTGAAAATCCGAAATAAATATTGCTTCGTATTCTTGTATTTCAGATCTTGGAATACGCTTCAAAATATCTTCGTAATATTTTAATCCAACCTTTTGTACATCATTTAAAACTTGGTCTTGTTGCGTACGTAATTGCTGAATTGTAGTGATTCCTTTTTCTACAAGCTCCTTTGCTTTTTTTGGACCAACTCCATATATTTCTCCCAATAGATTGACTGGATTGTTTTTTTCTCTTTCTAATATTTTTAATGTACCTGTAGTTACAAATTCATTTAATTTTTCTAAAATGGTTGACCCAATCCCAGGAGCCCCTTTTAATTGATCAACAGACAAAATATCCTGTGGATATGCCATTAGAGTTTCTTGAGCTTTTTGGTATGCTCGTGCTCTAAAAGGTTCGCCTTTTTTCAACATGATAGATGCTAATTTTTCCATTAGATCAATGAATTGTTCGTTATAACGCATTCCTCCAGCAATCATTTTATTCTTGGCTTGATTATTAGTATTATACAATTTACCTTTATTACGTTTTGTCTTTGTAAAACTAGGAAAAAAGTATTCAATTTTATTATTATCCACTTTTGAGAAAAGTGGAGCAAAACCACCTTTTTTTTTAAATTTTAAGGTTTTGGTTCTTTTCGTTCTTTTTTTTAAAGTGGCTTTTGCTCCACTTTTTTTAAAAGTGGTTTTGGCTCTACCTTTCTCAAAGGTAGATTTGGATCTAGTTAATTTCATATTTTTCTTATATTATATGGGTTTAATATTTTCAATAAAAAAACTTTTGTTAAATTACATTTTACAATAAAATACTATTTCACATACGTATATTCAATACATTCTCCACCTTATCCACTTTTGGGAAAAGTGGATTCAAACCATAATAAAATCGCCTTGTATATTACGCAAATCATACATCAGTTTATAATTCATAATTTCTAAATGTCTAACATAATTCATATCTACCTTACGTTCATTATAAATGACAATTTCATTATTATTCTCATCATTCTCAATAGTATTTTTTTTTATATTACTAGAAGCAATCGCACACGCAAATAAATCATCCAAATTAATTTTAATTTTACGCTCCCCTCCTGATCCATTTACTTTTTTAACAATATGACTACTAGTATTTTCTAAACATACCCAAAACCAAGGATCACTGTAAACAAGTTTTGCTTCTTTTTCTGGATTTTTTACACGATCTTGAAAATTTTGAGAAACAATATTATCAAACCATGAATCAAAATGAACATACGCAGAATAATAGATTTTACCTTTTTTATCTATTTTATCCGTAAAATCAACATGGTGTACTTTTCCAATTTGCCAATTTTCAAATGTCTTCATGATGAATTCTTTAGTGATATTAGTAAAAACATGTGGAATGTAAATACTCATAGGCTGTGTCATTTTTCGATTTAGATGATTGCTTTTCTTAAATTAATATTTTTATAATTGTAAAATAAAAAGCATTTCAATTTTTTTATTTTACAATGTAAATATTCAATAACCTAACATTTGACCCGTTCATATCTAAAAATATCCTTCTTGTATACGCTGATTTAATCTTGATATATCTATGATATTTGTCCCATTTTAAATCTTCAAGGGTTTAAATCGATTTTCCAATACTTCAATTTGATTTCTAACATGGTGAAAACCACGTAAACTTTTGAAAAATAACAAAATAAGTAATTCAATTTTTCCATATAAAATAAAAAAAATTGAAATGACTAGACTAAATAAATTAAGTATATATAATTTAACAAACTAACGTTATTCAATCGATCAACAATGACAACAACTAATTTTATTTTGTGTGAAAGTGAAAACACTGAATGTCCTATCTGTATGTTAGAGATTACTGGTGTAGTCAATCGTACAATGACAGAATGTGGTCATGAGTTTCATACAAAATGTCTATTATCCAATGTGGCTTTTAATGGGTTCGGTTGTCCTTATTGTAGAGGTGAAATGGTGGAAGAACATGTCGCAAATCATCTTCATAATAATGATGACAGCGATGATGACGGTGAGGAAGAAGACGATGATGATGACGATGATGATGACGATGATGATGAAAATCAGTCACAAAACCAACAAGAGGAAAACGATGTTTTACGAGGTTTTCGTTTTATGTTAGAACGCATTACAGGTGAGTCATTAACTGATGAAGATGATATTTTAGAAGAAAATGAATACCAAGACGAACTAACGAACAATCTAAAACCAAAACCATCTGTTGTTTTGATCGCAAAAAAACTACTTGATCAAGGTATAACAAATGAAACATTTGTAAGAGCATTATTATTTGCAGACCACCCTGAATATAATGGTTCAAATGAAGAACATTTAGAACTTCATGAAGTATATCAAAATTTATATGATAAATTAAGGGATATTATCAATAATTTTAGTCTAGAACAAGAGAATGAAGTTGTCGTAAATCAACCTGAAAATCACATAGATTTAGAAGAACCAGAACCTTTAGGTGAAAAACTCGACTTTTACTTCTTACAAAAAGATTTTATAGACAAATGCAAACAAAATACAAATACAAATGTTGCGTTTTTAGATGGGATGGAATGGCAATGGCAATGGCAATGTCACTATTCTGTAAATAATGAAATGTGTTGTTAAAAACAAAAAAAACAAAAAAAACAAAAAAAACAAAAAAAACAAAAAAAACAAAAAAACTTTACATGTTTTTTTTTATTTAGGACAAATAAAATTCGCGTAATTATTAATTCACCCAAAAAAAAATATTTGTATTATGTATAAATATGTCAGGTGCTTCTGCTAATCCCGTTTCTTTCAACAACAATTTGACAAAGATAATAGCTCAATTAAGTACTACTAATCCATCTTCTTACCAAATAAAAGGAAACAATACAGTGACTTTTCACGGCGTTTCTGAAACAATTTTGAATTCTATTTTTGCTCTTCAATTAGATCCAAATGCTTATTCAGGAGGGTCATTTATAACTACTGTTATTAGTGATATTCAAACCAATGTTAGTGCTAATGGTACTAATAACATAAATACAACTCAGAGATATGTGCCAACTATAAATAGATATGTTTCACAAGAAATTAATTATAATACAGCTCAAGCATCTAACGCAGTAATTCAAAATATTGGAAGTCAGACTGATACTCCAAGATATCAAATAAACAATGGCAAAACCATAGGTACTGTTATTGATTATGCTACAAGTCCTTTTCCAACTCAATCAACTCAAAATGTACAGAAATATCTTTCAGGAGCATTTATTTCTAGCATTTTTACACCATCTGGTGCTGCTAGTATTCTAGCTGGCCCTGCTGCCTGTTCTATGCCTGGATCCAACCCAAACACTTATACACCTGGTGCTATGCTATAAAACTGATATACCTTGATTAGTTATTGCATAATTTTATAATATTTAACATCCTTAATAAATATTATAAATCAACCTCAACGTTTAGCGCCCATGCGAACAAGCATCTTATTTGCTTTTTTAGAAATATTCATATATTTCTTACCCGAATGTCTATATTGTCTTGCTCTGATATAAGCAGCATAAACGCCCTTTGAACTCACTTTACAAGTATTTTTCTTACAAATAGGAAATGATTTATGGGGTCCTAAAAAACATTTTTTACCACACTTCTTCAACATGACTGTTTTTTGATGAAACCCTGGTTTTTCATTTTTCCATCCTCGTGTAGCAACGCCGCGACCCGTATTTTTACGTGTATAACTCATATTATGTTATAGACGTAGAAAATATATTTTTTCAAATATTACTATATATTATACAATAATGGATTTCAATTTAGATTTAGATGGTGATGACGACGAATTAAGCAACGATTCATTAAATGAAAATAACAACGCAGAAAATCAAGAAATCACAAATAATACCAACAATAACAATGACAATGACAATGCCGACGAAATATCCAACATGGAATGGGAAGAATTATCGGAACCAGACAACCAAGTTGTTGATTCTTCTGGAAATACAACATCAACACAAAATCCAGAAAATCCACAAAATCCACAAAATCCACAAAATCCAGAAAATCCACAAAATCCACAAAAACCACACAAATTTGTAGCAGCAAAATATTCATTTCAAGAAGTTGAAAAAGACATCAAAAATAATTATTTTGAAGAAAATCACAAATATTCGAGCTCCCTTGATATTTTAGCGAGCTATTTGAAAGGTCAAAAACTCATTTATATGGAATCCAAAACATATTGTGAAAGTGAGTTGAATAAATTAATGATGCCTTCCATTGCGCTCTCCACATCAGCCACGGTATTATCAGGTGTTTTCAAAGATTATGATTGGGGTCCATATGTGATAGCATCAGTAAACGGTATTATCGCTTTTTTGCTGGCTTTGGTAAATTATTTCAAATTGGACGCGGCGTCTGAGGCCCATAAAATAGCCGCCCATCAATATGATAAACTACAAACATCTGTAGAATTTTTATCAGGAACGACACTTTTGTTTCCTGGTACGGTTGCTAAAAAAAATATGACAATAGAACAAGTTATTAGTGATAAAATTTCAGATGTAGAGAAGAAAATAGGTGAAATAAAAGAAACGAATCAATTTATAATACCTAAAATAATTCGTACCATGTACCCAGTTATTTATAACACCAATGTTTTTCTAATAATTAAAAAAATAGAGGATCTGAAAAAACGTAAAATAAATAATTTGAAGGAAATCAAAAATCAGTTGATTTATTTGAAAACCGTATTATCCGCGAAACAAATGAAAGAGCCAGGAATTGATTCTAGCAACAATGAGGCGAATAAACACGACAATGAAATCTTGAAAACAAAAATCAAAAGTCTACAAACGAAAATAAAAAAATTATATGAAAAAAAGAATGAACATGTTAAAGAAATATTGGTTTTAAAATCCGCGTTTTCTATTATTGATGATATGTTTATAAAAGAAATGGAAAATGCTGAGATTAAAAAAAAATATTGGGTGCGATATTTTTTCATCGACTTTTTTAGCAGCGCATTTTTATTAGATACACGAGATCCAAAAGAGTTGAATGATTTTGTGAAAGATATCATGAAACCTTATAAAGAAGATGAAGTGGAAAAGAAATTGAAGAAAAGAATGGACGAGATCAATTTGAAAGACAAAGAAACAACAGAAAAAACAAAAGAACTTAAATTGATGAAAAAAAATATGGATAAATACAACAAACAAAATTTCAAACTTACTAATAATTTATTAGCGAAAAATTTGAATATGAGTCAAAATATTTATGAAAAATTAGAGAATGGAGGGTACAAAAATTGCGGTGATAAACCGAAAGAATCATCGCAATTTTTTGATTTAAATTTTATGTCATTCGGTAATTCAAATAACAATTCAAATAACAATATTGTAACTTTATTTGATGTTGAAAAGAATAATATCAATATGGATTTTGATAATATGACTGTTTATAATAGAAAAACGTCTGAATCAGATTATTCTGATATGGACGCAAATGTAGAGACAAAGGTATAATATAAAAGCATAAAAATCCGGCTTACTGGATTTGAACCAGTGACCTATTGATCACGAAAGTGATGTAAAACAACTACAGTCAACCGCTCTGCCAACTGAGCTAAAGCCGGGCATAACAAACGAACAATTTGAACAATAAGAGTGTATAAATTTATTTCCTCTTATTGTTATTCATTACATTAGAATACTCTTTATATTGTTTTACATGTGTTTTATATTTTAGTATGTTTGAAGTTAAATAAATGATTCGATCCAGTTAAACTTGAAATTGGTCGTCGCGATCTAATTACATTATTTCCATTGTTGTCAAATTGTAATTTAGTAGATTTTATTTGATTTATTCTATTTCTCTCGTTATATCTATTGATATAGTCAATCAACACTTGTTTTTTTAATTCTTCCCGTGTTAATTGAGGTTTAGGTTGTTCAACAATGGTTGGATCTTTGTAATCCTTGAAATATTTATTAAATATATAACTACTTTTGAGAGAAGGATCCATTGGAGGTTGTGAGCGTGGTTGCTGTTGTTGTTGTGTTTGAGGTTGTTGTCTTACCGTATTTGTTGGAGGATTGCTAAATTGTACTTTTTTTACACGATGATGTTGAGGTGAAATAAAATTTTGTTGCTCTTCACTATTTTCTATCATTGATTGATTCACTTGGGAATCGTTTCTAATAAATTCTAATTTACCATCTATTACAACCGTGTTCATGGAAGATAAAATATCATCGTAAGAAATTCCTTTTCTTTGTTTTTTGTTGTTGATTGATTTTTTTTCTAACACTGTTTTTTCATTAAAGTACGGGTTTTGGTTTTGGTTTTGGTTTTGGTTTTGGTTTGAATTTTCTTCGTTATTAGCATGATCTAATTCAGCGAATGTAATATTCATATTATAATTATTATTTATATTATTTATAAAAAAATAATCTGTATTTTCTATATAGATTTTATGTTAAATACTTTTAAAACGGATCAACGTCCCATTCTAAATCTTCACGGGTACAAAAATATTCAATGGGATGCTAATTATGACGGTGAAATAGCAAATATTTCGTTAAATATTGATGAAAATAGCAAAAAATCACATTTTGAGGTTTCCGAATTATTAAATATTCCGAGTGTGAAAACAAGTCTCGATAAACGGCTTTATAATGATTTTTTAAAACCGTTTTCATATAGACCTAGACCTAAACAACCATTTAATGATAATATTATTGCGCTACATAGAGAGCCAAAACATAAACATAAACATAAAAACGTACATTTTTATGAAGCAAAAATGGAACCAAAATATACACATATTTCAAGTCCACTACCAGAAGAAGATTTTATTTTTCCACTTGAGTTAAAGACAATATCGCCAAGAATCCCAAGAACACCAAAAACACTAAGAACACTAAGAACACCAAGAACACTAAGAACACTAAGAACACCAAGAACACATATAACCCATAAAGTAGAAAGAAAAAATAAAACGTTATCAAAAAAATCGCATAGTTCGCCTTACATTAAACACCATGAAAAATCGAGAAAACGCCGAACCTTTTAGAATAAGAATATAGTATGAGAATAATCAATCCAATCGGCAAAAACAATGGTTCGTAATAATTTAGATAGGACCACGTCATTACAAACACAATTGGAAATAAGTGATTTCTAGGTATAAGTTTATAACAATCGGATGTTCTAAAATAAATCCAGAATCCACTACAAATGACAGCAATTATTACTTTATTATTATAACTCAAATAATTATCTAAAATCATTATATAGTATGTTTACAAAATTATATTTAGACACAACAAATCCAAATTTGAAAGTCACTCAATTATTTCAACCAAGTATTTTATTTCCAATGATAATTTCAATTGTATTTCATACAATTGTTTATATATTATTTTGTAATATGGTAAGCTACATTTTTTACAATAAGATTCTCTCAAATCAGATAAATAAAAGACTAGCCATTTGTTTAATTTCAATTATGATTTTCGGATTCATAGCAAGATTTATTCACGTTAAAGATGTTTATAAAGCATACAATGGGGATATGATAAAAACAAGAAATCATTTGGATAAACTATACATTTCATGGATTTTCATTTCATAAAATTTAGCATGAAACGTTTTATAAAATAAATTATTTATTTTATAAAATTTTGATATATATAAAAATGTCATTCAGAAAATTTGGTGGTATAAATCGAGCGGCCAAAAATAATATAATAAGAAATAATGTATCTACGAGTGGTACATTGTTGGTTACAACCCAAATAGGGGAACCTGATTCATTAATTAATGTTGATAGTGAATTGGTTGTGAATAATAATGTTAAAATAACCGGGAATGAAATAGTTGGTGGCAATATTGATGTAGAAGGAAATGGAATGATTAAGGGTATGTTGATAGTTGAAGGAAATGAAATAATAGCTGGTAGTTTAATTGTAGATGAAAATGAAATTATCGTTGGTAGTTTAATTGTGGAGGGAAACGGATCTGTCGTTGGTAGTTTGACTGTTTCAGGTGAAACCGTCGTTAGAAACATGATCGTGAATGGTAATGAGACCGTCGCTGGTAGTTTGACTGTATCAGGTGAAACCGTCGCTGGTAGTTTGACTGTATCAGGTGAAACCGTCACTGGTAACATGATCGTGAATGGTAATGAAACTGTTGCTGGTAACATGATCGTGAATGGTAATGAAACCGTTGTTGGTAATTTGACTGTTTATGCCGCTAATTTAACGTCTCCTTATATAACATCAAATCCAGATGGCGTTGTACCAAAATCATATGTAGATACTTTAGCTTCTGGGTTAAAACCTTTTGGCCCATGTTATTGTACAACAACCGGTTATATTGATTTGACACAAAGTGTAACAGATACATCTGCTAATTTAGATTACCAACTTATACCAGGATCAGCCTCAAGGATTTTATTGAAAAATCAAGCAAATGGGTTAGATACATCATCAAATATAGAAAACGGTATTTATATTGCTGATTTGAGTGGCAATTCTTTAACAAATCCAAAATATAATTCATGGTACAGAGATAGTGACATGAACATAGGTACAAATGTTACTGCGGCTACAACAGTAATATTGTACGGTAATAATTACGATAAGAATCAATTCGTACAGGTAATTGGTAATGCTGATAATCCAGCTATAGTAGGAACTACACCGTTGGAATGGATTGTTTTTAATGTAGTTAAATTTGATTTGG
>Ga0214921_10002775_pt1 | contig 27847 bp, 13 predicted proteins | sample LL1505_MetaG_FD_177992 | JGI IMG/M metagenome (GOLD analysis project Ga0214921, IMG submission 177992) | Freshwater microbial communities from Lake Lanier, Atlanta, Georgia, United States - LL-1505 | ecosystem: Environmental > Aquatic > Freshwater > Lake | place: USA: Georgia | collected... | reverse complement strand
ATTGGTACCAGATCCGCTGGTGTAGCCCACCGGCGTATTGCTTGTGCCGGTAGCCAGGGTCAGCTGTGGCATACCCGTCACATAGACCACTTTTGAGAAGGTCACTTGAACAGGTACCACCTGGCCAACTTTGTAATAACCATTGGCAAGGCTTGAGCTGACGTTCGTGACCATAGGAGCTTGGCCGTCGTGGTTATAAGTCACTAAGTTCGTACACACAGACACGTTACCCACCAAGTCCACAGCCTTACCGTGGATTGTCGTCCCAGTATTAGCCGCTACATTTCCTGACACAGTGATACCGGGACTCGCAAAAGCGACACTCGAGGTAGCTGTCGACTTCGCGGCACTACAGGCAGAATCGTAATATAGCGTCACTAGCGAAGCTTCAGATGTTGTACCAAGAATCGTCGGTGTTAGACTATTGCCCGGGTTACCAGTTCCCACAGAGACAAATGACAATGTAGGAATGGTCACGTCGTATGAAATTGTGTTATCGGTCGATGTCGAAGCTGAATTATCATTGCCAAATCTGTCTTTTACAGAATTTGCCGCGATGGATGGGATGACAGTTCCAGATCCGCCGCTGACTCCAGTCGCTGACAACGTCCAAGTGATGTTATCAAGAGACGATAGCGACCAGGTGACGCCAGTTGCCGTGCCGTTTTGAATAATGTCACTGGTCGTAAAGCTTGAAGAACCCACAGCGCGGTTAAACACAACTGTAAAATTCATGGGAGTCGAATTCACTGGATCAGCCTGGCCAGAAGCCTGATTGAGAGCTACCGAGAATTCCGATGTTGTATAATTTATAGTCTCACTAGAATCAAAATCTACGGCGTTTGCATTTCCTGCGATGTCTCTCACACCATTCGCAAGCACTCTCGGCAAAAGCGTACCATTACCAGACGACGTAGCCGTCACAGCAAACGTTGTGCTCGTCAAAGATGTCACAGTCCAGATGACCCCGGTCGCGGTTCCCGTGTTACCGATATCTGCCGAGGTGAATGAACTCAGATCGATTGGCTCATTGAATGCAACTGAGAATGTCATTGGCAAAGAATTAGTCTCTGCTGGTTGAGAAGCACTACGAACAAACGATGTCACGCTTGGTGCAGTGTTGTCATGGGTGTACACCACCAAACTAGTACAGTCTGAAGCGTTGTTATATGGATCGACCGCTTTGCCGTAAATAGATGTCACTACATTAGGAGTCAAAGTCGTCGTCACAATGTTTTGCCCAAAACCAATCGTCAGAGCTTTCGGGGCCGAGACGGAAGCCGTACAGGTGTTTTCCCGATACAGCGTGACCGTAGCAGGCTCAGACAACGTAACCGTCACTGTCGGAGTTTGACTCATTCCTGGCGAGACGGGAGAAATGGCTGCAAACGAAATCGACGGCGCCGAAGTGTCAATGACTATTGATTTCTGTGCCGCCAAACTACTTGCCGAGCCAATCGCAGGGAGCGTTCCATTCGCATTATTACCAGAGACATCTTGAATCGTTCCGCCGTTCAAAGAAAGTGAGGATGTCGATAAATAATCAAGGTCAGCTGACGTATCACCTGCACTGACCACGTAATTGAAGGTAAGCGTATTGGTTCCACTTCCCGACGCATAATTTGCCAAACCAGCGGTTGCACCCGTTGCTAGGCTAATGCGAGGCGCTCCTGTGACATAAACAACCTCAGAAAATGTCGCTGTCACCGCAATGGTTTGCGCCGTACCGTAGGTTCCATTATTGGTTGAAGCTGATACAGACGTTACAACTGGCGAAATTCCATCATGCACATAACCCGTCAGAGCCACACAGTTCGACGTATTGCCGGCAACGTCAGTAGCCTGGCCAAAAATAGACGTCAAAGCATTTGCCGTTAGATTACTGGAGGCAATCGAATTAGCACCTGCGCCACCGGCCATCGGGACTGAAACGGCCACAGAACAGCCTGCATTTGAGTAGAGCTGGATGTTGGACGCTGCCTCAGACAAACTAACCGTAAAGGTTGGCGATTGTGTTGCGCCTGGAGATACAGGTGACGCCGATGAGTAAGTAATTGTTGCTGGCGTCGTATCAATCACCAGATTTTTCGAAACAGACAGGCTACCAGTGGACCCTGGAGTTGGCAGCGTCAAAATCGCTGAGTTACCAACCGAATCTTTTAAAATCGCTGAGCCCGCAGTCAAGGCAGCGGTCCCATTGTAGTCGAGTTTTGCGGATGTATCTCCTGCGAAAACCGTATAGTTGAACGTCAAAGTACTCGTTCCAGACCCACTCACATACGCAGCCACTGCATCATTAGCACCCGTCTCAAGAGTCAGGTAAGGCGTTCCTGTTACAACGACACTTTTGGAGAAGTTAACCTGAATAGGCACCACCTGACCGGCTTTATAGCTGCCATCAGTGAGAGTGGAACTCACACTGGTCACCGTGGGCGGTATGCCATCGTGATTATAGGTGACGAGGCTTGTACACAGTGAATAGTTCCCAGCCAAGTCGAGAGCCTTGCCGTAGATAACTGTCGATGTGTTGGCATTCACATTGGCAGTCAATGCGACACCTGGGACAGCAAATATAGAATTAGACGTCGGCGCTGATCTTGCTGTGGTACATGACGAATCGAAATATAGAGTGACAGTGGCTGGCTCGGATGAAGTCCCGAGGATCGAAGGTTGTAATGCTGAACTAGGATTTGCAGGCGATACAGATGCAAACGATAGCACGGGTACCGTCAGGTCATAATCCACAGTATTGTCGACTGAAAAAGAACCACCGTTGAAATTCCCATATATATCCTGGACCGAGTTAGCCAAAATAGACGGCTTAATCGTACCAGCGCCCGTTGCAGACACCGCAGTCACTGTCCAAGTAATATTATCAGCGGAGCTCACAGACCATGTAACGCCCGTGGCAGTGCCACTTTGAACGATATCTGCGGCAGTGAATGTACCGGAGCCGACCGCGCCTGAGAAAACGGCGGTAAATTGGATCGGCAACGTGTTAATTGGATCAAGCTGACCACTGGCCTGCTCCAGGGTCACAGTCAGCGGCGCGACTACATATGTCACCACGTTGCTTGACGCTGTTGACCCGATATTGAGATTACCAGCGAGATCGGCAACGGAACCACTTAATAGCCGAGGCTGCAAGCTACCGTTACCCGATACGTTCGCTGCGATATTAAATGTTAAATGATCACCAGAGTCAGTGACCACCCAGGTCACTCCTGTTGCTGTTCCTGCGTTCTCGATATCAGTGGCGGCGAAACTCGACTCATTTAAAACTTCATTGAAAGTAACTCTGAAGTTGACTGGCAAAGTATTAGTCGTAGTTGCCTGACCTGGCAATTTCACGAAAGAACTAATGGCTGGCGCCACGATGTCATGTGTGTAAACAACCAAAGACGTACACGAAGACACATTGTTCGCAACATCGGTAGCTTTGGCGTAGATCTGCGTGGTTGAGTTAACCGATAGCGTATTCGTAGTTACCACTTGTCCAGCGCCAGTCGTGAGGCTTTTGGAAGCCGAAATAGGAGCTGAACAGCTCGCATCACTAAAGAGTCGAACAGAAGCGGGCTCAGATAAAGAAACCGTGACAGTCGGTGTCTGAGTCAAAGCAATCGCCGCCGGCGAAATCGATGTGTATGCAATCGTAGGCGCCGTTGAATCGATGATAATATTTTTTTGGCCGCCTAAACTGTTAGAAGATCCAGGTGTCGGAAGCACTAGCAGCGCATCGTTATTCGGTAAATCTTTAATCGTCCCGCCATTGAGCGCTAGCGAAGTCGTTGACAAATAATCGAGATCTGCAGAGCCATCTCCCGCTGCGACCGTATACTGGAATGTCAACGCGGTAGTGCCAGACCCAGATGTATAACTTGCCTTTTGGCCAGATCCGCCTGTAGCAAGTGTCAGCTGGGGTACACCAGTCACTTTTACCGCTTCCGAGAACGTGACGGTTAAAGAAACTGTTTGCCCAGGCCCATAAGGACCATCTGGGGACGATGCGCTCACTGATGTTACTGAAGGCTGCACGCCGTCTTGAACGTAACTGCCGATCAGAGAACAACCTGATGAGTTTCCAGCAGGGTCCGAAGCCAAGCCATAAATTGATAACGTTGAATTGGCAGGCATTGTAAACGCCGTAAATGTGTTGTCACCAGCAGAAGCCGTGAGGGCATTAGAAATCCCGGCACTACAGCCAGAATCATTATAGAACCTAATAGACGCAGATTCTGAGACATTATAAGTAACTTGCGGAGTTTGAGAATTACCTGGCGATGTGGGGCTTGTGCTCACAAGCGAAATCACAGGGTTTGTCGTATCAATAATCAGGTTCTTGCTTGCACCGAGACTCCCAGTGGCTCCAGGGGCTGGTAGGGTCAGAACAGCATCATTACCGACGGGATCCTTCATAGAGCCCGCGGCCAGCTGGAGAGCTGAAGATGACGCATAATCGAGCCGCGCCGAGGTGTCCCCGGCGGCTACAACGTAAGTAAACGTTAGGACGTTTGATCCAGCACCCGTCGGGTTTGAAAGAATGGTGTTCGAGAAGCTAGTTTTTAATGCCAGCTGAATAGTGCCGGAGAAAGCTACTGGCTCTGAGAAAGTCACCGTAATAGGGATCGTTTGTCCAGCTTTATAGCTTCCATTCGCCAAACTCGACGTTACGCTAACGACTGTCGGAGGCGTACCGTCGTGGGCATAGTTGACGAGACTCGTACACGCAGATGCATTACCTGCAGTATCAACAGCTTGGCCATAAATAACCGTGTTTGTATCAAACGCCACTGGCGTTGATGGGACAATACCAGGACTAGCAAATACCAAGTTCGACGCACCAGATGACTTAGAAACTGTACAACTATTATCATAATAAAGCGTTACAGTTGCGGGCTCTGACACTGATCCTAAAATCGTTGGATATAGTGACATCGATGGATTGCTTGGCTGAACCGACGCAAACTGCAAAGTTGGCGGAGTGACATCATACGTTACGATATTATCAGTAGAAGTCGACGCTGCATTCGCATTCCCATATTTATCGACTACCGTATTTGACGCGATGGTCGGAATGATCGTTCCCGATCCAGGCACTGAGGTCGCAAGCAAATCCCAAGTCTTATTGTCAGATGTCGACAACGACCAAATAATCGATTGCGCTGTACCATTTTGCAAAATATCGGCTGTCGAAAAGCTGCTTGCACCAACTTCCTCGGAGAAGACAACCTTAAAGCGGATTGGCAATGTCTTAACAGGATCTGTTTGTCCTGGAGCTTGATTGATGGTTACAAGCTGACTTGCCACCATATAATCAACATTGTTAGTCGCATCACTGATGCCCGAGTTCAGATTGTAGGCCCAATCGGAAACAGCAGCACTTGAAAGGCGTGGCTGAATCGTTCCATTGCTAGAAGTATTCGCAGTGACGGTAAAGTTCTTGTGATCACCTGAGTCCATAATGCTCCAGGCGATTCCCGTTGCCGTACCGTTATTGACGATATCTGAAGGCGTAAACGTTGTCGGATTTATTGACTCACTGAAAGTGATATTAAAGTTGATTGGTAGAGAATTTGTCAGAGAAATCTGCTCTGGAGCGCGAGCAAAGCTTGTAATTGCTGGGGCAATATTATCATGGGTATAAACCAGCATATTACCGCAAGCAGACACGTTTCCAACAGAGTCCACTGACTTGGCGTAAATACTCGTCGCCGCATTCGCAGGCAATGCATAGGTTCTCACTGATTGCCCCGCACCGGCCGCCAGAGATGTTGGCGGCGAAATCGCCTGAGAGCAGCCTATGTCGCTATACAATGTAACGGTCGCGGGCTCTGACAAAGTCATATTAATGAATGGCGTATAATTCGTTGACGGTGACACTGGATTAGATGAATTGTATGTCACCGACGCCGAGGTCGTATCGATCTCAAGATTACTAGATCCACCTAAGCTTGCAGCTTCGCCGGGAGCCGGCAGGGTGAGTACCGCGTTATTAACAGCGAAATCTTTAATAGTTCCGCCATTCAGAGTTAATCCCATGGTCGAAACATAATCGAGGTGGGAGGTTGTTTGTCCGCTTCCTAACACATAATTAAAGATAAGCTTGTTGGTTCCTGAGCCTGATGAGTAACTAACAACGGCGTTATTTGGGGTCGTGAGTAAGGTTAATTGCGGTGACCCTGTAACTAGAACTGGCTCAGTAAACGTCACAATAAGAGGGATCGATTGTCCAAAACCATAGGATCCATTAGGCGACGTCGTCGTAACTGATGCTACGGTCGGCGAAACACCATCATGATAGTAGGTAGCAAGGCGTGTACACGCAGACAAATTGTTTGCGAGGTCCCGACCCTGCGCATAGATCACAGTGGGTGCATTTAAGCCAAGAGTATTTGTAACAATATTATTGGAGCCAGGTGACGCGCTTGTAGCACCTGAAATCAACGCGCCGCATGAGCTATCTCTAAATAACCGAACCGTCGACATCATTTCAGAGACGTCAAACGTGACTGTTGGCGTGCGTGTATTGCCAGGTGAAACAGGCGTCGTATTCAGGAAGGATATCGTTGGGGTTGTCGTATCTACAACAAGTTCTTTATTTGCAGACAAACTTCCTGGAGACCCAGGAGAGGGCAGAGACACATTTGCAGCGTTTCCTGCCAAATCAAGTATCGCTGCTGAGACAATCGAAAGTGGAGACACGACAACATAATCCAAGTCATCCGAGGTATCTCCAGCGGCAACGGTATACGCGAATGAAAGCGTATCGGTACCTGAACCGCCAGTATAGGAAACTACGGTCTCGTCAGCGCCTGTAAGTAAAGTCAGCTTTGGGCTCCCAGTTACGAACACTGGTTCAGAGAACTTGACCGTAATCGGTAATAATTGACCCGCCTGATAATAGCCGTCAGCGGCCGTCGAGGACACGGTCACGACTGTTGGGCTAATTGAATCATGGGTGTAAGTCACTATATTTTGGCAAGCCGACACGTTGCCCGCGAGATCCAGCGCTTTAGCATAAATTGGCGTCGTAGCATTACTTGTTAGCGCTGACGTCACTTGTATTCCAGGACTTGCAAAAACTGCATTGCTGGTCGGCTCAGATATGGCGCTTTGGCAACCGGCATCGCTATAAAGTGTGACCGTCGTTTCCACCGACGTAGACCCTAAAATAATCGGGCTTCGACTAGGTGAAGGGTTCCTTGGCGAAACGGCCGTCGCCACCAGGGTTGGTGGCGAGATCTGATAGCGGACCAAATTGTCAGAGGAAACCGACAAGGCGTTGTTATTTCCATATTTGTCTAGGACAGCACCCTCCCGGATTGACGGTATGAGCGTCCCCTCCTGACTTATCGAAGTCGCCTCAATTGTCCATGTTTTGTTGTCGATGGTTGACAACGACCAAGCCACTCCAAGCGCCGTACCGCTCTGTGTGATATCAGAAGCTGTGAAAGAAGCGGGTCGAATCGCCTCCGAGAAAACCGCTACAAAACGGATTGGCAATGCATTGATTGGATCACGCTGATTCGCCTCTTGATTTAAGGTGAGCGTCAAAGCTGCAATTGAGTAGTCCACCACTGTTGCAGAAGCCGACTGCAACTGGTTTGTATTGCCAGCAGGATCAGCAACCACATTGGCAGCCAGCTTTGGCTGCAATGTTCCATTTCCAGACTCTGTCGCAGCCACTACAAAGTTTTTATGATCGCCACTATCTGTCACAGTCCACTTAACGCCAGCGGCTGAACCAACATTGGAGATATCTGACGCTGTAAATTCGGAAGGATTAATTTGCTCCGAAAATTGAATTTTAAAATTGACAGGCAGCGAGTTTGTCGAGTCGTCCTGCGCTGGATCACGATCAAATGACACAACGGTTGGATTAATATCGTCATGCGTATAAACTACGAGATTTCCGCAAACCGACATATTCCCAACAGCATCCACTGCGCGAGCATACAAAACCGTCGTCGCATTTGCAGCAAGCGGATTGGTTGTAATTTTTTGGCCAGACCCAGCATTGAGAGACGTCGCAGCGGATAGTACCGAGCTACAAGAGTCATTTGAATAAACTGTAACTGTTGTTGGCTCTGATAGACTCATCTCAATTGTTGGAGCTCTATTACTTCCAGCTACACCGGGAGTTATCGATGTATAGCTAAACGTTGGCGCTAGTGTGTCAATGACAAAAGATTTGCTTCCACTCAAACTTCCTGAGGAGCCCACATTTGGCAATGTTAGAACAGCTGCATTCCCAACGAGATCTCGCACAGATCCACCGTTAGTAACAAGTGCCCCTGTTCCGGCATAATCAAGAGGATTTGCCTGCTGACCAGCAGCGACTGTATAACGGAATTGAAGGCTATTAGTGTTGCTACCTGAAATGTAATCTAAGATGGCTTCGCCAGCTCCAGTTGCTAGCTTTAACTGTGGTACACCCGAAACCACAACTGTTTCCGAGAAAGTCACACTGATAGGAATCACATCGCCCGCTTTGTATCCACCACTTGGCAGTGTAGAAGTAACCGAGGACACCGTAGGCAAAATATCATCGTGAGTGTAAGAAACGAGTTGCTTACATTCCGACGCGTTGCCCGCTGGATCCACAGCTTGCCCATAAATCACCGTCACGGCATTCGCCGCCACCGGAGTTGAAACAGTGATCCCTGGACTTGGGAAGGCTGTATTCGCTACGCCGTCAGAAGATAGCTGGCTACAGCTGCCATCATAATACAACCTAACTGTTGAGACTTTTGAAGCGATGCCAAAGAGGGTTGGCGTTCGCGACGGGGAGCCTTGTGCTGGACTAATAGAGGATAAGCTGATCGTTGGCACCACAATGTCTCGGACCACGGTCTGCGTCGACCCGAACGCCATACCACCATCGGTCAAACTCAACATGGCACAGAGCTTATAGGAACCATCCGCATTAATGGTATTAATCGCAGGAATCGCGGTTAGCGGATAAGTCATAGACTCATCACACACAGCTTCCGGACTTACAACTGCATAAAGCGCTTGGTCATAATTGGACGCGTCAAGAACAGCGAGAGCACTTGTGCTTGAAGAGTTTGCTTGGTTGATGTAACCGCCGGAGGCAGCGTTTGCCAAAGTCAGACTTTTCAACCTAGGAGTCTTTGGATCCAAAGACGCATCGGCAACATTAAGATCCCAACTGAAATACTTGGCCCCAAACTCCGGATCTGCAAGGTTACTCTCTCGCAGAGCCAAACTGGATCGCGCCGAAATGCTAATATTCAATTCGAGCTTATGGGCACCAGTCTGGGCGCCACGCGGTCTCCATGCATAGACGGCACTCGATCCAACTTCAACTCCATCCAATCTCCAGCGATAGTCCACGCGGTACTTACTGGAATAATAGACCGCCTGAACTTCAAATTTTGACTTATGGGTCGCTGAAATTTTCGTCGGAACCGCTTCGCTGATGATTCTCGGCTCAATTTTCTCAAGTCCAACGGTTGTTGAACCAAATACTGTCTCAAGTGCTTTTTCACCCTTGCGATCTGATTTGATCGTTTCCATGACCACTTCATGGGTCTCGGCCTTTAATGCAATCGAATACAAAGCATCTAGCTCTGGGAGCTTGCGTGATAAAGGGTCTTCCATTGTTGAATCAAGGAGTTTCTTATCCACAGCAAAGTCGACCGCTGTTGTCGATGTTGACAAATCCTGCGCGCGGCGTCCGGTCAGAACACGCGAGAAGTACTGGCCACATTTTTCAGCCTCGATTTTCCAGATATCAGTTTTTGAATCCAGAGCGATGCCATTTTTCTCAAGGTCGAGAAAAGCATAACGGTCTTTGGCATCAGCCTTAACCGACATCTGTCTTTTTTTAACCTCCGCAAACTTGGATCCGTCCCATTGCGCAAAAAGCGTCAAGTAAACCGTAGCCTGTTCGGAGCAATTCGAGTCAGTATTTTGCAGATTCTGACTGGTGGAAGCGGAATCTTCTGAGTTAAAGGAAATTTCACCCTCAACCGATTTCACACCGATCAATGGATTATTTTTCTTATTACTATTGGATACTTGCCCGGAAAAATTTGAGTCACAAGAAACAAGTGCTAAAGAGCATACAACGGCCCATAAGACTCTCGGAGCCATCACTCGAGGTTGAATTTTAAAAAATTCCATAAACATACATTTACCCAATGTACTTCCCGTCCTTTAGCCGGTCGGAAAATCGCCCACACCCTTTAGATAATTCAAAAAACTCCTTTAAAAATAGGTATTTGAGACCCGATTCAGAACTGCCGGATTTCCCTAACCCCTCAAACTGACTTACTCCTTGGCCCCACCTCACCATGCCACGCCTGCACCCAATCCAAACGAGAATCGCTTCATCTGTGCGTGCAAGTTCGCCGCTTCGTCGATGACCTGAACGTCCACTGTCTCCGACTCTACGAAGGCTTCATATATGTGTTGAGATTCCGCCCGTCCTTTTGGTCTCGGTGTGACGTAGCTCATGGTAAACCGATTATTACTTCGATCAATCAGCAATGACTGGTCCATAAATTCATAAAGATCTTTCGTCGCGCCTAGGCGGTAGCGCATATTCTGCTTGGTCAGCGTGAGGCCACCGGCAAATCCGAGGCCAATATTATGATCCGTATGCTCTTCCAGCAAATAGGCAACACCGTCGGACTGATTCGAAATATAATAGCGAATATCCATGATCGCTAGGCGAGCATAAATTCCAGCATCTAGCTCCAAATTATTTGCGATGCCTTGGAAGTAAAACTTCGCACCAAGGTTAATATTCGAGAATCTGAAATACTCTCTCGGATCATCCGTCTTGGTAATCAAATCCGACTGTGATTGCGCCTTCACAAAAGACGAGTGAATACCTTCAATCCAGACCTCAGAGGAATCATCATCACTTGAAGAAAAGCGAAGCGATCCATTCGTCTGTTTTTTCAACATCGGCGATTTTGCACTGCTAAGAACATTTCTTCCGAATGTGGCGCTGAGCGTCTTGCCAGGCAGCCTCTGCCACTCGCCGCTTCTTCCAGACATCGATCTCTGCGCTTCAGCAAGTCTTTTTGCACGCTCAGCTGCTTCCACAGCCAATGCAGCGACTGCGGCTTCGGCAGATTTTGCTGCTTCCGCAGCTTTCTCACTTCGCGCAGCTTCGGTTGCAACTTTTGCTGCGAGCAACTCCGCCGCCCGCGCAGCCGCAAGTGCTTCGGCTGCTTTCTTGGCTTTTGCTGCTTTAGCGATTTCGGCTGCTCGTGCTAGCTCCTGAGCTTTTGCAGCACGAGATGCTTCTGCTGCTTTTGCCGCCTCTGCTGCACGCCCTGCTTCCGCAATTCTTGCGGCTTCCGCGGCTTTAGCTACCTCCGCAGCTCGAGCAGCTTTGGCGGCTTCAGCGGCTTTGGCAGCCTGTGCCGCGCGAGCTATTTCTGCTGTTTTGGCAGCTTCTGCCGCCGCCAAAGCTTCCGCTGCTCGCGCCTGTGCCGCTGCTTCAGCCGCTCTGGCCGCCGCAGCGGCCTGCTCCGCTTCAGCAGCTTTAGCATCTTTCAGAGCTTCAGCGGCTTCGGTTGCTTCAGATTTAGTCGAACCAAAACCATCTCGCTCAGAATCATTCTTATTTCTAACAGCCTGCGCATAGTCAGCTTCGTACTGCACTTTCAGCATCTCTGCTTCGGCTGCCTCTTTTTGGGCTTTAGCTAGATCAGCTATTTTTCTCACTCGAGCTGCGTTTTCAGCGGCTGCTGCTTCGACAGCCGAATAGTAGCCGCTGGCCTGAGGATCCGCACCAGGCTTGACGTCGTGAAATTCAGGTTTATCAGCATCAGCGTTGATGGTGTCTGCGTCGACTGACGATTTAAGCGCAGCTAAACTGCCAGCGTCTTGCGCTGTTTCCGCGGCGCCCACCTTGGTCACGACAGGAAGTACAACCACCTCTCCAGACTTCATCGCATTCCAAACTTTGGTATTTGGATTGAAGTTCTTCACAACATTCACCCATCGTTGCTGCGTGTAATAGTCACTATTATTCGCCGATCGCGGCACTCCGTTTGCAGTAAGGATTCTGTCAATCGTATCGCCGGCCTTTGCCTCATAAACGCGAATATTTAGAGCACCCGCGGCATAGACAGCAGGATTCTTCAAACAAGCTGTTTTACGTGTTGGAGTCATGACTTTGTCAAAACACGCCGCTGGCAAAGGAACCATGACGTTCATCGGAGTTTTAATATTGGAATCTTGTTTCGTTAGCAGATGATCCACTAGATCGTCCCACTCACGCCCGTCATAGTTTTTGATGTCGTTATAAGGAGCTGGAACCGTAGGTATTCGTGCTTTGATCTGGCGAAGGTATGGACCTGACTTACGGTCAATGCTCATGGTCACAAAATAAATCTGACCTGCACTTGGCGCGGCAGGTGTAATCGTGCTTTTAGAATTACTTGCCGTATCGTCTTTTGTAGCTGTAGTAGGAGCAGCTCCGGCAACCTCGGCGGCAGTCTCAGGAGACATTGAAATGATATTTCCTTTTTCCGCTGGCTGCTCTGGTGATGCAGCTGTCACTGTGTCTGTCACTGAAGCTGGCGATGGCACGGCGCTGATCACAGGACCACTCGTCGGTGGACTCTGCTCAACAACACTTGGCAGCAGGAGTACGGTCCCAGGCTGCAGCAATAAATCTGATCCGAGTTTTGGGTTAAAGTTTTTCACGACATTAATCCAGCGTTCCTGATTGTAATACTTGTGATCTGAACTTTGTTCAGGGACACCCTTAGTCTCAAGAATTTGCTTGATCGTCTTATAGCCTCTTACTTCGTAAGAGCTTATTTCTAGCGTTCCACTCGCGAATCCGGCTTGATCTTTAAGACAAGAAGATTTCCGATCTGCACTCAGAGATTTGTCAAAACACGCAGCGGGAAGAGGAATCATCACAGGGAATGGCTTTTTTGACGCAGAATCATTTTTAGTGAGAAGAAGATCCGCTAGATCGTCCCAAGAACGACCGCCGTAAAGTTTTGCATCATTGTACGGAGCGGGTACCGATGGAATGCGTGTTTTAACTTGTCGTAGATACGGCCCAACCCCGCGATCAACATCCCAGGTTACGTAGTATGTTTTTGTTACTGAAATTTTTTCACGTTCGGAATTAGAAGATGCCTCATCAACAGAAAATACAGATGCTGAACTGCCTAAATAAAAGCAGAACAAGAGCAGCGTCCGCCACACAGACTTTTTAAAATTTATTTTTGTGCTGCGCATCTACGTCTCAGGTCACCGAGCCAAAATAAATTAAATTTATGCACTGATCTCTTAATTATCATCGATGTAGCATTGCGTAATCAAGGCGGCGAGAGCCGCTGAAAATCAGTGTTAAATCACAAAATTAACGAATATTTCTCCTCTTTATCGACCCTTACTGGGCTGTGACCCGCAAAAATAAAAGAATATGATTTTTCTAGGCGCGAACGGGAGCATTCTGCCCAGCAATAGACCCTGTTGGGGCAAGTGTTCAAAACTCAGAGGGAAATTCATCAACTGTGCTGACACACCAAAATATATTTTTGTCAAATTCCCAATTTTTTTTTGTGAATCTGCGAAAAAACGATAAAAAATCCAAAAAAAACGCACAGGGTCTCTCGACCTCTGTGCGTCTCATGCCTTAACAGCGCCTAACTCATGACGCCATTTGACATTTTGATCAATTTCACTCGACTTTTAGCAGCTCGACTTCAAATACAAGATTTGAGTTTGGAGGAATAATTTTCCCGACACCCTGACTGCCGTACGCAAGCGTTGGTGGTATTTTCAATCGACGACGCTCGCCAATTTTCATTCCTTCAACGCCCTTATCCCAACCAGTGATGACCTGTCCAGCACCTAGCGTAAATGTGAATGGTGTCTTACGTGCCTCACTAGAATCAAAAACCTGTCCGTTTTCTAGCTTCCCTGTGTAATGAACAGTGACTTTTTTGCCTTTTTCAGCATTGGCGCCATTTCCTGGCTTAAGAGTCTCAACTTTGAGTTCCGAAGTATCAATGACCGGTGTACCAGCAACCTGGCCAGTGGCTACTTTAGGACCGCTATCAGCTGACTTTGAACATTTTGTGCAACCTGTTGCAACAAGAGCCACAATAATTGACGCAGACAATAAAATTTTCTTCATCATTTTACTCCGTAAGAAAGGAACTTTTGCTCATTATGATACTAAATTTCCTAAAACGCCACTATTCCCTATTAACTTATATTATGAAACACTTAGCCCCATGACAATTATTGTGTCCAACCATTCTACAGAATCATTTGGCTGGCAGCGCTGGCACATCAGTCGACCCGATCGACTCAATGCCATCGGTACGACTATTGCCAAGGAGCTTACTGACGCCCTGGAACTAGCCCGAAGGCCGGCCAACACCAGCATTCGCGCCATAGTCATCACAGCGGAATCCCAATCGCGAGGTGATCGCGTGATTTGGATTGCTGGGGGCGATCTCAAGGAGCTGTCCGAGTTAGGCGAGAAGCGCGAGGGGGGAGACTATGCCCGAACCATGCGACTTTTTTGTGAAGGCTTAGAGTATCTTCCCTTGCCGGTCATGACAGTGGTCGATGGGGCTGCCATTGGAGGTGGCGCGGAGCTCGCCCTTGCGGGAGACGTTCGATTTGCAACGGTGCGCAGCAGCTTTGAATTCAAGCAGTTAAAAATAGGGCTTGCCACAGGCTATGGCGCCGCAAGCCGGCTCACCGAGCTTCTCGGAAAGTCCCGCGCCCAGTCACTTTTGTTTTTCGCCGAATCTATCGATGCGGAGGCGGCCCATCAGTCCGGAATCGTGCATCGCTTGATTGCCTCGTCGTCAGTAGAGGATATAGGGAAAGCTATTCTACCGATTTTACAACTTGAGCCCGCCGCCGTGTTAGCACAAAAGAAAATGCTACGCTGCGCTAGTAGCGCAGCTGGAGCTAATCACAGCTGGTCAGACGAAATTTTCGAGTCAATTTGGATGAATGAAACCCACAGCAAAAATCTTGAGAGTTTCAAGAAACGTTAATTTATCGCAATTGCTCGAAGATTTTTTTGTAGGCTTTTCTTAAGTTATTTTGAAAGGCCCAGACACCAAGCTCTTCTTGAACACAAATGCGTCCCTTGTTGTAGGAGCCGCTTTTAAGACCTTTTTGAACTTGCTCACAGATGTCGATATCTTCCCGTTGCACTAGATCTGAAACTTCCAAATCATCCTTTAGACGGCTCTTTAGCTTTTCCGGATCAGCCTCATCGAGAAAAAGATCAAAAACCGTAAGGCAGTGATCCGCATCAAGCGGCAAAATACTATTGATTTGCACTCGTCCTGGCATGATATTCAACATGAGATTGGGGAATACCTGATAGTAATAGGCAGCGCCACCTGTGTGGTAGGGGTTATTATCACTCGCAAGAGGTCCGTACTGTAGCACTTTTTGATCCTCGATGGTTGTCTTATAGCCGGACACATCAAGGATTTTAGCCAACTTCGGATGCACTTGCTGGATATGATAACCCTCCATGTAGTTATCAATGTAAACTTTCCAATTACACTTAACTTTATAAACGACGCGGCTCTGAAATTTCATGTTCAAGAGGCTTATTGGAGCAATTTTTTCCTTAATGCCATGTAAGTGTTTTTCCAAGGACGGTGCATCGCCAGAGAAATTCACAAACAAAAAACCTTGGTAAGATTCCAACCGATAACGCAGGAGGGTACAGTTGTTTTTTTCGAAATTCTGCACCCCATCGAATCGTGGTGCACCAAGTAAACGACCATCTAAATCATAAGTCCACGCGTGATAGGCACAGCGAAGCATGCGGGCTGAGCCAGACTTCAATGCAAGGGGGCCTCCGCGATGACGACAAACGTTCGAGAAACAAAGAATGTCTCCAGAATGATTACGCACTAGGAGAATCGGGCGACCAAGAATTTCCTCGACGATGTGATCACCGGGATTTGCAACCTGACTCTCGTGCCCCACATATTGCCAAGAACGCGCTAAAACTTCCTCACGATCAATTAAGTCAAATCCAGGCGCGGTAAACCATCGCGCAGGAATTGTTTCAGCGAGCTCAATGGGACGCAATTCCATGTCCTTAATGTCATCAGGCTGCCAGTTATAAATCGTATCCAAGTGCTCACCTTTTGCATGATCTTTGGAGGTTGCTCAACGTGATGGACTTCTAACACAAGACCATGCGGGTTTGCGAGCCAAACTAGTTAAAATATCATGAATAACAGATATTTAGGCTTCTTCCTTTAAAATAATCTCATCTTTATAGGTACTTAACATTTTAATAGAATTATATCTTGAAATTTAATTCTAATAGAATTAGCATTAGAATCGAGTGGGGGTTCAACCAACCCCATCAAGAAAGGTCCTATCGATCCATAAACTGTGAAATCAAGCCGTGAAATCAGGCTGCAAAATTAAATTGTGTCCAACCTCTAGCAGTTGTCAGTTGTGTGCTCGACCTGTTGTTACTGAAAGTTGTTGCTGAAAGGACATGTCATGGACCCACGATTGTCTCATCGTCGCCCGTTCTCCGTAGCGTTGTATTCAATGCTAGCTATGGCCGCGGCGACCTCTTGCCTCAAAAAAACGACACTTCCGGTGTCAATGCCCGACTCTGTCGACATTGCACAGACTCCGGTGGAAAACCAATTTGCCATTGGTTTCTGCTGGGCGTATGCGGTGAATGCCTTAATTGAATCAAATTACAGAACCCAAACTGGCGAGGTCATAAACCTGAGCGAGGAAGCACTTGGTTATGTGCGAATGCGCGCGGAATTGCTTCAACTTGCACAGAGCTACCGGGCCGGTACGATCTCGTTAGATGAAATTACCAATCAAATCCAGGGCCATGGACTTGAGGGCTGGTTTGTTCGAAGAAGTGATAGTTCTGAAACACAAGACGCCATGGAAATGATCGATCAATATGGACTACTCCCCGAAGACGTCTGGTCCGTTAAATTCAATTCAAAATCGGACGTAAAACGCTTGAAGAGCGCTATTCTTGCCCCGTTAATGGATCTATTAGCAACAAGCTCAACACCGATCACTTCGGAAGCCATCGACCGCATTTTGACCGTCGACGGTGCTTTCGCATCCACGCCTCCAACTAGCTTCGCATTCAAAGGCAAGCAAGTTACGGCACAATTTTTTGCCCGCAAGATATTAAACTTTAAAAGTTCAGACTACGCATTGATCCAGGCGCAGAAAGCTTCTGATCTCCCAAAAGTTGTAGCCGCGACAAAACGCGCGATGGCCGCAGGATACAGCGTCCCTATCAGTTTTGGAGTCTCCACTGAAAATCTCCGCAACGGAATTTTCAAAGCCGAAGATCGCGATGTTAACACTTTGGATAACGATCCGGGGCTCGCTCGCACGCTAGTCCCCATCAATGGTAGCCACGCCGTGATTGCCACTGACTTCGTGAATCGCGGTGGCCGAGAGGGCGTTTTACCCGCTGAGGAGCTTAAATCCGAAGTGGAAAAATCTGCCAGCGAACTTGCCTACCTAAAATTCAAGAACAGTTGGGGCGCCCACGCAAGTACCACCGAAAACGGCGTCCAGGTAAACTCGGGAAGTGATGGCTACTACCGTATGGAATACGGTTACATGAAAGCCGTCGCAGCCGTTGGTAAATTTGGGGCCGTAGTCCCGAGGAGATTTATAAAATGAAATCCTCGCTGCGAAAAAAAATACGAACTATCACCATTCACTCCATATGCTGGATCCAATCGTCTTACAAAGGTTTATTCCACACGAAGAGTTCCGTAGCCAAATATGACATCCGAGACTGAAGCTTAAAGTTAGCTACGGACAAACAGTCCGACCTGCATATCTTTATGTACATCCGCCGTAGTCTACCTTCGCCGCTCACGATCAGACGCGTCGTTGGTAGACAAATTTTTCAGAGCCCTCTTACTTGGTGACAAAAATACCAACCCATCTTATCCACATGAATTACGCCGCTGAATGCGATGAATTCATCAACGCTCGGGAGATAGGTTGGTATGCTCAAGACGCTAAGACAGCTTCATTTCTCGGTCACTATGAGCACCTTTATGATCTTGGTCGACGCGGTTCCCGTAATTTGCGCACCCTTCACCCGTGCGCTCTCTGACAGGCCAAACGTGCAAAAGGAACGGCAAGACCGATTTGCAGCTCTCGAGTGTCAAAATGAGCTGGTGTTTGCTCTTGTCAATTTCTATCCAGACCGCACGTTCCTTCTTAGCTGGGGCACTGGCGACAGCCTAAAAGAGATCGACATCCCAGTACAACGCACAACCGATACTAAACGCGAGATTTTCACCGGCCAGCAGACCCGGCTGGAAGTGAGTCTTCATCCACACCAACCATCAACAACCCACCGAGAGGGGCAACTTCAGGTAAATGAAAAACCACCTTGGAAAGGTTTACGCTGTTTGCTCTATGGTCCAGACTAACATTGCTAAGCAATGCAATTAATCATGCCAGTCCGCGACTCTCCCTTGTCATGTTGAGAGCGAACCGCACGCTGTCATGTTGAGCGAAGCGCACGCTGTCATGTTGAGAGCGACCCGCACGCTGTCATGTTGAGAGCGACCCGCCCTTGTCATGTTGAGCGAAGCGAAACATCTGATGCCAACGGATAGACCCTTCGCTCTGCTCAGGGTGACGGGTAGCTCTACTCAGGGTGACGGGCAAGGCTGCTAATCCGCGAAGCGTCTTTGTCATGCTGAGCGAAGCGCACGCTGTCATGTTGAGCGAAGCGAAACATCTGATGCCAACGGATAGACCCTTCGCTCTGCTCAGGGTGACGGGTAGCTCTGCTCAGGGTGACGGGTAGCTCTGCTCAGGGTGACGGGTAGCTCTGCTCAGGGTGACGGGTAGCTCTGCTCAGGGTGACGGGCATTGAGGCGCGGTTTTGGGTAACAAAACAATTAATTACGAGAGGGTGTCCTCACCTATTAATTGATCCACTTCCTCCCCAGACATTTGATGTATGTCCTTAAGGAAGTCAAAGTCGACGTGCGAGTCGGTTTCAATCGACTTTAAATCAATTAGAAACTTTCGCCATACGGCGCTGCGGTTTTTCTCATCCATGCGCACCGTGTGCTCTGAGTCGTAGCAAGCTTGCTTGTGATCCACCACAGGATTCGTACCCTTGCTCGTGACGTTAGGGAAATTGACAACAAAATAACGCATCTGATCTTTTTGAGGTTTCACCCGCGTTGCGGGCATAAGCACGGCAATTTTATAGTTGGTCAGCGGAACTTGGATGTCCTTATTAGGACCGATCGCTCGACCCTCGGGGTCCGCAATAGCTCCCGCAAAAACTTGGACATGCTCGGACTTTTCCATCACACGACGCCGTAAGAAACGCTCCAGCGCCACCCAAACTCTTCGGTTTAGATACGCGGACTGAGGCATGATATTGCTCATCAAAAAAGTCGTCTGATTGTCAGTCTTCGAAGCGGTTCTATCAGCACTTGGCACTTGGTGACCTCGATCAAGACAGGAACCGGTATAATCATCGGGAACCACGGACTCTCGATTTTGGTCCACCAATGCTTCATCAAGATCGCGATCTATACGAAAATTGGAGGTCCGAGTCGCGTCGCCGAGAACGCGCTTATTTATATTCCAAGCCACCCATTGCGGAATGCGGCGTTCAAAGTCCCAGCTAAGAGCATACTGTCTACGGCTTATTGTGATGGCTGTTGCGGAGTCCGCGGATGGCAAACCTAGGGTAGCATTAGGGTTCTCGTCCAAGGGGACGTCGCCGATAACTATGGCAGCCTGTCCAGCACCAGACGCTGCAAGAGAACCTATAGCAAGGACCTTAAGAATAAACTTGTGGACATTAAGAAGGTTCACAAAGCCCCTAACCGTTCAAGCATTCATGCAGCTAACTGTCTAATATTCGATCTTTAAATTCTCGCTTAGTTGATCAATCAAAGTCAAAGCTTTTGACTATTTAATCAATTATTTAACGGTTTCTTTACTTAAATTGCCTAAATTAAGCGCATAAATCCAAATGATCTAAACAATAAATAGTTGACCATAAAACTATCCTTAGGTTGTTATTTTTTTAGACCGCTCTAGCTGAGACCAAGAGATTTGGAACTCATTCTGTCCCATTACATTTGTTTTAATAGAAGTGAATTTCCGTCTTTCGAATAGTGGTCCAAATTGCGTCATTGCCCCGTGTCCACGAGGCTTGTGTCGGAAAAATTCTATCGATTAGATCGACTATTTCAAAACATTCTCAGCGAAAACTAAATTATTCCTGACAACTATTGTATTTTATAATAGCGATAAAAGCCCTGTGGCACAAGGACTACACGCCTTGTCGATTTGACGCGTCAGTGAGCGTGTTGTTAAAATCTGGCATCGAAATCCATTTTTAGTGACGGCTAGATTTTTTTTCATGATGCGGGAGGGGATCGTGCTACGGAAAATTTCACGTCTGCTTTTAGTTCCTCTTTTTAGTTCCTCAGTAGCCAAAGCAGGCCCAACGGAATGCTTTCACAACGGTGAAAACATCGGGCCTTTTGAGTCCGTTTACATCGAAATAGGGCTTATCACTTGCCAAGATCCAGTCACAAAAATCTTGCAAAAAGAAGTGAAGTTTAAGAATTGGGCTGTGTCTTTTGAGAAAGTATATAAGGGCGGATCGCTACAAAAAGAAACTACATTCGATGCTCATCAATATCAAAATAAATATCACGGCTGGCGGAAATTTTATGAAGAAGGGATCCTGACACGCGAGGAACTTTTTGACCACGGTAAACTCATTGCTCAGCGTTCGTATTTTTCTGATGGCAGCTTAAAATTTGCATCAGTGACCTTATTGAAAGATAAGACTCAAAAAAGCCTAGTCGAGTTTGATGCAGACGGAAACCTGACAGATATTAAATGCAGCGCTGCAGTCATTGGACCAAAACAAAAAAAATGGTGCGGACTCGATGGTTCCGAGTCCACCGTCTCAATTTTTGCAGCCGGAAAACCCAGCAAAAAATTAACCTTCGCCGGAGGGAAGCTTACGAACTACCAACGCTACTATGATGGCGCTCTAAGTGTTTCCGCAACAATCCGAAGTCAGAATGGACTTGAAAACGATTTCTATACTGACGGCAAAAAGAAATTTGAAAAACGGTATAACTTTAATAGTCAATTAGACGGAATACAACGTTTCTACGAACACGGTTTCGACAAACCAGTCATAGAAGATCTATACGCAGCAGGATCCTGGAAAGAAAGTCGAATTTTTCACTCAACAGGCCAAACAAAACTACATTTTGTTTGGAATAAAATCTCTGGCCACCGAAGGTTTGGAAGCTATGAGTCATTTTACGACTCAGGAAAATTAGAATCCAAGGGCGACTGCTACACCGACATCAATAAAAACTGGTCTGTGAGTTTTAATGCCATACCGACTTTTTTTAAGCATGGCCTAACACTCACTTGGGACGAAAATGGCGACCTTAGAGAAAAATCTTCTTGGAAAAATGGCGAACGAGACGGTATCACCGATTACTACTATGAGCGCGCTGGCATAAAAAGACTCATTAAATCGTCCTACGCGAGGGGTCTAAATTCTTCCGAAAAAGAATTTATTGAATCCAATAAAAGCTGGCGCCCTGTAGCAGAGCGTGAGTTCTCCGCCAGTGGCGCCATCAAAAAATCCAAAAAGATTTAAACTCTCTGGTGCTTAAAATCCAAGAACACGCTTCGTCCAGACTGGCCCCATCCATTCGCGGATGACCTGACGATTATGCTCGGCCTCCGGTGAATTTATAAAGTACTGTAGATACGCATTGGCATTGCAGTCGAGCCGCTTGTCACCCGAAAGTGCTCGGACATAGGTCACAGTGTCCTCGGCTAAAATCGCGTACGCTGATTTAAACTGTGAATTTTTCAGATATTCAGGCTCTTTCTCTTTCAGCGCTGCGACTGCCGATGATCCGAAGTGCAAGAACTCCGCGGCTCCATCGCCAATACAGACTTCGTTACCAACAACCGAACCTTTACCTGCACGAATCATTTCCACCGCTACCCGGAGATCTGCGCGATAACCACTCCACTCGTCAAAAATATATAACACTTCATCTTTCCACGAATTGTCGATTTGCTTGATCATGTACTGCTGGAATCGACTAACTTTTTTCATTGCCTCTGGAACATAGTTACGGACCACGTTCGGTTTCATGCTTGGCTCCATAACCATAGCGGCCTTGCCGTCCCCGACGTAAATCACGTTATCATGAACCCCCAAGGTTTTTTCACGAGCGGCATTATTTAAAAAATGCTGAGTTTCATGGGCGTTAGTCGTGGCTGACTCATTTTCAAGTTTGCGCTGCGAATGACTCATGATGTCCCGGTAGAAAGCACTTCCATTGTCATTTCCTGACCAGCCCACATTTGCAATATCAATTAATTGAATCGATTTTCGCCAATTAAAATCGCCTGGACCGCCGATATCAACCCCGATATCAACATCAGAAGTGTCTACGGAGGGAACAGGTACTTGTTGACTATCTAGCTTAAGATCTTTTTTACCGTCTTCTGTCACATAGAGAACGGCAGTAACTTTAATTTTAGAGGCCCTTGATTGCTCAATCGAAATTTCTGTACGTTTTCCATCCTGATCATTCGTTAGATATGTTTTTTGCATGATGGTGCGAGCTGCATCTGCATGGCCCAAAGACAACGCCAATGTATAAGCACAGCCCGGGACGAGCTTCTCATTCGCTAAGTTACCCCCAGCAAGATCAAGACTCACCAATTTCTGGGATACAGACCGAGCCATCACGCCGGGGTCACAGGCTCCCGCTGTAATCGAAAGACTATAGGCGTTGATCTTATCTTCGCTCATGTACGGCTTAATTTGGACTGGTATAGGCATCGTGATCGATGAGAGATCTCCGGGATTTGGATTCTGGACCTTATCGGCATGACTGAGCATGCATGATGCAAGCAAAGCGCCCGAACTAACCATCAACAATCTCTTGCGAACAATCATGCGATGCCTCCAGATTTTGACCATGACAGATATCTACGTCCACGATTGAACGACGCACCCGATGGCAATCTGCAACTTTCCGACCAGGACCACCCCCCGTCCAACTCACTGACTTGATGTGGATTTTAAGCGAAGCCTTCCCAACCGGTCATTGAGTACGCGACAGTCCGTCCACGCTTTAAACACTAAATAGAGATCGCCGCCCAATGACAATCGGCGAGATGGTCGGGAAGATCAGGATCAGCCCCATTAATACTCAATATATTCAGATAGTTATAAATTACCCTCAAGCCAAGCTGATTTGAAACCGATGATTTTCTTCAAAGTTTGTAACGGAAGGAGCTCATTATGAAGAATCAAGTCTACGTCATCGGCTTAATTGCATCGCTAGCCACGATTTACACAGCCTGCCAGGACGACTCTGGAAGCATGCGACGCAAAAAATTCTTCGGGGCCAATGGCTCTGGCGAAATGACCACCGTCGACGTCGAAGCCGCACCCTCGGGAGAGGATGCACTAGGTTTAACCGACGATGTCCAGCTAGGATTAACTAACGATGCCCAGCTAGCATTAGCCGGCCAAGCCGTGAAATCTATGAAGGTTAAAGTAAGCTGTGACAACGTTGCAGAAGAGATCGTTGAAGACAATCAATTTGACTTACCAGTTGGAGCAACCAACTGCAAGGCCAAGTTAGTCGCTATTAAAATTGGTGACAAAAACTATGTAGAACCAGTCGGTGGTTCAGGCTTTACTCATTACTTAGCAAAAGACACGGGCAAGTTGGCGAACGAAGCTGATGCTAAAGACATTTTGTTCGTTAAGGTCAAACAGCAGCTTCCATCGCCGCTGAAAGCCAACTCGGGCGTTCAGTATGTTTATTCAAACCTCACACAGTTTGACAGCGTCGAAATCGCTGACGGGAGAATTGATGAGACTATCAAGCCTAAAGAGGTGAGTGCTTCACCAAAGGTCAAAGTCTCTAGAGCATTTTTTGGGCCATATGGCGGATTGAATGTTGTCATCCAGTGTACCGATGCTGCCGGCTATGTAGGAACAGATAAAAATAGCCTCAAGTGTGGGGACGTAGATGTGTCGAAAATGAAGTACGCGATTGCTAAACAGCCCGAAAAAGCCCTTACTAACGCAGAAATTGAAAAACTCATTCAAGAAAGTCAATTCCAAGATAAAAAAGATTTACATGACTCGTACTCTCCAACTGAGAAAACTCTCAAATTAAATTTTGGTGAAAAAGCTAAACAAACATATGTATTTGTTGTTCGTCTAACAGAGGCAGGAAAATCGCCAGGGTATTCGTATGGGTTTCTAAAAATGAATGCCGTAGCAACAGCCGCTGTGACAACATGCCCAGCTCAAGGCGACCAAGCCAACTTCGTCCAACATAGCCTTCAGGGTTCAAATAAATCGGCCTTCTGGAAGGATACGTCAAATTGCTGGATTTGGGCGCGATCTGACACTAAAAAGGTTAAAAAAGCTGAGCGATTCAAACAATGCGCCGCCGTCACAGTGGGCGCGAATTTAGAACACCCCACTGTGCCATACGCAGCTGAACTTAAGGACGCTAGGGATCGCAAGTTGATGGAAATCGCGAAAGGTCCAGCTCCAAAACTGGGTGAAGATCTCGATAAGACCTTCTGGACAGCAAGTGGTCGCGTGTTCAACGCCGCTGACGGTTCAGTGCGCGAAGCAGAGAAGGGTGCAGAAAAAACAGAAGTACACGGTGTACTCTGCGTGCTAAGAAGAGATTGATAGCATAAGCCCATAAGCTAACAAGGCCCCCGGAAGCTACAAAAGCTTCCGGGGATCTTGATTTCTGAAAATCTACCAAAAAATTGGCGATAAAATAGGCGAGAAAAAACGGTTTTAGGGGTAGACTCCCCCCCAGTCCGCTTTTGGCTTGTATTATGACCTGTGTCGCCCTTAATTGAAGCACGATTTTTTGCCTAGGGTCATTTTTTCTTAAAGGGTTCTATTGAATGAAACAAGCTGAATACGACGCATTCGCAAAAGAATATCAGGATTCGAAGCAACTGCCTTTTCGCACCTATGCTGAGCAGCCGCTCCTCGTAGAACTTATCGGTGACGTCAAGGATAAGGCCGTCTTGGATCTAGGCTGTGGTGAGGGCATCTACGCACGCAAGCTCATGGCCATGGGCGCCAAGACGGTGGTCGGCGTTGACCTTTCAAGTGAGATGATCGAGTTAGCAAAAGCCGCGGATAAAAAAAATCCCCTCGGCATTGAATACCACGTTGGCGATGCCTCGGCTATCGACTGTCTGGGCGAGTTTGACGTAGTCCTTGGGTCGTACATCCTGAACTATGCGCGAACCCTTGCGCATCTTGAAGCTTTCTGCCGGGTCATTCATCAGAACTTGAAGCCGGACGGGCGATTTGTCGGGATGAACGACAACCCAGCAAACGACCCGGGCCACTATGCGGGGTACCGTAAATATGGATTCGTGAAATCCTCACCTAACCCCAGGCGTGAAGGCGATCCGGTGACCTACAGCATTTTCCTGCCCGATGGCAGCAACTTTAGTTTTGACAACTTCTATCTAGCCCCGGAGACTTACCAGAAAGCTTTCGACTCTGTTGGATTTACGTCCATGCGATGGAGACGACCGCAAGTCACTCCGGCCGGAATAAAGTCATTCGGCGAGGGTTATTGGCACGAGTTTTTAGAAGATCCACCAGTGATTGGCATTGAAGCTTACAAACTCTGACGACTGAAAAGAAACAAGTGGTGGGCCCACCTGGACTTGAACCAGGGACCAGCGGTTTATGAGACCGCTGCTCTAACCACTGAGCTATGAGCCCCCACCGAAATCACGGTTTCGTTTAACACGAAACCATCACTTCTAGCGATAGGATCACCCCTCAATAAACGCACGCAATTTCTTGCTGCGACTTGGGTGACGGAGTTTACGCAGAGCTTTCGCCTCAATTTGGCGAATACGCTCACGAGTTACATCAAAATTCTGACCAACCTCTTCTAGAGTGTGGTCACTACGCTCTGCGATACCAAAACGCATGCGTAGAACTTTTTCTTCGCGCGGCGTCAATGTCGCAAGCGCCTTGCGAGTCTGTTCAGACAAGCTTCCTGTCATCACGCTTTCGCTTGGGCTCGCCTGAGACTTGTCCTCAAGGAAGTCACCAATATGGTTATCTTCTTCTTCACCAATTGGAGTTTCCAGGGAGATTGGCTCAACTGCGATTTTGAGCACTTTACGGACTTTATCAACCGACAGGTCCATCCGTGCTGCAATCTCTTCTGGTGTTGGTTCGCGACCCATTTCCTGAACAAGGAAGCGGCTCGTACGGATCATCTTATTGATGGTTTCAATCATGTGGACAGGAATACGGATGGTGCGGGCCTGGTCAGCGATTGCACGTGTGATTGCCTGACGAATCCACCATGTCGCATAGGTCGAGAATTTATAACCACGACGATATTCGAATTTTTCAACCGCTTTCATAAGACCAATGTTGCCTTCTTGGATCAAATCCAGGAATTGCAATCCACGGTTTGTATATTTTTTTGCAATGGAAACCACGAGACGAAGGTTGGCTTCCACCAACTCACGTTTTGCATTTTCAGCAGCCTGGTGCATCGCAGCCAGGTCTTTGTGAGCTGCTGCGAGTTCATCTAGAGTCATATTGGTCTGTTGAAGAACGCGATGAATCGTGTCACCAGCCGACTGGAAGTTTCTGGTTATACGTAACCACTCACGATCACCGGCAGCGCCAAATGGTTTTGAATTGCCGCTTTTGATGTACACGCCAAGTTCGTCCACAGTCGTTTGCAATCGACGCGCATAGTATTCCATATCTTGACGCGCTTCGCGCGCAGCATTCGCATACTGCGCCATTTGGTTGATCACGCCAGCAAGAATCTTCCGGTTTATATTCAGTTCTTTAAGCCCGAGGAAGATTCTCTCACGAACTGATTCGACTTTCGCAGCAGCTTTTTGACTGCTTGATGCTTTTTTTGCAGCAGCTTCGAACTCGTCGTAAATTTTCAAAAACTCGACAGTTTGCAGGCGCACTTTTTCAAAGTGTTCTTGCTCGTTGTTACTTGCTTCGTCATCATCAAAACCTTTGATAAACGCCTTCATGCGAACTTCGTTATTAACGAAAGCTTTTGCAGTGTTGATGAGAGCATCCATACCAATCTGAAATCCAAGGACGCGCTGAAGGATGCGGTTTTCCTCATTCTCAATTTTCTTGGCAATCACAACCTCGCCTTCTCGCGAGAGAAGAGCTACCGCACCCATTTTGCGGAGGTAGATACGCACAGGATCATTGGATTTACCGACGGCCGCGTCAGACGCGTCAAACTCCGCAGGAGCTTCTGCAGCTTCTTCGCCCTCAGCATCACCGGCTTCCGTATCGCCCGCCAAATCACCATCATCTTCAATACCAGCCGACATGTCATCTTCGCCAGGCGCGCCTTTACGGGCGCCACTGCGACGATCGGCAACTTCAATGCCACGGTCTTGCAATGATACGATCACATCGTCGAGCAAGTCCGGATTGATCGCTCCTTTTGGAAATGCTGCTTCAATATCTTTGAATGCAACTGTACCCGCTTTTTTGAATTGCTTAATGAGACCATCAATAATTTTGTGCAACTCAAGGCCGCCAGACTTCGCACCGGTGATGCCAGGAATATCAAGCAATGGGTTTTTTGGTGGACGTCCACGCCGGCCTGGAACCTTGACGACTGGTTCCACCGCAGCGGTCATACCCGCTGCTTTCGGTGGTCGACCACGACGAGGCGCTTCCACTGGCAGGGCTTCTTTCACTACCTTCGGC
>Ga0214921_10002773_pt1 | contig 27859 bp, 25 predicted proteins | sample LL1505_MetaG_FD_177992 | JGI IMG/M metagenome (GOLD analysis project Ga0214921, IMG submission 177992) | Freshwater microbial communities from Lake Lanier, Atlanta, Georgia, United States - LL-1505 | ecosystem: Environmental > Aquatic > Freshwater > Lake | place: USA: Georgia | collected... | reverse complement strand
TTTCTTTGCTTGGCTGCAGCACTTTCGTCGTGTTGAAACTCGTTACGAGTATCACGATGAAAACTATCTCGCGTTCGTTCAACTAGCTGCTACGATTATCTGTTTGAGGCGCTTTTGAGACCGGTTCGAGTTTCACGAGAATTCTGGACTCACTGCAGTTCTTCATTACGCGAATGAACTGAGTCTCCTTGAATCCTTCAGACCCGGTCAATCGCTGAATGGTGTAGAACTTTGGAAGGTCCTATGCTTGACCGACCACGTCCGTTACGTGCTCGGGGATACGCACGATCTCGTCGGCGCCCTCGTGGAGTCGATACGAGCTCGACTCATGACAAAGCCCCCAGAGTGGAGGGACAGCTTTTCGAACAGGTGGATTGAATCGTTCAAAAGCACTTCGGTAGGCTCTCTCTGCTCCAACATTCAAGCTAGCATCGATGCCATGCCTCGAGCTCCGCGTATCGAGGAACTCGCGTGCCTCCTCCATAACGCGCACATACTCGCGCGCCGGGGACCGATTCAGTTCACTACGCTACGGGATGACGCTCGAGCTGCCTTTATCAGTCGGGTAGAAGGGATTGATCCAAACCGATTCCGAACGGTCAATAACCTCATACTCAAAGAAATCATCGAAGGTCTCGCGGCCTCCCGATACCGCGCGCTCGCTATCCTGGACATCCTGGCTGATGAATGCGTTCGCCGTACCGATTCATTATCGCCACTCGAATTTGCGGATATTGCGGTGGCGTTTGGCAACCTGCGAGCGGGCGACTCCACCTTCTGGTCAGCCTTCGCGTCTCATGTCGAACAAAACTGGGATTCGTATCGAGAAGACTATCTGCTCTACTCACTGTGGAGCTTGGTTGTCATGGCTCCGAAGCAGGTACCGAGCCGCTTCAACGAGTCAATCTTGCGTAATCATCCACCCACAAGGGTCTTACATAAGGTTGCTCAATCGCTTATCGCGCTCGGTAGGTATATTCCTCACCCGGATGACGACACCTATCAGTATCTCGTCACATCACTCAGTCAATTTAAGCAGCATGCCCATGAGAGAGATTTTATGCTCGAACTTCCCCGACTTATTGGGGTGCCACCGCGCACTATCTTCCCCCAAGTGGTCGTTGGAGGATTTGAGACTGATCTCGTCGTTGACTTCGGTCATCGACGGCTGATTATCGAGCTCGACGGCTACAGCCATTTTTTGGAGGGTCCGGACGGCGGCATACTCCAAGGGAGAGATGAATTCCAAGATAGGGTATTTACTCGACTCGGGTATAAGATATTTCACTTCCCGATGAGCTTCAAAGATAGAGACGAGCGTTACAGATCGCTGACCATGCTGGCTGACACCCTTAAACAGCAGGCCCGCGCCGGAAATGCGCCGAGGGCCGCCTATCTTGAGAAGCTCACTCAGAAGAGCAGAGGAAAGGTCTAAGAGGGCGTGTGCGCTATTAGCATGGGACTGGCGAACGGGACTTACCACCTCGTAGACTGGTGGCTTCGGTCCCGGTAGGTTGCAAACCGACAAGCTACGACCAATCCGAACACTCAAGTGCTCCTCTGTCGAAAGAAAGTCTCTTTATCAAAGAGCCCGAACTTCCTTAGCTTTTTGAAACAGGGCATACTCTCTCGTCGGTATTTCACAGGGAGATATCCATATCCACGGTCGCTACGAGAGCTCGCATGTATCATGCTTGATAGTCCCAGTTCCACCCCACCTGATAGTCCAAGCAGCCGTCCGATAACCCCCGAGAACAAACGCGCTTGGGCCGAATCCTTGAAGCGGCAAGTTCGGCCGACCGTTGAAACAAAGCTCGAATGGACACTTTATTGCATCACATCTCTCTTTGAGCAGTCGTTCGGGGCTCAATCAAAACAGACATGGGCGAGCGATGGGGAACGTACCAAGATGGTACTTATTTTTATCCGCTCGATTGATGGGAAGACGTACGACGCGACCCTCGCTGCTCGTGAGGAAGAGCCCTTAGCGAAAGCGTTTTTGGATCGAACGGACACTGAGCTACGGCGTATCATTCCGACCCTCTCCACTGAGGAGAAAGCAACCCTCTTGCGAACCGGATATCCCATGGGATCAGGCACCGATTCGCTCGCTGAGCTTTGCATCACGAGCGAACGAACCCAAAGCGGCCCTAGCGGTGTGGTCGCGCTATTCGCTCAGTCCCACCATAACGGTGATCCAATCCGCCCCTGGTCACCGGACCTTCTGAGAGCGGCGAATGCCGCTCTTGCTGAGTACAATCCCACTCTAGTTCCGGTCTACATGAAGGGACTCAAAGCGATGTTCGATCGCAAAAGTGCCTGGGCTCCGCAGGCGCTGGAACTCCTCGATGGTATGGCCGAAAAGGTCTCCCTCGAGGTCCTAGTGGATGTCTACGACCGGGCGCGACAAAGTAAGAATCTCGCGCCTGAACTCAAGGCCGCTGTTTTTTCTGCGCTTATTGATTGCATGGACCACTCCACTGGGGGGCGCTGTCAGGGCGCTCTTCTCGACCTCAAAGGTCGCGAAAAACTTCCCCCTATTACACCGAAGATATTAGTACCGATTCGTAAGATAGCTCAGGCACTGGCACAAGGGCTCGAAGCACCTTGGTTCGAGGTAGAGAAACTCCAACAGCACCTTGGGTTGTCGCCTGTCGTTCGTATTTCTGTCGAGACAAAAACTAAGAGCCCCGCTCCACCACGAGCCCACACCGAAGTATCCCCGGTCCCGCAAGATGCGGAGAGCTCCTTAACGATGCTAACTGGAGAACCGTTACGAGCTTACCTCCTCCAAGCAATCGAACAGGGGCTGGCTGACCCAGGCTCCGATATCTCCAAAGATTTCCAGTACGCTCTTGAACGTATCACCATCAGGGGGCTCATCTCCCTAAGACCAGCGCTCGCGTCTTTGGATGGGATCCCTGATATAGTAACTCAAACCGTCGGAGGGAGAATTGAAAAGGAGCTTTCTACCGTTACCCCGAAGCTTCCTGCCGTTACCCTTGCCGAGCTCTATGAACTGTGTGTACAGGTGTCGGCCCCTAAGGAGGAGGTAGAGCTTGTTCTCGGCGCCCTGCGCACGCGCCTGCGTCTGCCACTCCGGAGCGAAGAGGTTGTCCCCCAGGAGATTAGTCCTGCGGGAATGCTCGTATGGCGTTGGATATTCTCCGATATGCCCCCAGACAGCGCGCTCCTCTCAGATATCTTTCGAGTCCATTTCGGCAAGACCATGGCGCATGCGGCTCGCAGCGTCAGCGTGCAAACCACTCGGGGCTCTGCACTCGATGCAGTTCTCCATTACGGCGAAGAGCTGGGGCTCTTGCAGTCATACGAACCCAGCAAGTCCATGCGCGAGCTCCCGCTATGGAAACTCGTTTTCTTCACCGCCCTCGTGCGTGAACAGATCGGGAAGAGGGACGGAGTTGTCGACACACTAGCAAATGAGATTCGCTCACGACTCACGACAACAGATGCTCGAATCGGAGACGCCTTTCCAAAACAGTGGGCTCGGAGTGCAAGCGCAAGAACGGTCTCTAACTTGTGCGGTGACATCGTCACGAGTATCTTGAACGCTCCAACCCCTCCATCATTTGATGAGCTGTCGCTCCTACTCACTAACGCGCGTTTTTTTGAGCGCCGTGGACCGCCTCAAATTCGTCGCCTCTACGAGCAGCTGAGGCAGAAATTCATACTCGCTATCCCCGAGATTGATCCAAGGGAACTTCGAACCAAGGATAACTCTACCCTTCGACGACTCACCCAAGCTCTCGCAGCGGCTCGATATCGTTCTGTTGAGCTCCTTGATGTCCTCTCAGATGAATTCGATGGCCGCGCCGACTCACTTTCGACTGACGAGTTCAGCGATGTGGCGGTGGCACTAGCAGCGGTGAGGGGAGGCAGCGCAGCTTTCTGGTCGAAGTTTGCGGCACGCGTTGCCCAGGAATGGCAGTACTACAGCGAAGATAAGTTGACGATCGCTATCTGGAGCCTTGTGCTCGCTGCTCCCGAGCAGGTGCCAACCTGCTTTGATGAAACCGCCATGCTCTCAACGGTTGAATCGAGATCCGCCGAGAAGGTCATTCAAGCTCTTATCGCACTGGGTCGATACGCCCCTGAACCAAACGATCGCACCTACAAGAAGCTCAATTTTACCCAAACACCTCACGATCCGCTTCAACATGAGGCTGATTTCATGCGCCAGCTGCCCTCTCTCATCGGAGTTCCGGCGGAATCGATCTTCTCGCAGGTCGTCATCGGAGGATTTGAGACCGACTACGTTGTCGATTTCGGCCATCGACGACTTATCATCGAGCTTGATGGAGCTGGACATTACCTGACAGGACCCGACGGGGGCATCCTTCAGGGACGAGACGCTTTCCAGGATATCGTTTTCAGACGCCTTGGATACGAAGTGATCCACATCCCCTTCGACTTTCGGTACAGATGGAACAGGAATCATAGGGCGATTCCGGAGCTGAAGAAGCTCGCCGATTCGATGAAACGTGACGCGCTCAATCCAAGTACGGTGCGGCGGGTATACCTGGAGCCACTTACGTCGAGTACCGAAGAGGCGACATAGAGTCGGAGCCGACCACTTGTTTCTCAAGGATGGCCCGCATCCTCCCGATTTCTCTCCGCATTTCGGAATAATGCTTACGAGTTCCTCTTAGAGGCGACATTTTTTGGTAGGACCCCCATAACGCGCTAAGGTAGTATGAACGTATCGAGAGAGCCTGTATGTGTCGAACATTTAGAATACTTACATGCCTGATGGGATTAACTCTTTTGGCTGGATGTACCGTCGCTGAGCCGGCCTTCAGACCGGATCTTGGTGGATACGCCATGATTCATGAGCAGCCCGACCAAACGGTGGCGACTCACCGAGCCGACAAAGACGATCACTCCTCCAAGAGCTAGCGCTCATGGAGCCCATGGCGTGTAATCAGCACCTTGGATAGCTTCCCCCGTCTCCCTTCACCATGAAGGAACCTGCCGCCTTGCCCCAATGACGCGCCAATTCTGCCTACCGGCGTCACCAAACCGTCAGGCCTGACCGCCGGCTCTCAACCTAACCCCTTGGCAGTCCGTTTCTTTCACACAATTTCCTCAAGTTTTTCGACTTATCGCCCGACCTTTCCGATGGAACAGGTTGTGCATTACCTCATCCAAACGATTCGCCGAGGAGATATCATGTCCAAAGAGAGAAAGGATGTGCCGGAACTGACCGACGAAGAGGTAGCTTTTGAGATGATCGAGATTACCTGCGATGAGATGAACTCCCTCACGAAGGCGTTCGAAATGATATCGAACCTCTGCAAAGAGCTGAACGGCGAAGAGGTGGAAACCACCGATAAGCAGGAGGAGCGTCCAGAGGAGATCAATCTCCACTGACGTTGGTCACTCATGAGTGACTACATGAAAGGAGAGCTGCCGTGCTCTCCTTTTCTTTGAGTATCACATTCCCAGTCTCGTCTACTCCTCACGAGCAACTCTCGACACTCCTCCGTCGAAACCTGGGGAAATTCATCATACCACTCCCCCACACTTGAAAATCGCGTATCGTCTATCCGCTGATCACATATCAGGGAGGCTCCCATCTTCTCAAGCTCACGACACGTTGATTGAGGACCAACAGGAATCGCGATGACGATCTCCCGCGGGATTTCACCGTGGACACCTTTCAATGCAGCCTTCATGGTCGCGCCGGTCGCCAAACCATCATCAACGATGATCACGGACCTTCCAGCGAGCGGGATCGGTGGGCTCTCCGGTGTACGCAGCGCTGTTTCTCTATTTTTAGCCTCTACGACCTCCTCTTGGTAGGTATCCTCTAAATCCTCTCGAGTGATCTTTAAGGCCCTCATGATCTGGGTATTCCACACCACTTCCCCTCCTACGATGAACGCTCCGCAGGCAAGCTCGGAGTGTCCGGGTGCACCGATCTTTCGGACGACGAGGAGATCTAACGGGAGATGGAGTCGTTGCGCGACTTCGAATCCGATGGGGACACCCCCTCGCGGGAGCGCGACGATGAGTGGCGCTGCTACAAAGGGATGTTTAGCGAGAAGATCCGCGAGGACCTGCCCAGCTTCCCGGCGTGAGGTATATCGATGATACATACGGTTGAAGGATACCGATTAGCTCATCGAGGGATATGACGGGTACAGCGCTACGCGACAGCCTCAAGCCGCACATAATCTCCGTGAGGATCGACAGAAACAACCCTCATGGAGATCTGCTCTCCCATCCGAACCGGTCTATTCGTTTTCACAAATACGGTGATGTAGATCTCATCGAGCTCAACTAATGGAGACTTGGTATCGAGCCGGACAACGGTACCCGTGATCGTCGCACCACGCCCCCGCTGCTCAAGGTATCGTAGGAGCCAATACCGCTTCGTCTCTCGACTCGCAAGATTCGCGGAGTTGAGGTGAACCTCAACCTCAGAGGCCAAAGGCTCGAACTCCGCTTTTGTAATCCACGGCTTCTGGCGCTTAAAAAATGAGAGAAACTGCCGTTGATGGCAGAGATCGAGATACCTTCGAATAGGTGATGTCGCTTGAATGTATGCGTCAAGCCCGAGTCCGGCATGGTAGTGAGGCTCAAACGACATCGTTGATTTCTTGAGTTTCGAGCGGGTGGTGAAATCCTTCGCAGGACCCTCAGGGACATCCACCAAAGCCTGCCGAGCGTTCTCATCTGGGCGCTCTTGGCCACGAAAGATCACAGGCAAGTTATTGCGAACCGCGAACTGTGCCATGAGTGAGTTCGCGAGCACCATCAACTCCGCTACGAGGGCACGAGCTGGGCTCTCCTCATCGATCTCTAAGAGGCGAATAGGGCCGTCCTGCTCAACGAAGGGAACGACTTCTCGGCGATGAACCTTTACCGCTCCTTTTCGGATACGCTCCTCTTCACACGCCGTCGCGACGTGGTAGACCCGCATCAGCGTCTCATCCTCATGCTCCAGCAAGAGGTCAACATCATCGTAGGTGTAACGTTGTGATACACGGATGAACGATGGGACCACCGTCCAATCATGAAGCTCAAATTTTTCAGAGAAGTGCGCCACCACAGAGAGACAGGGTCGCACCTCCCCCTGACGCAAGCTGAGCTTCGCGTCTGACAGGGCCAGGGGTAGCATGTTCACCGTTTGATCGGCACAATACAGTGACGTAGCTCGACGACGGGCTTCCCTATCAACACCGCTATCAGGCAGTAGAGCACATGCGACGTCGGTAATGTGGATTCCCAACTCGTACCCCTCAGGGGTACGCTCGATCGAGATGGCGTCATCCATGTCCTGGGTTGTGATGTCATCGATCGTGAAGGTGGGTTTCTGTGTAAAGTCAGTTCGAAGACGCCGCTCATCCTCCGGAAAATCCGCGATCGTTGTCGGTATCGTGAAGGTCTCGGCCTCCTGGAGCGCCTCTGAGGAGTAGCGTGTGGGAATGCCGTGACGGATGAAAGAAAGGTTCGAGTCCTTTGTGAAATATCCGCTCTTTACCAATACCTCAAAGGCTTGCTTCTCGATCGGCGCGTTCTCGGAGACCTTCAACATCTGAGCGCAGAGGTGCACGAGCTCCTTCCCCTCTTTCTGACGGGCTTGGTCGGTATGAGCAATCCCCGCGGCGACCTCACCCATTAAGGCGAAGTTCTCCTCGAGCTCACGCGGAATCGACGCACTCGGGTCCTTCGCGCGCTGCACAACACATGCAACGGTCGACTCGCGCGCGGTGACCTTTCGCTTCTTAGCCTCCTCGGCGAGCTTTAGATCTCCTACGACCTGAGCGGCGCGCGGCTCAAAGCCATCTTTGTCGCGCTTAAAGTGCACCTTCTCCCGGATCAACGCGATGCGAAGACCGGCATGCTTTTCGGCGGTGTCGGCGCCGAAATAACTTTGGCACAGTTCGGCGACTGAGTAGAGACGACTCTCTTCATGTACAAAGGACCACAACTCCTCGACGTTCAGCTCGGACGCTTCCTTTTCGATCGTCTGCGAAATGAGATTCAGCGCCTCGGTCTTCGCCGCCACAGTGGTACCTGATGCGTTCGCTCCAGGCGGCAACCGATATAGCCTGGGGCGCGGAAGTTCAACTTCGCGACCTCGCACGTTGAGCACCGTGACCTTGTCGCGCTTGGTACCGGTTATCACGCCAAGGATGATGGCGCCGTCGTCATCGTACTGGACGAGCGCGCCTACATTAGAATCGATACTTGAAGGTGGTGCGGTCTTTGACGACCCAGGAGGAAGAATGCCCATGTATGGGAACTATGGTGCGTGAGGGGGCGAGGAATGTCAAACCCGCCCCCGACCCAGGTATGAGGGGGGCCTAGGCCACCTTAAATCTCAGTAACCTCTACGAGTTTCACTCATTTATTCCTCGGCATCCTGGGGAAAGGCTGCTGCCCATGTCGAACTCACCATAACCATTCCGAACACAAGCGGGCTACCTGCGGAAGCGCAAATAAGATGTCGAGCACCGTACGGGCGACTGATCGCTCTCGGCGCTCCCTGGGCATTCATCGCGCATACCTCGCGTGGTCACAGGGGATTCATGAACGTTCGGACTCTGCGGCAACAATCCAATCATTTTGACGCACGCGCGCTCCATGAGAGCGTCGTGAAGCTCGATCTCCACGCGGTCAATCTAACGAACCTCGAGCAGCTCTGGGATGCATCCTCACCCCTTCGAACCCTTATTCCCGAACTCTCTCTGTACGCCATTACAACTGTCGATGGGCGCGCTGAATTTCCACGCACGATGGCCGCGCTCGCGTCGATGGGGACTATGATGCGCGCCGCACACGCGCTTGCCCTTCTCGACCGGCCTGTTCTCGGGGTTAAGGAGCGAATGAAGGCGTCAACGGTGCTGCGGGAGGAATACACGAATTTCACGATCCACCCGAACAACAAGTTGGGGATGACGTTTGATCAGTTTCAGCGCTTTGCGCGGCTCTTTGAGCCACTTAACTGCAATCACTCAGTTCTCACCCTTGCGGCTCTTGAGGTGGTGTATGGAGATTTAGGAAAACTTTCCTCTATTCGGAAGGCGCTCACTACGAAGCTCGGCATCGACACGAGTGACCACGACGCGGCACTGCTGACGGCGTTTGAGCATCCTCTTTTTCATACCGTCGCCAACTACTTTCCAACCGTGGGGACGATCTCTCAAGAGATCTATGGGAATCTTCACGCGAACCTCACCCGCGGATTTAATATCGGAGGGATGCTTCAGATCGAAGTTCCAGCGGCGGTAGCTAAGCCCTTATCGGAGGTCGCGATCACAAACCAAGATGGTGTGACCGCGTGGTTCCTCGCCTCTCTCGCTGATATCTTTGGCGCTCGAGCGGAGGCGAGCGATCCGGTAAGCTGGCACACATCGCGTCTCGTAACAGGAACGCTGGCGGAGGACCTTCTTGAGGTCGCTCAACACCTTGATAAGCTCTCCCCCGAAGACAACGGATTGGGCTTCTTTAATTCTCTTCACGAATCGCTCTACGCCCGCCCGTATTACCAACCGATCCGTGACGCTCACCATCTCTCACACGACGAAAAACGTTCGGTCTATCGGCTCTCCCGCTTCCTATCGTTTCAGACCGATTCACGACCTATCGAGGCGCTTATCAATCACTGGCGAGAGATGAGTCAAACGGAGCGACATCTCTTCACCTCCTTTCTTGATAATGCGGGACTCGATGCTGAAACACCACGGCCGATCATTACCTACATTCCGTACCTCTTTAATCGCTTATACGTGCGTCACTTTCCGCTTAACGAGGCGCTCGGTCGATTCAGTAGCGATATGACCGATCTTCTGCAGCAACTTGCCGCGACTGGAGATGAAGCCCGGTGGGCACGCGCCGAGGGAGGCGCTGGCTACTATACGGTTTCCTGCCAAGATACTTGGAGGCATTCACTCCAAGGTATGCGAAGAGAGGAGATTGAGAAACGAAATCCTCGACTCACTGTGATACGCAACGAGAAAGATAATCCTGAGGTTGTTGTGAAGGATGAGATGCTACTGAGAAGCGATCTCGCTCGAGCGCGGCTCTTGAGCGCTCTGCAAGGCGCTACCAAAGAAGCGGAAGACATGTGCAAGGCGATGCTCCTACCGAATCTCAACGTCACGGAACGAGAGCTCCTCGGGTGGGTGAGCTTTCTACCATTCGTCGATGGGTCGTGGTATCGACCGATTCATAATCTTATAGTTCCGATGGCGATGGTGAAGATCTGTCAGGAGAGCGGAGCGCCGCGCTTTTTGGTCGTGCCCGCTATCGTTCACGACGTTGGGTATTCGGCTTTCGAGGTACCCGGCACCCTACAGGGCGCGGGATGGACGAGTAAACCGATGCGAGAGGGACACCAACTCGCGAGTAAGGAGATGTCAGCTCCCGTGATCACTCGTCTCCGAGAGGAGGAAAAACTTAGGATAGCTGACGAGATCTACGAACATATTCTGGAGATCATCGCGACCCACGACAATCCGTATATCGGGATACCGTTGACCGACCCGCTCGCGAAGCTTCACCGCGATGCTGACCGGTCATTCGTGATTTCATGTGTGAGCTTTTGGAAGGACTACCTCGCCTACCTCTCAGATCCCAAGCGCATGGAATACTTTGCGGCGCACGGCGTGCAGGTCACGCCGGAGACGTTCCTTAAAGTACGAGAGGCGAGCTTTCAGGAGATACCTACCAGTCCTGTGGACGAACATACGGTAGTAGAGCCGATGACCTCTCCAACGGCGCAGCGGCTCTTTGACGTGCAAAGGGTCTTGAGAAGGGAGGAGATCGCGCCAGTCCTTGAGCTTCTCTGCCGAGACGACGACGTAAGCTGTGCAGCACTTAAGGAATTTTTACGAAGCAGGATTGTCGCAGAATTCACCGCGATAATGCGCAAGCATTGATAGAAAAAGGAAGAGACGCAGCTTCTTTTAAACCTTAGTTCACGAGTGGCGGAGGAACGTCTCTGGGCTGGAGTACACAACCCAGAGACGCCTCACCACAACACTATGTCTCTACCGCTAGCGGTAAAAGACATACTCAAGAGATTTAGTAACCGAAACCGTTATTGTTCCGGTGGTACTCTTGAATGCGTCGCGCTTCCTCTGCCTGTTGCTGTTGATACGCGTACGCGGCTCGCTCGCGAGCTTGACGCTCCTCTTCAGCGCGGCGTTCGGCCTCAGCACGACGCTGCTGCTCGGCATACCAATCCTCATTACTCATGGCACTAAACCCTTCAAAAAGAGAAAAACCTTCAACAGAGACACTGCGTCTCGAGTGGAACCCTAGCAAAGATATCGCGCTTCTCTGTGCAGATAAGAACTCAGAGAAGGGGGATGCCGAAGGAAGGAGAAAACGAACGTGGGCGCATGGATTGGTGTGAAGGTCGGGAGAGATGGAAGGGATTCGGCGCGCCACGCAGTTGCGTCGATTACATGTCATTCGTGATACTTGGCTTTTCGGCGATCAGGGATCTGCATGAAATTATCTTTCATACCCGACCCGTGGGGATATAGCCCCTCCAGATTGATGTGAGGAATTGATGATTTAATTTCATGGCATGCAACGAACCGGAGGGCCCGTCTCCCGACGGGCCGGAACCCGCAATCACACGTTCGTACATACCCGGCCTGTGAGGACACAGGCCCTCCGGATCCATGTTGCCGCAGTGGATACTATTTCATGGAATACGATGAGCCCGCGAGGGAATCTCGTTCGATACGAATGGGAGACAAGGCTGGGTGTAGTACGACAACCTTGTCTCGATTTTTCACGGTGAGCTAAAGCGTCCGTAAAAATGAACTATCTGACCACGGCCTGGGCGAGCTCCTGGGCCAACTCCAACGGTGACATCTGGCACGGATAATAGACAATCGGTAGGCCAAAAGAGCCTCGCGACCGAAGCACCGAACCAACTCGCCGACGATAGTAGTCAGCAACGCCGAGCTTGTCACGGTCGAGCTTCTCCTGGTAGGGCGACTTCGTTATGCGACTCCGCAACCGGCGTTGGATCTCCTCCTCCACAACGTCGGTCAAAGCGGGGTTGTTCAAGCCGTCGTACAAGATCACCCCAGTTTGATCATCTGAGTCCAACATCCAAATCGAATCAAAGTGTGGTGTGACGAGGAAGTACACGAGGTTCAGGTCATACGACCCGAAGTCCTCGGTCTTCATCTTCCGCCACAGCGGCATGCCACCCACCTCTGAGAAGACGTTCTCGAAGGGGCCCATGCCGACGACGTTGATGCCCGTATCGGCGATACTTCGCAGCAGGGCCTGGAAGGCCATCTGCCCAGGAAGGTTCGCCCCGAATACAAATTCCTTCGAGTTGAGCTCGACGCCGCCCATTTCAGCGGTTTTTACCCGCTGCTCTGGCGTGAACACCTGCTCGTGCTCAAGCACGAGCCATGTGGCCCCGAGCTGCTCAGCCAGCACGGCTTTTACCGCGCTCTTGCCGGAGCCCGGAGGGGCCCCGACTAACCTAATCTTACCCTTCTTACCCATAATCTTATTTCCCTTTCAAGGAAACGAAATAATTGGCTAGGTCAAAACCTTTTACACCCAGCCTGTCGTTCATGCGTTCAGTGGTGAACGAACGAAACACAGACCGGCATCTCCCTCTACCCCTCTTACGTTTTAAAGATCATGGATGCGGTCACGCAGCCCTGGAGACCGTGAGACGCAGCGATCCGACCCCTATTGTAGGGATTTCGGCGCACTACTCATGGAAATGGAGAAAGACGGTTAGTTTTCCACTTTTAGTGGAGTTTTGGGGTCGCTTAGAGATTGGGCCGATTCAAGGTAGAGATCCGGCAGGCAATCCGGCGATAGATGAACGCCACTCCTACAACAGCAAACGCGAGGAGTAGTCCATCTACCGGCAAGCGAAACCTATCCTCCGGCGTATTAAAGATCGCCGCGAGCCCAACAAAGTACGCGACGGTGAAGGCGAGAAAGAGTCGCTGCTCACTTCGTACGCCTGTGAGACCGACCGCGAGCCCAAGGAACGCGAGCGTGGAGACGAGAAGATCGGGGATTCGAAGTATATTGAGGAGATAGAACACACGCCGCTTCGACGTCCTTCCGATACTCTTCGGATCGCTGGCGACGCTCGGGAACTCAAGTCCGGGGTGATTGGAACAGAGGAACGGTTTCAGATCCTCTCCCTCACAAAAGTGGAGACTCGGACGGGGATCCGCGAAGAGCCTCCATACATGAGCGATCGACTGCGGAATAAAGTCGTACGGATGCGCGCGCAGCACCTCAAGGGCGAAGTCACCCATGCGCGTATCGATCGTCACATTCACGAGCTCCTTCGGGGTATCGCCACGCTTCAACATCCGTTTGAGCTCGTGATAGACAACGAAATAGGTGGGATACGGATTAGGCTTTGCTTGAATATACACGTTGCGAATAAACCGATCGGTGCTCTGTGGGGGAAGTGGGGTATCACCAATATCGAGCACTCGGTGAAACATGTTGATCCCGAAGTCCCGGCTTATCCCCCAAAAACCGTAGTGGTCATGGTTGAGCTTCATCCACGGAAATACGCTCACAAGAAAAACGATCCCGGCTATCAAGGCTCCGTAGATCGTTCTCCTCTTTACACCGAAGCGGAGCACACAAAATCCCCACAACGCGACCAGTAAAAGCTGACCGATCGGTCGGGAGAGCGAGAGAACCGCCGCGGCCAAACCAACGGTGACACACAAGAGGTACGAAAGCCTATTCTGCGAAACATCCTCAATGAGTCTCCCCGCGAGCCACAGAAACAGTGCGAGCAGGAGGATGAACTGCGCCTCGGTCAAGACACACACTTCGTAAAAGAGCTGAAGTGGAGAGAGGAGAAAGAGGATCGATCCCCACAACGCCACCCTCTCTGAGAAGGCTCGTCGGAGGGTCAAGAAAAGCAAAATCCCCGAGAGGAGCCCACACAGTTGTTGCACCACCATAATGAGCCGTCCGGCCAGCACCGGATCAGGCGGAGTCATGAGAAACTGGGAGAGAAGGAGAGGGTATATCGGGGTGCGGTACACCTCGTGTATCCAGTAATTGCCCTGGTACGCCATCTCCTCGGCCGACTTCAGGTAAGCGTGCGAATCCGGCCACAGCACGGGAACAGCACCGCGGTAGACGATCACGCGCACGAGCACCCCAACAAGCAGCAGGATCAGCAGCCAGTTAGGTAGGGCGCTGATATATCGGGGGCGGCGGACCGTCATCTTCTACCTCTGGGAGGGCGAGGTCCCTCCTATTGAAAAGCCTCATGGGGCACGGTACCGTACCACGAGGTGCGGTACGCGCGCACCTGCGTCTGGACCATTTGTCGCTAGGGTCACTTAGGCATGAACCAACCCGCTCCTACACTCTCGGTTGTGATCCCGACCCTCAATGAAGGGCGGAATATTGGCCCACTTATCGACCGGCTGTGGAAGACCACATCGGAGATAGGACTCGCAACGGAGATCATCGTTGTGGATGGGGGCTCCAAAGATCAGACCTGGAAGGAAGCTGAGCAACGGGGAGCTCGATGCTTGCTGCAACGGCGACTCGGATACGCAGGAGCCCTCCTTGAAGGATTTCACGCCGCCGCTGGTGAATACGTTCTCACGCTCGATAGCGACCTCTCCCATCCGCCAGAACTTCTGAAGGAGTTATGGGCCTGCCGCGACGAGTCGGACATCATCATCGGCTCTCGATTCGCCAAAGGTGGCAGCTCCGAAGCACCCGTGATGCGCCACCTCCTCTCCCTTGTACTTAATTCGGTTTTCTCGATCGGGCTCTCGATTCCGGTTAAAGACATCTCCAGTGGGTATCGCCTCTACAAGCGAGAGGCGCTCAACTTAAAGACGTACCGTCCTGAGAACTTCAATATACTTCAAGAGGTCTTGGTTCGCGCGTATGCCGGGGGCTTCAGTATCAAAGAGGTTCCGCTACGCTACGAGGAGCGCGCCTCAGGAGAATCACACGTATCTCTCGTCAAATTCGCGATCTCGTATCTTCCAACCTTCTATCGTTTGTGGAAGCTCCGTAACTCGCTTAGCACCGCGGACTATGAGTATCGATCATACTCAAGTAGACATCCGTTACAACGGTATTGGATTCGCAAACGGATTGCGTTGATTAAACAACTCTTAGGAGATCCAAAACGGGTCATTGATATCGGATCTGGAAGCGGCGTTCTCGCCACCATGATTCCGGGATTAGTTGCCCTAGATAACGAGCCACAAAAGGTTCGTTTTCTCGTTCGACAAGGGGTGAACGCGCTTGTTGGGGATGCCGAGAAACTACCGTTCGGGGATAGCTCATTTGACCAGGTCGTTCTCTCCGAGGTTCTGCCCTACGTCGAAAACGTGGAGCAGGCTATCAAAGAGGCGCATCGAGTCATGGTCAAAGATGGAATCGCAGTAGTGTGCGTCCCCGATTCCCGTCGATTAGCTTGGCGTTTCTTCGGCGCCCTCTATCGCTTCCTTCCGAACGTCAAATCCTCTCAGAAAAAGACGCTCACTCAATTCACGCGGATTTCGATCGTGAACTACTTCGCCGATAACGGCTTCCGCGCACTCAAATACCGGTATATCTGCGGTGCGGAGTTGGTCATCGCGTTTCAGAAGGTGGAGTAGCGGGGGGATGTGAGGTTTCCCCATCCTGCACCTCCTCCTTCTCCTCATCTTCCTCATGCCACTACCACTATTAATCCTTTTAACGCCTCACATATTCAACACGTTACGACTCTTTACGGTAGAACATTGAATAGTCGTCTCCCTCCCCTCGTCGCTCGACATATAGGAAGGGAATTGATAGCCTTTCCTCCTCTTAGATTCACAGGAGACACTATGACATCTCGTTGGACTCAGATCGGATCAATTGCTTTCACTGTAGCGGTAAGTCTCCTCGCGAGCACAAACGCATTCGCCTTTGGGCCATGCTCGACTACCTTTCCTAAAAATGTCTCCTACATCCCTGAATTAGAACAATGCGGAGGCAAAGCAGCTATCATTTTGAGCGATTCGTTACGGACCTCCTTTAGCGTTGTAGTTCGAGCGTGCGACAACGGTGACCGAGATCCATGTCATAAGAACGCCGATTCGTGTGGAACGAACGCAAGCAGCCCCTTCAAGGTTCAAAAGACGATTGAAGCTACCGTCAATCGTGAGGGCGAGATCCTTCCAGCTAAGATCTACTGCTTGAAGGAGCGAGGGGACTCGAAGGTATACCGGATGGTACGTCGAATGACGATCAAGCGGGTGAATCCGGTTCGCATTCCTGCCAAGGACGTTCTCAAGATCTGCCTCTCTTCACGTATCCGAGCTCGCAATCCGGTCACTATCATCAGCACCGGGACGATCTCGGGTGTCGGAAATACGGGCTACAACGCGGCGTGCGCGACCCAGAAGTATCTCGGATGCAATCTGGATGCAGCCATCAGTAAAACATGTCCGATGAAGTAGGCGTTCCCTAGTCATAGCGACTGGTCGGCTACGACTGAGTCCAAGATGAGGTTCAGGAATCCGGTGCAGGACGAAGATGAGGATCAGGATTATGAGAAAGATGGGGTTCGGTGTGCGAGCCTCACTCCTCCTAAGGCTAGACCGGGGCTACAACCCTTGGTAACGTTCAAGGGTCTGGCACTAGATTGAGAGGTCACATTCTATGAAACGGTTCGCCTTCACCCTTTGCGTTACCATTCTCGCATCTCTCTCCATGACGACCACCTGCTCAGCGCAAACCAGCACCGAGCGCGTGTGGACCATTAAGGAGATCATGGAGGAACGACAGACCCCGGCGGATGTAAAAAACCCATCGTACTGCATGGGGGAGCGCTATAAACCGTGCGTTTGCGCACCTGATGTCAGCAAGCTCGTGCAATATCGACCCTCTATCGCGCAGTGCGGCAAAAATGCTGGCGTTATATTTTCGGGCCGATACCTCAATATCTACAGCGTCGTTGTTCGCGATCGGGTCAATCGAGATCGCTTCCCCGAGCAGCCTGGATTCAACGGATGCTCAATGTCTCAGTATCGTGCTGGTCTCTCACGGTGCAGCGCCTTTAAGGTACAAAAGATCATCCGTGTAAAGAACGAGAACGGAGATGCCGAGGTGCATTGCCTTGGAGCGAGCGGCTATTCGAGACTCTACCGAGGTGCGAGCCGCATCACGGTTAAACTTAAAGATGTACCGACTTCGCACACCGATCCACTTGAGCGCCTCTGCTTGGTTGGGCCGAAAAAGGCTTTGAACTAAACCTTTTCGTCGATTCCATCGAGTTAATCCCCTGGGAGCTGCCGCGCGTGGTCCTCCGCGGATATGACGTCGATACAATCCTCTCCATCAGCCACCCACGAGAGCCATCCACTGAGGCATCGCACCGTGGTGGTGTAGGAGCGACCCGTAGAGGTATCCGTCCATCGAACCACTGACTCACTCGCCGGTAGCCGCACCACGGAGGTCTCCTCGGTACCCTTGAAGAGATGAACACGACCATTTATTCGCCGCTCCGCGGTGTACGAGTACGTTCCCAGAAAGCTGTTACGACTCACCTGCAATCCGCTCTGCGGGCCGCAACCCACTGAGAAAGAGGACGCAATAGCTAAGAGAATCATAACCGTGACGCGGTGAAGAGCTTTGACCTTGCGCATATACAACACCTCTGCGTGAAACGATGCGGAATGGCTCCTGAAAACTACCACCCCGACATGAAAATCGCCACTCAATGCAAAAGCAGGAAAGGAGGCAAGAGTAGCTGGACGCCCCGGGGCGGCTCACGTTACCGTATTGGATATGCTTCCCTATGTAACAGCCTTCCTCGCCGTAGCCTGCTATGCCGCGATTGGCCCTATTATCAAGAAGACAGGCGAAGGCTTGCCGACCTTTCTCTTCATCGGGATCGGTTCGCTCTTCCTTGCTATCGGATCATTTATCGCTCTCTTTGCAACCGAGGGACGCACCGGCTTCTTCGTGCCTGACCGATCAAAGATGGTCGGACTCGTCACCTTCGCCGCGATCAATATCGTCGGCTGGGCCCTCTACATGCACTCCATCAGACAGATACCGGTCGCTCAGTATGACATGATAGCGGGACTCGGGATCTTGATAACCGCGTTCTTCGCTTCAATGGTCCTCAACGAACCGATCCACCTTCGCTACGTACCAGCGGTCGCCCTCATCATGATTGGGATTTATATTGCTGTGGCTCCTGAGCTGCGAAAGTAAATCTGCCTATCCGGTCGCCGGACACCGGAGAATGGAGCCTGGAGACCTACGTTACATGCCCCTCAATCCACGATGTAATGACATCTAAAGGCGCTCGCTCTTTTATCAGCGTAACTTCTATAAAGTACACGCCCTCCTTCGCGTCGACCTTGAGTGAAAGTCCGTTTAAGCGAAGAAATACGGCGGTGAGAGCGAACGCAACGCGCTTGTTTCCATCTACGAAGGGATGATTCATCGCGAGACTTTGCATCAATGCGGCGGCCTGTTCGGATAAGGAGCGGTAATACCCCGAGCGAGGTCGAGCAAGCGCGCTTGCCAACATCCCCTTATCAAGAATCCCACTCGCCCCACCGAATCGTTGCAAGAGGATGTCGTGAAGGTAGAGAGCCTCTTCTAGTGTCGGATAGATGGTCTCCTTCATTTAGCGAGCTCTCGCAGGAGCTCCTCATGCTCGCGAATGACATCATCAACCGCGGAGCGAAATGCCGGGCGAACCTCGACCCGAGAAAGGTACTCAGCGACCGCTTCGGAAACGATAAGCGATATCGATCTATCCGAGGCCTGCGCGTAGTTCCGCAGCTTGGCCAGAACCTCTTTGTTCATCTTGGTACTGAACTTTTCCGATGTATCCATTGAGATGATTGTGTCATGACAGGTCATGACACGTCAAGATAAAGCGCTCGGAGGCGCTATGCGCTGACGACAACGCCGCACTCGAAGATACTAGACCCCCGTTTTTATTGCCTTTCTACCACCTCAAACTGGGAAACTCAGCGGTCAGCCAGACTAACGGAGCGCCTGACCCAACTGGCCATTAAACTTGTCGACGTTCGCTACGATCAGGCGCTCAAGCTCCTCAGCGGAATTTGCTTGGCCCTCAAGGAGTCCTCGCGAAACGTTCACCAGTGCGCCACCTTTCTTGCCATTCTTAACAGCGAATCCAGCAGTCGCGTCATCAGCTCCCGCGCCTTGCGCGCCGAAGCCCGGCATCAGGAAGAACGTTGTCGGTAGGATCGCTCGAAGGGCTCGCGCCTCATCCGGATAGGAGGCGCCAACCACAGCGCCTAATCCAGAGAAGCCACACTCCCCTTCCAGTCGGCGCGCGTTCGTCGCGAGCCAGTCAGCAACGTGACCACTCACCGTCTTACCCTTACTCTCCAAGCCCTGAATGTCTTTCGCACCGGGATTTGAGGTCTGAAGAAGGATGAACAAGCCCTTACCATGCCTCTCGCAATCCGCGACGAAGGGCTCCAAGGTGTCGAAACCAAGGAACGGGTTGATCGTCAGTGCGTCACACTCAAACGCGACGTGTCGCGAACCACGTATCGTGACACCACTGATGAACGCGGCGCTATACGCGGCTGCGGTCGAACCGATGTCACCCCGCTTCGCGTCGATGATGAGCGGGATACGAGCGACTCGACTCGCGTCACACAAACGTTTAAAGGCGTTCAAGCCGGGGAGGCCGTACTGCTCGAAGAACGCGATGTTCGGTTTGATGGCTGCGACCTTCCCGGTCACCGCGGCTAGAAAGACCTCACCGAATCGAGAAAGCGCCGTCTCGATAAAATCACTATCGCTCTTCGTTGCTCGTTGCGCCTCGTCGAGTAAAAAGGCGGGGAGCTTATCAAGCACCGGATCACAACCGGCGACGAGGGAGCTCTTTGAGGAGATAACTGAAGCTTGAAGTCGATCCGCGAATGTTGTCATGGTCACCCTCCGATTAGTATTGTGGTCACCTTCCTACTATCTCTTGAAGCACAACGAAAGGATCGGAGGACGGGGCTGCCTCCATCCTTCTCTGAACCTCCCGAATAACGTTCAAAAAAGCGCCCCAATCCTGGTCGCGTTGAATGAAAAGCTCACGAAATATCCAGATATTCGAGAGATAGAGCTTTAATTGAATGATATCGGCGTTGTTTACACCTTTGAGTATCTGAAGCGTGGGGTATCGCTGCCGGAACGGCTGCATAATCGAATCGAAGACCTCAACGCGACGGGCGATCTTCTCATCAGATGTCAGATTCGGGTCGTTATAGAGCTGCTCAAGCGAGGCAAACAGGTTGTCGACTAGGTCAGCGAGTTCGAACTGAAAGGTATTCTCTCGCTGAGCGGCGGCGAGCTGCTTCTCATCCTCCCCGCACTCACGCCCCGCAGTGCGACACGCCTTCACACGCTCCGAGAAGAAGTTGACGGCTCCCTGTGAGCCGACAAAGTTAGCCAGGCTCTCGTTAAAGGGAACGCTGCCAGGTATCCACACCGTCGTGTGCACGCTCTCATGAATGACGGTGTTCGCGATCCGACTCGGAGCGTTCTTGAGGGTCGTCGAAACGACCGGGTCATCAAACCATCCCAACGTGCTGAATGCCTCCGTTCCCCGAATTGACGCCTCGAATCCAAGCGCTTGGAGCTCCTTCGCCTGAGCTTCCGCGTCGGCCTTATCGAAGAACCCCTTGTAGGGGACGGTGCCGACGATAGGGAACCACCAGGTATACATCGCGAACGCGTCTCGACGAGAGGCAACCACAACCCACGCAAGGGGATCGCGAGAAACCTCGGCAAAACTCTTGAAAGAACCGCCTGGATTGAGTCCCATTCGCTCAGAGAAAGCTCGAGCGTCAAGGACGATACGCAATTTCTCTCTATTTTCCGGACCGGTGGTCGGATCCTCAATAACGGCTGGAATATCACGGCGAGCGAGGAGGATCTTACTGTGCTCATAGGCCCCCCGTAACACGTATCCAGGCGAGCACGCAGAGGCTCCCGCAAGCGCTACCGCGGCGCACACCACCATCACTCGCGTTGCGAGTTTGAGAGAACGAGCGCTCGCTGTCACACTACATACCTCGCTGCGATCATTCCAAGGAGCGCAAAGCCCCCCGCGACAAGGTCATCGGCCATAATTCCAACGGCCCCCGGAAGTCGTTCTGCCGAGCTAATCGGACCAATTTTAGAGATATCAAAGATTCTAAAGAGAACAACAGCGAGAGCAACCTGCCAGAGAACGCCCGCATCCGTTCCAATAAGCGCAACAAAGAGCCCCGCCCATTCATCTACTACGATCCACTGAGGGTCCTTACTGGAACCTCCATCGAGACTGAATCGAATCGCAATCGTTCCAAGAAGAATAGCCACAACCGCACACACGAGGTGCGTCAGCGACGAGGAGAGGAGCCCACACCGCGACATTCCAAGCCACGCGACAGCGGCGGCCACCGTGCCGAACGTTCCCGGCGCCTTTGGGGCGTAGCCACTTCCTAATCCACTACTGATCAACGAGGCAACTCGCGAAGACATACGGCCTCAACTATGCCATGTACGGCGTGATAACACACGACGAATGATCGACCAACTGACGGACGACTCTGCCGCTGACGTTCTTGTGATGCCCTAAGGTAGCATACGAGCGGCACCAGCTCCTCACCAACAAACCGAACATCGAGAACTTCGCAAAAGTAAAGGCCGCGCTCTAAGTTTTTTGCAAAAACGATCGCTTTCTTTTTTCGCGACTGGAGGGTTTTTCAAAACTTGTTTGTTGACGTTAGGATCGTCGCTTTGGTATAAGTTGCTTAAAGTAACTCGAATCATGAAATGTGTCATCGGGGTTTTTTGTGAGGCTTCATGACAAACTCTCCGCACATGACATGATCAACGAGATACTGATTATGAAGCGAAATTCAAGGCTCATCTGAACTATTTAAGAGCTGTTTTAGTCCTGGATTTTTTCATATCGCAGCACTACAATGCCGCCCTCTTGCTTCTTGGAGTACTATGACTGGCTCGTTCAACGATGACGATAATTTGGGATTCGAGGCGGACACCATTCCGCCGCACGGTGAAAGGCTTCAAGGTTTAGGAATCTCAACATCCCCCAGCAAAATTGAGGAACAGGAGGGAGAAACCCGAAGTAGCGTCATTACCGCTCGCGGCACCGCCGACGGTCTCGTTCTTCGAATCGATGGTCGGGTACAGGAGCAGGATCTCACCGTTGCCGTTCGGGATTTCCTTGAATCGCGTCGATCTTTTCTTCAAGGAAACGATGTAGCGTTTGAGTGGGTTGGTCGGAAGCCAAGCGATGAGCTCGTACACGAACTGACCACCTTACTTGCGTCAGAGTTCAAGGTCTCCGTTCGCAGCTCCAAACTCAAGGGAGCAGCGGGTAAACCAGCCGCAACAGAGAGCGGTATCTCAGCATTCAGCGGGCAAACTCTCAACAGCCAACGACAATCCTCTCAAACTCGGGTAGCTGCACCGGCTCCAGAGCGAAACGTCAGCCTCTTCGACGGGATGGACAGTATCGAGAGCCGCACAAGCGTAGCTGCGAACTCCATGCTGTGGGATGAGCCGGACACCCGAATCGTCTACGGAACCCTACGCTCCGGCCAAAAGGTAGAAACCGAGCACTCTATCGTCGTCTTTGGTGACGTTAACTCGGGAGCTGAGGTAATAGCCGGTGGCGATATCGTCATCTTGGGAACGCTCCGCGGAATCGCCCATGCGGGCGCGTACGATGAGAGCGGTGGCGGTCGCGTAATCTTCAGCCTTAACCTCCAACCAACTCAGCTCCGCATCGGACTCGTGATATCTCGAGGATCAGGTTCCGATAACTTCGAGAGCACCCCTCGCGGCGGCATCCCTGAGATCGCCCGAGTTGAAGGAAACCTTATTGTTGTAGAACCTTACCAATCACGAACTGTTTGGGCACGTAGAAGGGAGTAATTGATGAATACGCGAAGAGACAACGCAGGGAAGAAGGACCTTGGCGAGGTAATCGTAATTACCTCAGGAAAGGGTGGAGTTGGAAAGACAACGACTACCGCAAGCCTCGGCGCGGCTCTCGCCCTCCGTGGACAGAGGGTTCTCGTGGTTGACGCCGACATCGGACTTCGCAACCTCGACATGATGCTGGGTCTTGAGAACCGTATCGTGTTCAACGTGGTTGATGTGGCAAAGAAGATCTGCAAGCCCGCTCAGGCGATCATCAAGTCGAAAAAATCAAACAATCTCTACCTCTTACCGGCATCTCAGACCGACGATAAGGACGTCGTTGATGAGGCTGAGATCCGGTACGTGCTTGAGCAATTCCGCCGTGAGTTCCACTACGTCCTTGTGGATTCTCCAGCGGGCATCGAGCAGGGGTTCCGCAACGCGTGCGCCGGTGCTGAGTCCGCTATCGTGGTGACCACCCCTGAGGTATCAGCTATTCGAGATGCTGACCGCGTCGTAGGGCTCCTCTCCTCGAAGGGTATCGAGGCGAAGCTGATCATCAACCGCATCGACTTCGAAATGGTTCGTCGCGGCGACATGCTCTCAGTTCGAGATGTTCAGGACATCTTGGGCATCGAGATCATCGGAGTTGTAGAGCGTGACGACCAGATTATCTCGGCGGCGAACTGCGGCGAGCCGGTTGTATACAATCAGAAATCAAAGGCAGGGCAGGCATTTACCCGTATAGCGGCGCGAGTATGTGGTGAGCAGATTCCAGTTCCAAGCTTCGACACCGGTTCACTCTGGTCCCGCATCGGTCGCAAACTTGGTGTAAACGCATAGCGGTTTTCATCTGTACGGGTAGTCTATTTACAGTTAGAGTTACGTAACAGTTAGGTCATTCGGAAACGGAGTTTCCGACAACTGAGGGAGTTTCAAAACGTGTTTAACGCGCTCAAGAAAAAGCTCTTCGGCGAGAGCAACGAAAGCAAAGAAACAGCAAAGAGCCGACTTCATTTCGTCCTTGTCCAGGACCGAACCGGTCTCACAAACGAGGAGATGGCAGGTTTCCGCGAGGAGATGGTTAAGGTTATCGAGAAGTACTTCGTCATCGACAAGGAAGGCTTCGACATTAAGTACCACCGTCTCGCTGACACAACGACCCTTCTGATCAACTCCCCAGTTATCGTCCGTCGATCGACCTCGGGGTCAAGCTCCAAGGGAGCTCGAGTGACCGAAACCGAGGCAGAGAACGAGACCGATAATGAGACAGCCGCAGTAGCGTCCAACGTATAGGCGCTTAATTGGAGCGTTACGAGACCCCTGCACCGTAGAGATACGGTGCAGGGGTTTTTCTTTGGTAGATGCTGAGAGGGGGCGTCGGACCCGGCTCAACCCTTCGGACCCCCACGTGAACGTGCTCGTGCACGGGCTGCCCAATGATGTGAGGAAACGAACATTTGTTGCGGCAGGTGGCTGTACATAGAAAAGAGGCGCAAGGTAGGATGGGGCAAACGAATTTCTGGGGACCTTATCCGCATGCTGCGTCAATTCAACCGACTCATCGCTCTCGCCCTCCTCATCGCCATCACGCTCTACATCACCCTCACCAATTCTGAGACCGCAACCATAAAGCTTGGGCCTACCATCACCGTGACAACCTATGCTGGCGTTATCTACCTTGGGGTGTTCTTTATCGGAGCCGTTGTAGCCTCTGTCATCGCGCTCTTCTTCGGTTTCAAGAGCTATCTTCGCGAGAGAAGGCTTCGAGCCGCCGCTCGCTCTCACCAACTGTTCTTCGAACTCTTCCTCAAAGCTCGAAGCTTCATGGCAAGCAATGACTGGGGTGCGGCTCGTGCTCTTTGGGAGCAGGTCCTTCACCAGGATCCCGAGAATACAATCGCCCGGGTCGAGCTCGCCACCTGTATCGAAAATCTCGGTGACTCACGCGAGGCACTCAAGGTCCTCGATACGATGCGCGCGAGCAATCACATGAATCCAGCTGTTCTGTTTAAAGCTGTCGAACTCAACCGCAAGCTCGGAAACAACACGGCGGCAAAGGATAACCTCGCGATCATCGTACAAGAGGCTCCAACGAAGAGAGCTCTTGAACTCGCCCGGGACATCGCCGAGGAGCTCGGTCGCATTGACGACGCCATGGATTACCAACGAGCGCTCGAGAAGATCGGGCATGTTTCGGAGGATATGGTTGAGGCGAAGACACGGCTCTCGTTCGAGCAACTCGTTTCATCGGTAGAGAATGAGAATTCGCTGCGCGAAACGCTGACGATCTTCGTGAAGAAGAATCCTACCTATGTGCCCGCACTTGAACGACTGGCGCAGCTCGAGATCTCACGTGGCCGCCTCGAGGAGGGAGCAGAGCTTCTCGTCAAGGCTGCTAAGCTCTCCGAAGGTGACCTCTCAAAGTGGAATACGATCATCGATCTCTGGCTTCGGTCCGCGCCGGGAGACTTTAGCCGTCGAGCTGATCGAGCTCTTGCCGCGGCCCGAAGCGCAACACAGGGTCTTCACGGAGGGAAGAGGCTCGACGCTGAGTTCGTCGTCGCAAAGACCCTTCTTGCGGTCAATCGCGCCGAGGACGCTCGCACTATCCTTGAGAACCTCTCGACACTCGCGGAAAAGGAGAAGGTCGCTCTCTCAACGGGTCAGCTTCAGACGAAAGCTCACCTTATGGGGCTCTGCATGTCCCGCCTCGGGCTCGCAAAGGACACCGCTAGCCTCTGGGAATCACTGGTAGAGCCAACTCTTCCGGCCGCGGAGACTGGTAAAAAACCTCTATTATCTGATAGAGGTGAACCATCGCCGGCGCTCTCAACGCCGTAGCGAACTAGTTAGGAAATACAGCTTATGACATCCCCTACCCTCCTCTGCATCCTCGATGGATTTGGACTCAATCCCAAAACAGAGGGAAACGCAGTAGCCCAAGCTAAGAAGCCTGTTATCGATGGGCTTTTGAAGAACTATCCTCACGCGACCCTCACCACCTTCGGAGAACAGGTTGGATTGCCGAATGGGCAGATGGGGAACTCCGAGGTGGGGCACCTCAACATCGGCGCAGGAAGGGTTGTCGAGCAGTGGCTCCTTCGAATCAGCCGCGCGTTTCAAGGTAGCTTCTTGAAGGAGTCTCCTGAGTACACGAACTTCATCGCTTCGACCTCCTCCTCGAAGACGATCCACGTCGTCGGACTCTACAGTACCGGTGGTGTTCACTCGCACCTTGAACACATGAAGCTCTTTCTGAAGCGTCTCATTGAGGACAACAAAAACGCTCGGATCGCGCTTCACGTTATCAGCGATGGTCGGGATGTGTCCCCTACCTCGTTCAAGACCGACTTCGCGGATCTACAGTCATTCTTGAGGGGATATCCCCGTTGCTCCGTTGCCTCTGTGTGCGGTCGATTCTTCGCGATGGACCGAGATAAGCGGTGGGAACGTGTTCAGGTGGCATACGACGCCATCGCACTCGGAAAGGGAACCGTTACATCAGACCTCGCATCGTACATTACTGAGAGCTACGCGAAGGGAACCACCGATGAGTTCCTTGAGCCAGCGGTGACTTCACCGCACAAGCTTGAAGCGACCGATGGACTCGTCTTCTTTAACTTCCGAGAGGACCGTATGCGAGAGATCGTTTCGGCTCTCTGCGCCGAGAAGTTCGATGGATTTGGTCGCACAGCACCCCTGCTTCCGAAATCGCACGTTCTCTGCTTCACCGATTACGATCATACGTTGCACCTTCCCTTCCTCTTCGCTCAATTGGATATCAAAAATCACCTGGGCGAGACGGTAGCGGCGGCCGGAAAGAGGCAGCTTCGAGTCGCAGAGACCGAGAAGTATCCTCACGTCACCTACTTCCTTAACGGTGGTATCGAGGTTCCGTACGAAGGAGAGGATCGAAAGATGATCCCCTCACCACGGGATGTGAAGACCTACGACCTCAAGCCTGAAATGAGCGCTCCGGGTGTTGCTGAGCTCGTTGTTGATGGCATTCGCTCTAACTCGTACGATCTGATCGTCGTTAACTTTGCGAACTGCGACATGGTTGGCCACACCGGTGTCGTTCCAGCGGGTATCAAAGCTGTCGAGACGGTCGATACGTGCCTTGGACAGATCTTGAACGTCTTAAAGGAAGCTAAGGGCCAAGCGCTGATCATCGCTGACCACGGAAACGCGGAGCAGATGGTGAACTACGAGGATGGAACCCCTCACACCGCGCACACGACCTATCCGGTACCGGTCATCCTGGTTAATCACGCGGACAAGGTTACCTTACGCACAGATGGCGCGCTCTGCGACGTCGCTCCAACTATTCTCAAGATGATGGGTCTCACGCAGCCTAAGGAGATGACGGGCAAGGCGTTGTTTTAGGGGGTGCATAGCATTCATTTCGCCTAAAGCGCGGGCGTGACGCATCTAATCCGGAGGGCCTGTCTCCTGACAGGCCGGAACCCGCGATGAGACATTCGTACATACCCGGCCCGTGAGGACACGGGCCCTCCGGATTGCGGTTGGTTGGATGGATGGCGGTGCTATCCCCCCTCTTCACGTCTTACCCCCCATCCCAAACCTTGCTAGGTTTTAGGGAATCATCAAGCTCCCCGGAACCACTCATGCCTCGCTCACGCACCTTCCTACTGTTAAGCATCGCGATCAGCATCGTCACGTTCGTGTTCTATCTCGGCTTGGAAGCATACATGCGCCCATACGCGTCGGACGGGCTCTATTTCCAGCAGTGGACCTCAGAGACGATGATGCAGACCCTCTCTATCGAGGACCTGCGACGGGCTCCCTTCGAGTCCCTGTGGTATCTTCACATGCAGCCTCCGCTCTTCGACGCTCTCAGGGGGGTGCTCGCTCTTCTAGCCACCGCTCAAGGGGGACCCGCTCTCGTCCGTGAGGTCGACCAAGGGCT
>Ga0214921_10002771_pt1 | contig 27880 bp, 26 predicted proteins | sample LL1505_MetaG_FD_177992 | JGI IMG/M metagenome (GOLD analysis project Ga0214921, IMG submission 177992) | Freshwater microbial communities from Lake Lanier, Atlanta, Georgia, United States - LL-1505 | ecosystem: Environmental > Aquatic > Freshwater > Lake | place: USA: Georgia | collected... | reverse complement strand
ATAATGGTAGTATCGAAATTATACAATTAATGGACCTATTCATCTTTATCAACACTAATTATAATGATATTCAATTAAATATATCTATTAATCCATTCACGGTAAATATTCAATAAAACTTACAATGTCTTCTTTTTTTTATTGGTTTATCTATTACTATGTCTTTTAATGATTGATCATCTAATTGTTTTAGTTTTAATTGTGCTAATTGAATTTTATATTCATATAATTCAATCTCTTTTACTAGTTTTTTTCTAATTTTATTCTTCTCTATCTCTTCCATTATATATATATCTATATCTATATTTATATGAAAAGTAAATATAATTTTATATCATCATTTTATTTATTTGATATTTATTATTATTATTGTCAATTGCATCATACACATTGTCAACAATGTAATTATTAAGATATCTATTATAAAATAATTCAGTTGTAAGTAGATAGCTCAATTCTTGTTTTGAATGTGCAGGATTAATTAAATAATTATATATTTTTCCAAACAATGTTTCAAAAAATAATGGATTTCTCAAACAAATAAAATTTAACATGCTCTTGTTATAACCTTCATATTGATTACATATTATTGCATAATTTTCGTTTGCTTGAATTCTTACCATTATACTACATATCTCATTTTTAAGACCTGTTAAAACATTTCCAATTGTATTATCCATATAACATGAATTATAAAAAAAAATTTAATATTTAAAATAATATTACTTTACATATTGGACATTCATATTGTCTTAAAAAATAATAATTCCTATTTTCACACATGGTACAAATACGAATGTCACAACATTTTGTATATTCTTCATCTTGTATTAATTCATCACATATATGACATCCATATTTTAGAATTTTACAAAATTCATCAATGTCTAAATTAGTATTTCTATATACATCTTCATATGCTTCATATATCCAAATGCTTTTTTCTTTATTCATATCTTTATCAAAATAAATAACCATCACATCACCATAAATTTCTATATATTCAATAGATGTATTGACATTTAATGGATTTTTTGTTTCTCCATTTGACGATAAATCAAATATTATTTTAGCTATCATTATAATATGTTATATATATTATTTATGTATATTTTTTTATAATTTTATCTATTGACGCTTTTTTTAAAAATATATTATTTCGTGTTATATTTGGCAACAAATAATTACTATGTTCTAGAGCACATAAATCTTTAACAATTTGTAATCCTAATTTTAATATTTGTTTTAAATCTGATGTATAATATACTTGATTTATTAGTTCATCCACATAATTAGCTACTACTATTGATAATGCCGTATTAAAATCTGGATTACTTAATCCAACTTCATTTACAAATAAACATATTGTTAAATATTGAGCCTCGTATAATAATGTATCTGATGATTTTTTTTGTTTCAAATTTAATATACCATCTACTATGATTTTTGAATTTGGTATTTTTATATGGCCTAAATCGTCTAATAATTTATTTATAGATATATTTCTAGCTGTTGTAATAGACACATTTAATGCATTTAAAACGGATTTGTGTGTTATCAAACTGGGTGGTATCATATTTATTTCTATTTTTTTTATATTAAAATTATATGGATTTTCTATCAACCTATTTATATTACTATATATATCTGATTTTGATTGTTCTATTAATTCTTCTTTACCTATCGTCTTAAAATCATCAGATATAATTTTAGATCTACAAATATAACATTTAATATTTGTTGGATTTGATATTACCATATCAAATGCTGTACTTGTATCTAGGACACCATTTGGTTTGCATTCAATTCCAGATGATGAAATATGTGGTTTAATTATAATACCTCCATTATTCGTATCAGTTAATGATATAGGACACTTTGGCTCATATCGAAATTTACTCTCCATTATATAAATAATTATAAATATTTTATTTATAGTTATTTATCTTATTTATATCTTTCTACATTTATCTAATGCATTTATTAAATATTTCATATCATCCATAGTGCATTCCTTCGATCCATTAAAGCATTTATCTAAGTCGCTTTTCATATCTTTACAATATGTATCTTCATCTTGTTTTATTTCTGTCTTTTTTTCTTCTGCTTTTCCACCAAATAATCCATTAAATACACTATGACCTACAGATGATCCAAATCCAAAACCCATTCCTGTTTTAACACTATCCATCATAGAAGGACTTTGACTCTGAGAGATTGGTTTATTATTTGACAAATCATATGGTATTTTTGTTGGTTTATCAAATGATTTATTATTAGACCAATTATATGGCATTCTTATAGGTTGAAAAGATGGTTTATTATTTGATGATTTGTTTGATCTTGATAAAGCAATTGGCATTTATATTATATATATTATAAAAAAATCTTTATATTTTAATTTATTCTGTCAAAATTATCCAAAATATATCCCACTATCAAATAGATTAAATCAAAAGATACGCGTTTCCTCGCTATATCTTTACTCTCTCTATAATTTGATAAAAATAGCGAATGATACCGTCTTCTTTTCCTCTCAAAATAACTATTAAACTTTATAATTAATTGTTTTTGCATTTCAATACTAATTTGAGGTTCAATAGTTAGAGTACAATAAGTTCTATTAGATTGATTTGGCGTTTCATCTATTATTTTATCATCATCTTCAACAAATGATAATCCTATTTTTGAATTCTCATTATCATCAATACATTTAACCATAATATTGGTTGATGGATTTGTTTTATTTTTAGATGTTAAACGACTTATTTTATATGTGGTACTTTCAGGTAATTTATATATTGAACCACCAATCATATAATTATTATTTTCATTTAAATCAACGGACATTAAAATATTGCTTGGACTAATCATTATACTAATTTCATCAGAAAGATCATTAGTCCTTAGAGTGAATTGGAATACACATACTGCATATGTAGTATCACTAAATACTTGTTCCTCAAATATTTTAATTTTTTCAACAACATATTTTTCTAAAAATAATTTTCTCAGTGCAATATCACCAGCTCTAATCGAACACCAAAAATTTACAGGTATAATAATTATTCCACCTTGACAACAATTTATGCATAATTCTTTAAGAAAACATTTATAAAGATCATTAACATCATATTTATCAAACAATATTTTGTCTTCACATTTGTTTCTGGCAAGATAAGGAGGATTAGTAATAACATATTTATTAGTATAGTCAGGTGGATTAAGAATAGTATCTCGTTGAATAATAAAATTTTTTTTGGGTTCAATATCATAACAATATACAAAGTATCTATTATATCCAAAAAATTCGATAAGGTCGCCTAATCCAGCAAATGGTTCAATAATAGTGCTTACACTATCAGGAATTTGAAATCCTTCTAAAATATAAACATAATTATTAGTGTAAAATTGCCCTAATCTTTGTTTAACGGTTAAAGCATTTCTAAGTCGTCGTCCTCCTCTATCTGAATTATTTGTATTTCTAAGTCGTCGTCTCCTTATAGGTTCATTATCAGTCATAGTTATAATATATTTATTAATTATTATATCTTTATCTTTATAAACGAAAAAATCAATTTTTAATTAAATTGATTCAATTTACTTTGTAGAGCTTGTTTCCTTACAATGTATTCTTTATCAAGTTCTTCAATCTCTTTCTTAATTTTATTAATTTCATACATAATTTTATTATATTGTGTTTTCATTTCATTATAAAATTGTTGAACAAATAGAACATAATCGTGCAAATATTTTCTATCTGGATAAATATTTGTGTAATCAAATATTACGAAAGATAACATATTCCAATCTATAACATTCTTATTGTATTTGTTAATTATATAATTTTCAAAATCACGATTATATTGATTTAAAACCTTAATAACATCTTCTATTTTAATAACTTCATTCATATTAATATGAGATTGGTATTTCCAATTAACAAAATATAAAAATATATTTTTATAAGTAATAATAAATTTCCAATCTTGAGGAGAGTCAAGATAATTGTTTTCATGAGGATTAAATCTAATAATATTGTCAGATATTTGAATTTTGTTAGCAGTTTCTTCTTTGAAACGATATTTCATATAATCTGTGAAATATTTTTTATCATTAATTTTACAAGTAGGTGTGTCAATAAATGAGAGAGCATTTAAGTCAATATCCATTGAAAAGGTATCAGTATTTTGCATCATATATATATTCATATATTATATATACAGTACAATTAATAAAAAAAAAATCAATTTTTTTAATATTTCTTATATATTAAGCATCAACTAGTAGATGATAAATATATAAGAAATAGCAGATTTTCAGTTATGGTAAATCACTCTTATCTGTTTCACTTTCATTACCTGATTTATAAGTGATGACCAATAAATTAAATCGTTCATTAAGAACTTTCATTAAAATTTCTAATTCTTTTATTCTATTATCGAAACCATATGATCGTATAGTTGTCATTATCCAAATTGATTTATTATAAGCCAACCTCTCTTCAATAATTTTTAATTGTTTTGTTATTTCATCGATGCATGAATGTATTGATTCAATCTGTGTTTTTACCATATCAGAATTAATATGGATTGATTCGATAAATTGGGCGATTGTTCTAATTTTATGAACTATATCATATTCTCTAATAAATGTAGCCATTTTCTGGGAACTATGATTTTTGTTAGTTAGAATATATGCATTTATATTGTAAATAGAAGTTGTTACATTTGATAATAATATAGTTGTCATATTCATTACCAATGCTGGAACTAAAAAAGCCATTAATTTAATAATCTTATAATACTATATTTTTTTTATATTGGATTATATTTAATTTATATTTAATTATTCATCTTCATTATCAGAAGTACTATCACTATAATTTTCTGATGAATTTTCATTATCATCGTCTTCAGTAGGTTCATATTTTTCACCTTTTTCTTTTGCTCTTTTTTCTTTAATTTTTTCTTTATAAATTTTTAGAATATCAACTAAGACAGTGATAGGTCGTTTATTTCTATTTTCAATAAACCATTCAGGATTATTTTCATACATTTCTCTGATCAATGCCATAGTATAAGATTTTTTAGAGATAGCTTTAGTATGACGCAAAGTTTTAGCAGTACTTTCCTGAGCCAAATTTAAATTTTGTTTAATAACTTTTTTATTTTTTGGATTTCTTTTTTTGGTTTCATTAAGTAATGCTTTTAAGAAATTAACATTAGATGCATAAGTACGCCAATCTTTTACAGTAAAACATTTACCCATATTATTCTGAATATATTCATTTAGATCTACATCATTTACTCTAAGTGTATTATCATCTCCAGTAATGTATTGAAATAATTTTTCACCAGATAAATTCATTAATTGTTTAATTTCTTCGACCATATATGGATCTTTAATAGTATATGATACATTCTTGTTTGATTTTGCCTTAAAACTCAATCTAATAACTTTACCGTCTTCAATAATACTGGCATGAGATTTTTTTAAGCTCGTCATACCATATGATTTGTTTTCTCTTGCATATATTTCCTTGCCCACCCGAATGTTAAATTCTTTAATGATATTAAACATCAAAGCAATTGTCCTTCCTTTAGAAAATAGAGGAAGTTTAATATCTTCATCAATTTTATCTTCAAATTTTGATATAGCTTTGATAAATTTATAAAGACGCAAAAATTTATCTTCTTCTGCTTCTTTAATATGTGTTGGATGATAACGATATTGTTTTCTGCCTTTAACATCATAACCAGTCGCTTGAATTTTTGACTCAGGATCTTCTGATACCCATACATCACTATAAGCAGGAGCCAATCCTAATTTATTAGTTCGTTCAAGATCTTCTTTAGATATAGGTTTATTATTTTTGTAATAAAAATAATTAAATTTAAGTTTAGGGTTACCTTTTTTATCAACATCATTATTGTCGAGATATGATGTTCGATAGATACCACACTTTTTTTGTTTGTTTTCATCATCAAAAGCCATATCACGACCACCAATTTGAACAAATGTTAGATCATTTAATATATTATAATAAAAATCCATAAGATTACTTAGAATTAATGAAGAAAATAATATTTTGTATTTAAAAAAATATTATTTATAATTAATATTAACATGCGTTTTTTTGAGAGAGATTTTAATTCTGCAACATTATTTAAAGATGATGAAACAAAAATAGATTTTTCATGTGGTGAATTATTTAGATATACAGGCATTTATTATAAAAAAAAAGACAATCCTGACAATGAATACGATTTAGACGAAATTCCAACCACTTTTATTGGTAAATATATTTGTTATAAAGGAAAAAAATCATACTATGATACTGAAATGAATATTGTAGGTGTTTATTTTAGACCAGAATATATTTTATTAAACAATGAATGGTACAAAATTATTAACTATAAAGAACCACAAAAAAAATATTTTTTATATCCTCATCTAATTTGTAATTCAAGTCTTGATTTTCATCATAAAGCTCTACCTTATGCACATACAATAGAAAAAATACAATCATTAGACATAAATATTGTTGGAGAAAAAGAATTAGAACATATATATTAAATATTAATTCCTCTCAATATTAGTTCGTTTTTAACGAGTTTTATTTCATCATCTAATTCATTTCTATTATTTAGCAATGCATCAATAATAATTTTGTTATTATTACTGATATGTGTATTTTTCATAATGTCAATATTTTCAATAATTGATTGAGATATAGACCAATTATTAAATCTATTAATATCATTACTGATATTATTATTAAATAATGGATAATAGATATTGACATTATTTTTAACATTATTATAGTAATTAGTACATTCATCATTTATGTGTCCCAATAAAGATATTATTTTATGTGTATATAATAGTTTGAATTCTTTCGCCTTTGATAGACCTTCATAAAATATATTAATATATGAATGTGTTAACATAACATAATACATTTTAACATCTTTAATATCATCATATAAAGAACAAAATATATAATTATCGTCAAAATATTTTTTATTACGGATATTGATATTTTGTAAAATAAAAGTATGCAATCTAAACTTATGATTGTTTTCAATATTTAAAAATAACAATTTATTATCATTATTATTTAAATCACTAAATTTTTTATTCAAATCAATAAATTTATTTTTAAAATATTTTATTGTATCATCTGTAATATTACCATATTTATTATTTACTACTTTATTTAAATTATCTATTGTTTCATTATTATTAATATCATTAATAATGGACCAACACATTATTTTATTAATGGAATCAATAATATTTTGATCTATAATTGTATCATTAAAAATTAAGGGAATATTTTCATCATGGTTGGGAATTTTTTTAGTATGTTTATTATATTCATCATTCAAAATTTCAATAATAAGTTCATTATTTGATTCACTATCATCTAAAGGTTTGATTTTAAAATAATGAGTCCATAAATTGATGACATCTAAATATGATTTATCAAAAGGAAGATGAGTTTTATAATTATTTTTACAATTTCGTCGTAATTCTTCAGCAAATATATTTTTTAGATTATTATTTTTAAAATTATTGATATGTTTAGAAAATTTTTTATTATTAGATAACAAGGTTAGACCCAAAATAAAATCCAAATTTTCAAAAGATTTATCAGATCTATTAGATGGTTCAATAAATATATTGGATAATTCCTCTAAAGAATATTTATTAATAGAGAATTTAAATATTTCTTCAAGAATTTTATTAACAGTTATAGTCAATTGAATGAATGTAACAATATCTTTGTCAGTTATTTTATTACGGTCTGATATCATAGTTCTAATAAGTTTGAGTAATAACATTGGATAAAGTTCAAAATATTTATTGTAATATGCAAATGGATTTTGATTGACTGCAATTCCTAAACAATATTTTAACTGTAATTTTGCAAGTTTCCAATGCATGTTATTGATATATAATGGTAAAATACAATTACCATTTCCTAATGCATTTCCATATATTGCTGATTTGTCATTTCTTCCATCATCATATTTATTGCGATCACTCTTGTAAATATCTTGAGCCTCACACAATGTTTCCAATGTTATTAAATTATTTGATATTTCCATTATTTTCACTTTATCCATAATAATACCTAATTTAGCTAATTTAGGTGTAACAATATTTACTAATAGACCAAGTATATTACCATTTTGTAATTCATCATACCATGATGTTCTTGACAATAATAAATTATAAATTTCACTAGAATTTTTATATACAATATCATTTTCATTTACTGAATTCATATATTCATTAAATCTTATTTCCCATAATATTATTTCGTTTTGACATGTTGATATAGATGAATAATTTTTAATTATATTTTTATTTTGTTTATTTAATTTTTTAACATCATAAAAATTGAATGGTTCTGAATGAACAAATGTTTGTAATAATTCTAAAACATTAAATTTGTCAGTTTTAATTATTAGTTTATTATTATCAATATAATTATTTTTTTTTAATGTCAATAGCTCTGAATATTTTTTTAAGATTTTATTGTATAATTTTAATAATTTTTTATTATCTTGAATAATTTTAATATCAATTATTGATTGTAATTCATCAATTATATCTAATAAATAATCAGTATCTGTATAATTAATTAAATTATAAATACCAATTAAATTTATTTCTTCAATCGAATTTTTTAAAATTCCATCTACTTTTGACGCATCATTTAACTCAATAAATAAATTTTCATTAAATCTATAATAATATTTATCTCGTTTACTATGCATTACAATGCAAAAATATTTTGTATTATTTACATCTTCAATATATTTTATTGTGTCATTATAAATAATTATCATTGGCTGATCTTTATAGACATCTAATATATCATTTCCTTCAATATTTGATATTTTAAATCTTGGTGGTAACATAATTGTGAGACTGTTTGTGATTATAGACGCTATATATGTTTCAAGATTAATAATAATATTATTTTCTATAAATTTGTTATCAATAAAGATGTCATATTTATTATCATTTAATATATCAAACGATACATATATTACTTTTTTGTTGTATATCATATTTTCTGTTTTTAAATTGTAATCATATATCATATTACTGTGTCCAAATATTAATACATCATCAATTGCATCATCAAATAATATAGATGTAAATGTTAATTCAAAATTAGTTTTTTTAATTTCATCTTTTAAAAAATCTATTTCTTCGTTTGAATCATCATTACTTACCCATATATCTATTAATTCCGAATTATATGAACCAGATTTAATATCATATTTTTTATATATGATATTGTTTTCATTATTGTAATTTTCATTTTCATTTTCTAAATTGTCTCGATTAAAATGAAATAATTTATATAAATGAATATTATATGTTGGTTCAATATTGGTAATTATATTATCAATAATATGTTTATAATTTAAAATAGACAATACATTGGGATATATAATAGCAATATTTTTATTTACAATTTTATTATAATTGTGTAATGGTATAAGAATAGTATTATATTTCTCATTTTTTATAATTGAATTTGTTTCTAATTCAAATTGATACTCAGGTTCCATCAGTTAAATATATATAAATTAATTTATTTATATATATATGTTCATAAAATAATTATAATTATTGATTTATTCATTTAAGGTATATGCATGAAACCAACATATATTTCTATCATTAACCATATTTTTAAAGCATGATATTTTTACACAATTCTCTACTTGACATTTAATATCTGGTAAAAATTCTGTTCTAATATAGACTGGTTTATTTTTTTTTGATTTTTTCATTACACTTGAATAATCTTTAAATAAATTATTTGTGTCGTATTTAGTGTAAACATCATTTAATAACTTATCCATTAATATATGATGTATATATATCATTAAATAATTATAATAAAAAAATATCAATTTTTTCAGATTTTATGGTTTATTTCATCTTGTTAAATGTAAGTTCATTTAATTATATTCATACATAATATCTAACACCTCTTGTACTTTATTAAGATTTATAGCACTCAATTTTGGTGGGTTACTAACTGGTTCCATTGCTTCATGACCTTGCATTTGGATGGTCTTAAGATTAGGTAAGTGAATATCATTACCATATGGTCCCATTAATCGTTCTAATTTTTCAGAAGGATCTCTATATTGATCCTTAGATCCATTTTTAAATATATTGAGTCTATTGTTATTGTTCAAATAAAATATATGTAAATCATTATTTTCCATTGGTAAAGTCTGTTGAATACTTGATTTCGACTTATTTTCAAATAGTCTTGTTTCAGTATTTACATCACTCTTACTTTTATTTTGATGTTTTAACACTAAATCAATAACTTTAATATTGAAACTCATTAATTAATATACCATTTTTATATTATCTTATTGTTCAAGATTTTAAAAAATCAATTTTTTTTAACAATCATATACACTTTTGTTGATAATTATATATTTATTTATGTGATAAATTAATATGTAGTTTATTGGAATTTTAAGAAACTACTTTCTTTTTGGTAATTCGTTTTTTTGGCTCATCTGACACTGTATTAGTTGATACAGGTACAGGAATTTGTGCCGGAGTATTATTAAGAACAGGAACAACTAATTGTTCTTGACTTGTTACAGCATCGACAATTGCCTTCTTTTTTTTCTTTGGTTCTTTATCTTCAGATGAAACAACATTGTTTTTGACAATTCTGTTATTATCTTGTTCTAATTCAACAACTGTTTCAACAGTTTCTATTTTCTTTTTAGTAATTTTCTTTTTAGGCTCTTCACTAGCTACAGATGTTGCTTTTTTCTTAGGTTCTTCATTAGCTACAGATGTTGCTTTTTTCTTAGGTTCTTCACTCGCGACAGAGGTTGCTTTTTTCTTAGGTTCTTCACTAGCGACAGAGGTTGCTTTTTTCTTAGGTTCTTCACTAGCGACAGAGGTTGCTTTTTTCTTTTTTGGTTCTTCACTACTGGAAACTTCAGTTGCTTCTTTTTTTGATTTTTTAGTTGTTTCCTCAGCATTTACTTGATTTGCTTCTACTTTTTTTTTAGATTTTTTCTTTGGTTCTTCAGTCGAATTATCTACTTCTGATTGACTATTTTGATTTAGATTATTTGAAGTTTCTTCATTTCGAACTTTGGCTAAAATAGGTCTTGCATCTTTTTCTCCTTCCATTACTGAAAGAATATTTGCATCTGTATCAATTTCATATTCTTCACAATATGTATCTTCATCAATTTTATTTTCAAGAGCTTTAAGATATTTTTGTCGAACAGCATCATATGCTTTGAGTTGAATTATTAGTTTATTAATAACTGTAATAATTTCTTGATTAGACTCACGAAGTTGATCGAAATTTAATCCGTCAAACTTAATATTTTCTAAATAACTCACAGGCGTATTGATTTCAAAACTTGGTTTTTGAGCTACAATATTATTCAATTGGCTTTCAGCAGTCAATGATGGCTGATTAGTAGATTTTGGGTTGTTAGACATTATAAGATATAATATGTATATAATATTTATATGTTAAATAGTTAAAATATCAATTTTTTTTATATATATATAAATTTAATATATATATATAAACATCTATTTGTTTTCTGTTTTAATTTCTTTTTTAATTCCTTCTTTCTGTATCTCTTTTTCCTTGTCATTTATTGGTTTAATAATACCATTATTGACAAGTCCTAAATAGTCAGTATAATATAATGGATTTATGCGACTACCAATATCGTAGTTATATTTACCATCAGCGAAATATAACATGCCATTATTATATATGGGATAGTATGGATAATATGGATATCGATCTAATGGAGGATAGCCTCTGACATCATATATTGGTAAAATACCTCTTGTAGGAATATTCCACACTAAGAAGTTTTCTTTAGTTGATTTTTTAAAGAGAAAGATAAATAGTAGGACACATAAAATAATTATAATTATTTTATTCATTATATATTATAAAAAAAGATATTATTTATTGTTTAATTATCAGATATTAGATTTGTTTTAATACTTGTGCTTGTATCACTGATACATGAAACTATTTTTATGTTCATATGTCTATCACAAGAATTTTCAATGAATTCTTTAATAATGTTAAAATATAATTTACAATTAGATGGTGTTATCAAATCTGATTTAATAATCACATTACATTCAGGCATTGATTGAATTGAAAATTCAGTCATTGCTTTATCATCATATTTTAATATCACTTCATTCAATTGTCTATAAAAATTTTTAATATGTTCAATTCCATTACATTTTAGTGTTTTTGAATGAAGTGTCATAATAATATTAACTTTTTGTTTTGGAAATCTAATAACTAATTTATCCATAAAATTTGGTATCTTGTTACATTCTATCCATTGACTAGCTGCTTTATGTAATTCAATTGTGTCTTTAAAAAACATAGTCTCAATTTCTTCTTTTGGATATTTATGTAATGTTTCTTCAATTATAATTTTTACTTTTGCTTTAACATTTTCATCTTGATCTGTATAATTAAAAGATAAAGATGGTTTTTCTTCATCATCACTTTTATTTTTTAATAATTTTCGTTGTTTACGAACATCTTGTTTAGAAAGTTCATCAACTGGACTAATATCAGCTGCTATATAAGTAAAAGCACCAATAATATTAAGATATTGTTGATATCTACCAATATGGCTCTTAATTTGTTCGTCATCAATTTCCATATAATGTAGATCAATTGCTGTCACATCACTAGGTTTTTTCTTTTCACTAACTGACGATACTACAATTAAAAATACACTACCAACTTTCAAATTCTTGAATGTTTTGTCTCGTTTTTTAATATTCACTTTACAAATCACACCATTTACACCTCCATATTCTAAAAGGCTACAAACATGGGCATTATTCTCTTGTAATTCAGTCAAAGACACAACCACAAGGTCTCCCTCATTAGGATAATCATTTTGGTAAAATTTCATCATTTCGGTCATTATATATAATCTATTTTTATTATATACTGTTTAAATAAAATAAAAAAATCAATTTTTTTTATATAGGGCAATCTATCTGTTATAAAATAAATGTTTTAAATTAAAATGTTATAATAGATTAGTCTTAAATTTTACTCTTTACTTGCTATAATTGCATTACAAGCTCTACAAAATGTTTTCTTTGATTCAAAAAACAGTGATCCATTTGTATTACAATTTTTACAATTAAATTTTAATTCAACAAATGAGTTGAGATATGAACTGAATTGTGGTCCAATAAATCTTCGTGTATTTCTCAAACCATCAAATAATATTTTAGTTCCATCAACTTTGATTACAGACTGTTTAAGAGGTTCCATTAATACTTTAATATGAGCCGCAAGTTCTGTTAACAATGTCATAGAAATTTTAGGATCGTTTGTAAATTCAGACATAATTTTACCAGCATTTGTGATAATAACACTGGTAGTATTTGTGTCTAATAATATATTATCATATTTTGTAATATATTTTTTCTTTTCAAAAGTAATATTTGACAATAATGTATCTAATGCTAAATCTTCTTCAAACTTATCAAATTCTGGAAATTTTTCAATATCATCAATAACTTTAATAGATTTAATTACTTTTTGGATTGGTAATTTATTAAAATATTCATCAACATCAATTGCTAAATCCATAACAATATTGTCTGTTTTTTTGATACCACTAATTTTTCCGAAAGATGTTATATCAATTGTGTTTGCTATTTTTGTAAGAACAGCAACTTTTTCACCAATAATGCAGGCAACTAAATTTTTTAAAACAAACTTATATATTTTGTCTTCTGATATACTTACTAATTTAGCCATTTGTTCTGAACCATGAATAACTAGTAAATAATCATTATCTTCTTTCAATTCATCTCCATTTAAATTTACAACATCATTCATAAAAATTATATTTGCTACTGTCGATAATTTATTAATATCATCAATTTTATTAATTTTAACAATTAAATGACCTACCATCATATTACTTTTACCAAATGATGAATCGAGTGTTGTTGATATTCCAACAAATCCACCTGGTAATGCAACTTGTAAATCTGATGTATCAGACTTAATATTAACAACTTGTGTAATTAATGGTGTATATTTATAGGTTTCATCTATTAATTCTACATTACCCGGTAAAATGGCAATTACATCTCCTTTTGTTAAATATCCTTCAACAATTGAACCACCAAATACAGCTCCTTGCATATCAAATATTGATGTACCAGGCTTATTAACATCAAATGATCTCATAATACTCATTTGAAATGGTTTATCAACTAAACTCATTATATTTTTTGGATAAGGACTTGATACCAAATATTTTATAAGAGCATCTGTATTTACTTTCGTAAAAGATGATAATGGTATGTATTTTGGATCATAAATATCTGGATCTAATCCTTGTTCATCCATAAAATTATCTATTTTTGATACTAAATCTTGTAAACTTTGAACTGTTGATACTAAATCTATTTTAGATATGACTACAGCAAAATTATTAATTCCAGTAGATTTGAAACATTTCATATGTTGATATGTTTGTGCTTCTATTCCTTTGTCTCCTGCTACTAAAAATAAACAATTATCAATCGTTGATGTTCCAACTATCATTGTAGTCATAAAACTATTGTGTCCTGGATTATCACTTATACTAAAATGTCTAATTAATCTATAACCATTCGGAATTTCCCGTGGATTTAATAAAAATTTCTCTCCATTATAATATATCTTTAAATTCGCATGACCTAATTTTATTGTACATCCATTCACTTTCTCAGCTTTAGATGTCTTAGTGTCTTTACTTGTTAAAAATCTTGTTAATTCGGTTTTACCGTGTGCTACATGGCCGTTTATACTAAAAGTAGATATACTTCCATGTTCTTGATATTCACTCAATTTAACTTCAAAAGGGGTTTCATCAATCATAATTTGTTCCATCATATATAAAATACATCTATTTTTTATGTTATTGTATAAATAAAAAAATCAATTTTTTCTATATATATGTATATATTTATATATATGTTATTTAGAATAACACAAGATGATGATCATCGCATAGTTTATTTAGTTGTCCCTTGTATACAGAACAATTATTAATACCATAATTAACTAATGGTTCATTATCATCTATTTTTTGTAATTCATCAGGACTTATTACGATTGTAGTTGGGAATACTTCAAAGAATTCTTTATCACTGTGAGATAGATCGTCATAATTAAATTTAATAACTTGTAATGGCAGAGAGATAGATTGTTCTGAAGCATAGGTGAATAGTTCAGTAAAAATGTCATTTAATCGTGAACATGGAGAACATTTAGGTAATGAAAAGACGAGCATTAATTTAACATATTTATTAATATTGCATGAATCAACATATTTATTAAGATTATTAATAGTAATAGGATAGTTAGTTAATTTATTGGTAGATTTGATGTAAAACATGTTATAATATGATATAATATAATATAATAAAATGTTATATTATAGAATAATAAAATCAATTTTTTTATTATTTAATATTTATAATAAGAGCCATCAGCGGCAAATCGTCCGAATTCGCCTTGTTGAGGAATAAATTGTATATAGTCATTTTTAATTTTAGTAGGGTCGACATTATAATCTCTATTAACTAATCGTTCAGTATCAGCCAAAATTTTTTGAATTGATGGATTGCAATAAGCACCACCATACACACGGCAATTTAGTGCTCTTTGTTCTATTTCCTGTGTAGTGGGAACTCTTGTATTTAATTCTTGAGTATTATTCATATTTATATATTAATAATATAAAATAAAAAAAATTAATTGTTAATTAAATTTTTAATATTATTTTCATGCATTATACTCAATAATTTTTTGATATCCAATTTGTCTTGCATTTCATTATCATACTCTTCATTAAAATCTATATTATTTTCTTCGCTCATATTTAAACTTTCTGTTGTGTCAGTCATATTAATATTTTCACCAAAAAAAGGTTCATGGTCCATATTAAGAAGATTAACATGAGATAAAAATTCACGATCAATCATAATTTGTAAATTAGTTTTACCAGTGATGGATAGATAGTGGCCTCCAGTCAATGGTTTAAATAAAAATTTGTCGACAGTAGCTTTACTATATGAATATTTATTAATCAATAGATTTTCTAATTTTACAAAATCAGGTTTAGACCATTTAATTTCACCAAAATCATGATTAACTGGAGGATTTTTAAAATAATTACGAGCAGATTTATATTTATTTTTAAATTCTTCGGAAATATTGATAATCGACTGACCTATACGAAGTTTTGGCAATTTTACAATAGCATCTATTGAACCATATTTAGTAATCAATATAAATGCACGATTCATTCCAACACCGTCTATTGTAGGACAATAATCACTACCCATTAAAATACATAAATCTATAAATTGATCTTGTGTCAATTTAGTTTCCGTTAGCACCTTTGATAATGTTATTTCTATAACTTTTGAGCTATTTACATTCTTCAATAATTTTTCAACACCAAATGTTAATAGATCCATATCTTCGGAAGCAACATAATCGACCAATTTAAGTTTTGATAATAATGCACATTGAGGGTCTGCTTCTTCTAAAGAGTCAATTGTTGGTATACCGATTAATTGTAATACTTCTTTACATTCTTTCATTTGTTTACCATTGATGACGACTGCCTGTTTCAATAATTTAATTTTTTCTTCTTTATTAATATGTGTCTCATTTTTTAATTCAGATATTGCTGCATTACGATTTTTAGATCTTTCTTTCAAAGTATCCATTTTTATTTTAGGTGGTTTGCCATCAAATACAAATATTGGATTGATATGTTTTTTTAAAAAAGATAAAGTTTTCATAACAATAGCATGAATATGTGATGTAACAATACCTTCATTATTGGTGAGATCATAGCCAGAATTACGAACAGCTATAACAAATTGATAAATCAGAATACTCGTATCAAAAGCTATTGTTTTATATTTAAGATCGTTAAGTGTTAATTCTTTAATAGCATTTGGAGCATATATCTGAATAAATTTATTTAATCCTTTAATTCCCATTATGTATGTTTTTTATATATTATGTTATATATTATTAAATCTTAATTTAATATTATATAATATTAATTAATCTATTTATATAAACAAAATAATTATTAATTTTATTTTAACAATTTAATTGCATCTTCTGAAATAATATCATATTTTTGTAAAAAATCAAAATTTAAATTTGCTACATTCTGATTAGTTTTTTTATTTGTGATTAAAACATCTGTCCATTTATCATTAAAATTATCATTCAATGATAATTTTTTATAGTCTATATATATATTGTATTTAGATAATTCTTCATTAGAAAAATTATGGCTCTCAGATAATTCGTACCATTTTAATTTATCAATATATTTATCTACAAACTCTTCTGTTAATTGTTGGTTTGATGAAATGGCTTGCCAGACACTATCATCATCAAATTTATTAATAATTTTTTTAATAAAATCTTCATTCAATTCCCTGTGAGATAAAATATTATTAATTGAATTTAGAGAAAGATTATCAAAATATTCAAATAAAACATCATTAGATAGATTATTAAGATATGCAGAATTTTCCCAAATTGGATATTTATCAAATAATTTTATTGTGTTGTTATTTATTAATAAATATGAACTTATATTTAATGGTATATTAGACCAATCTATTTTTTCCAAATAATCTGTTATTAATTCTAAATCTATATTTTGATGGATAGAAATCAATTTCCAATCTAATTTACTATCATATTTTCTAATAAAATCGACAGGTAATATTTGATATTGACTTATAATATTCCAAAATTCGGACTCAATATAAGCATTCAAAATCAAATATTCTAATGTTTGGACAGTAAGTTGTTGAAATCTAACAAGATGATTAACATAATCTCGTTCAATAACATTATTAATAAATTTAAAATTAGAAATGAAATCAGAATCAAATTTTTGATATTTTAAAACATATTCAAGATTGATATGTGCGATGTTTTCTAAGATGAATTCATTAGATAAACTAACTTTTTCAATAACATATTTCCAATATTCTTCAGAATTATAATTTTCTTTAATAGTGTTTAATATTAAACGGTCTGATAATTTTTTATTATTAGAAATTAATTTAATAACATCTTTAAATTTATCATTGTTCAGGTACTTTTCAAAATCCATATATTAATATATTACTATAATTCATTAATGCCTTATATTTATTATCTTAAGTTAAAGATAATAAATATAATAATTTATAAATTAACATTATTTTTATTTGTTTCTTCATTTGATTTATCTTTGGCACCCCAATAAGTAATTGGTTCGCTATCATTTGCTTGTTGTCTTTTTAAAAATAATTTTTCATGATTTGTATATTTATCGTCTATATTAACTGTATTTTGTGTATTATATTGATTTTGGAGTAATAGGTTCCATTTATTGGTAGCTGATTTATTTTTTTTAATATTGTCATATGTGTCTAAAAGTTTTTCAATTTTAATCAATGTTTTGTCTTGTAAATTGTTGATGTTAAGAAATACACCATTAGTGTTTGTGGTGTAGTCATTATTATCAGAATAAATTATTGAAAACAATTTAACATAAATTTTTTTATTTTTTATTTGTTCTATACGAGATGCAATAATTTTTTTGTCGGATACTGAATATTTTTTTGTTTCATTCATATCTTCAGAAGTTATTTTATAATTTTCTGAGTCAAATAATTTCATTTCAGTAGATGTTATAGTGATTGTACTATCTTTATTTTTTTTAGAATTATCATCATTAGAAGATATAGTTTTATTAGTATCCATAATCAATGTTTTTCTCATATATATTAATATACATTAGGGATAGTTATTATTATGAATAATTAAACTTAATTTATAAATGAATGGATGAATTAAATAAAAAAATTATTAAAATAATAAAAAATAATATCTATCAATATAATAAGTTGTAATTTATAAATGATAAATAATGAACTAAATAATGATGATAATAATAATTTAATTGATTTAATTAAAGTTGATTTTGCATATCCAGATCCAGATGATCCTGATTTTCAATATCAGATATATAAAAAGAGAGAATATTACATAAACAAGGTTCCGTTTAGAGAAGAGATTAAAGATTATCAAGAAATTAAAGCATATCGAGACAAAGAATGTGGTGGTGAAAAATTCCAATTACATACTCAACAATCCCTACTTAGTAATTATATTAATCCAAATACACCATATAGAGGTGTTCTTATTTTCCATGGTGTTGGAACTGGTAAGACATGTGGTGCTTTTGCGATAGCTGAAAATTTCAAAGACATGGTTAAAAAATATGGAACCAAAATACACATTCTTTTAACTGGACCTTTTATTCGTGAACAATGGAAAAACGAGCTTGTAGAAAAATGTGCTAAAGACACATATATGAAAGATTTCAATCAGACGATTGGTTATATAGATGAAAACGAAAAAAATAAAGCAATTAAACAAGCAAAAATAAATGCATTACAGTTCTATAAAATTATGTCATTGAGAACTTTTCAAAAGAAAGTAATTGGTCAAAAAATTATAGAAAGAAAAAGAGATGATAGTGATAGTGATAGTGATACATCTTCAAAATCAAAATCAGTATTAAAAAAGAGTGGAAAAAAAACATATAGAAAAAATTTAGAGGGTGAAATAGAGAGAGATATTGCGATAGATAAGATTGAAGCATTAAACAACACATTATTAATAGTAGACGAAGCACACAATTTAACAGGTAATGAATGGGGCGAATCAGTCAAAAAAATTATCCGTAATTCGAAAAACCTTAAAGTTATTCTTCTAACAGCTACACCAATGAAAAATTTAGGTGATGATATTATTGAATTAATTAATCTTCTTAGACCTGAAAAATATCAAATTGAAAGAGAAAAAGTATTTAATGGTGTTGGCCATACTATGGAATTCAGAGAAGATGGACGCGAATATTTAAAAAAAATGGTTAATGGTTATGTATCTCATTATAGAGGCTCTAATCCTCTCATCTATGCTGAACAAAATGATATTGGAGAAATACCTCCCACTCTTAATTTTACAAAAGTTATTAGATGTTATATGGATGAATTTCAACTTAAAACTTATGAAAAAATTATTAATGTTACAGATGATACATTAGATAGACGGTCACAATCGGCGGCAAATTTTGTGTTTCCGGCGTTATCAGCTGATAAAAACAGATTAGAGGGTGTAATAGGTGAAGAAGGTATAAACAATTTGAGAAATCAGTTAAAAGCAAACAAACAACTTGTACTCAATAAAATTAATCAATATTTTTTCAATGGAAAATATCCTAATCCAAATGAACTCATTTATGACAAAGAAAAAAGTAAATCTATTGGTGGTAAAATATTCAAAAGCCCACATCTCAAAAAATTTTCAGTTAAATTTTTTACTTGTTTAAATGATATTAACGAAAATGTTATCGGTAAAAAAGGTCCCGGTACTATTTTCGTCTATTCTAATCTCGTTAAAGTTGGTATTGACCTCTTTAAAGAAGTTCTATTACAAAATGGTTATTTAGAATATTTAGAAAATAAAAATTATAATCTTCAAGATGATACTTTAGATGCACTTACTGGAAAACCTTATATAGAATTTAAAGAAACTGATAATATTCAAAATTTTTATCCAGCAACTTTTGTCACTTTTACTGGTAAAGCTAGTGATACTATTGAAGACCTCCCTGAAACTAAAATTAATCTTCTCAAAAATGTATTTAATAATATTGATAATAAAGAAGGCAAACATATTAAACTGGTTTTAGGTTCAAGAGTTATGAACGAAGGTATTACTTTACAAAATATTAAAAGCGTACATATATTAGATGTGTATTATAATTTTGGTAGAGTATATCAAGTTATTGGTAGAGCAATCCGTTATTGTGTTCACTATAGAATTACTAATGAAGATAATCCATTCCCTAAAGTTGATGTATATAAATATGTCGTCTCTTTACCTCAAATTACTAATAGTAAAGATGATGATATTGATGATACAGAAGATACAGAAATTAAAGGTGGAAACGAAATAGTAAGACTATCAGCTGAAGAGGAATTATATAAAAAAGCTGAATACAAATACATATTGGTCAAAGATATTGAAAGGGTATTAAAAGAAACTGCGATTGATTGTCCTCTAAATTATCATGCTAATATTTTCCCTGAAGAAGTTGAAAAATATAAAAATTGTATAGACGCTAAAGAATATCAAAAACTAACAGAAAAACAAAAATCAAAGGTAACATTATGTCCTGCTGCATGCGATTTTCAAAATTGTTCTTATAAATGCTCTAATAAAAAATTAAATAAAGAATTTTTTGATGAAACAAATAATTTATACACAAAATTAAATAAAAAAAAAATAGATTATACTACTTTTACATCTGTTTTAAAACGAAATGAAATTAAACTAGTCAAAGAGAAAATTAAAGAACTTTATAAGTATAAATATGTATACACACTAAATGAATTCGAAAAAATAATTAAATCTGTATATACTGAAGAAAAAGCTGAACTTTTTGAAGATTTTTTTATTTATCAAGCTCTTAATGAACTTATACCTCTTGATGAAAATGATTTTAATAATTTTGAAGACACAATATATGATAAATATAATGTACCAGGCTATCTAATTTATCGGGGTGTTTATTATATATTTCAACCTTTTGACCAAAATGAAGATGTACCTATGTGGTATCGATCAAATTATCAATCCGAATTATATAATTATCTCACTATTTTTGATTATCTTAAAAATTCTGATAAATTTAATAAAGAATTAGAAGGTAATGAAAAAGAAGCAATTACATCAACAACAGAATTATTAAAAGTAGATAAAAAAGCATATAATTTTTCAAATATTGAGTATTATAATGAAAAAGAAGAATTTGTATATGTTGGTATTATTGATAAAGGTTCGAGCCGAATTAAATCTATGAATGAAAGTAAAGATGATTTATTTAAAATCCGTTCTGCAAGAGAAAAAATATTATCCAAAAAAAGAGGCATGGGTATTCCAAGTATTAAAGGTTCCGTCTGTAATACTAGTAAAGATAAAGAATTATTAATAAAAATAGCTGAAGATATTGGTATTGAGAATATTAATGAATATACAAATAATACACGATTTACAATATGCGATCAAATTAGAAACAGATTATTATTTTTAGAAAAATTTAGTACTGATAAACAAAAAAATAAATTTGTATATATGATTATACCAGCTAATCATCCAATTTATACATTTCCATTTAATTTAGAAGATAGAATAAAATATATTATAGATAATTTACAATCTAATATTTCAGTCTCCCTAAAAACAAAAGTTGAGAATATTAAAAATGGTATTTTTGAAGGTACTAGAGACAAAGAATTTGCTAAATATAAAGTAACGATTTTAAACAAACCAGACGAAATTAATGAATATAATAGCTTATTAAAAAAAAATAATTTTAGTCTGGATAAAGGTAATTGGTCTGCTATTATTGAATAATATCATATAAAAAAATTGATTTTATTATTATTATTATATAACTTAAATATTATATAGTTATATATTAATATATTCACTAATGGCATTACAACAGATTTTTTTTGATCTAACTCTTCATGATATTATTATTGCTGAACCTTGGCAACTTAATAATGAGTTATATTTACATCTTAAACAAAACCTTAGAAATAAAATAGAAAAAAAATGTATAGATGCAGGTTATATATGTAGAATAAGTGATATCATTGATTACAAAGATGGATATTTAATTCCTGAGGATTTTAGCGGTAATGTATTTTTTAAAATAAAATATAACGCTAAAGTATGTAATGTTGTTCCAAATATTCAAATGATATGTAAAATAGAACAAATGGTTAAAGGAATTATAGTAGCAAAAAATGGTCCAGTATTAATACTGATAAAATATATTGACATCAATCCAAATTTATTTAAAATAAACAGTAATGGCAATATTGAATATGGCAAGAATAAAAAGGTGTTATCTCAAGACATGTATCTTAAAATTACTGTCAAATCAAAAAAAATGTACAATGGAGAAGCACAAATCGGTGTTATTGGATATATAGACGATATCGCTACTGATGAACTTGTAAATCAATATATGTACAAAGAATATGATGATGAGGGTGATATAATAAAACCAACAATTATAAAAGATACATTGATGAATGAAGATGAAGGTATTGAAGAAATTATTCCTCAGACAAAAGAACAGGCAACTTTAAAACAAACAAAACGAGATGATGATTCAGACAAAGGTTTTATTATGGATATATAAAAGAATATTATTATTAATGATAATTAAGTTATAATATAAAAAATAAAATCTGAGAATATCATAGGAAAATGAATATTGATTCATTAATATCATTGACAAGTATAATAGATGAAGGATTTAATAATAACGATTTAGATGCTAATGCTAATATTGGTACAAATATTAGTACAAATATTGGTACAAATATTGGTACAAGTACAGATATTGAAACATTGGAAACATATTTAAATATGATAAATAGAGATGAATATCAGACTCAGTATAGAAAAAAAAATTTCAAAAGTAAAATATATTGTAGTAATTGTGGAAAATATGGACATATTTATAAAAAATGCAATGAGCCAATAACATCTATTGGTATAATTAATTTATATTTAGCAGATTTAAAATTAGATGTATTTTTTTTGAATAAATATGTAATAAAGAACATAATACAAAAATATAGACAGAATAATTATCATATTAAAAACATATTACTTGATAAATTTAATGAAAAAAATAATTTATCATTAGAACAAAATTCGAATATTGAACTATATATTGAACATGTAAAAAATAAATTAAAATTATTAATGATAAGAAGAAAAAATACTGTTGGATATATTGAATTTGTTAGAGGCAGATATAATGAACGAAATAATGATTCAATTTTATTTTTATTAAATCAGATGACACACGATGAAGTAGATTATTTAAAGTCAACAAATTTTGATGATATTTGGAACAGACTATGGAATAATAATCTGAATGGAGAGGAAAACTCAAATGAAATTTTTTTTAAAAAAGATATAATTGTCGGATTAACAGAAGATTATAATGATAAAGAAAAAAATCAATCAAAGATGCATATAAAAGAATACACAATATCAAATGATAAATTTACATATATAAAACAGAATGGAATATTTGATTTATTACAATCTAAAATAAATATATTATACACGCAACCAGAATGGGGATTTCCAAAAGGAAGACGCAATATTCATGAAAAAAATATTGATTGTGCTATTCGTGAATTTGAAGAAGAGACAGGTATTGACACATCAAAAATAGATATAATGGATAGAATATTACCATTAAGTGAGACATTGATTGGAACAAATAATTTAAATTATAAACACCTATATTATTTAAGTATAGGAAAATTAGAAAATACAAATTTAAATCTGCCAAGTCAAAAAATTGAGATTGGAGACATCGGTTGGTTTACATATGAAGAAGCAAAAAATATAATAAGACCTTATCATATTAATAGATTAAGAATATTGGATGAAATAGTATTATTTTTAGCACATAATTTAAAATATTATGCATCTTACAATAAAAGTATATTAGAGTAAATCATTAATTATAATTTTTTGTAATGATTTGAGAACATTTAGATCGTATTGATTATTTAGCCATTGATTGACATCAATATTAACTTGTGATAAAATATTATCACGATATATATTAAGATTTTTTGAGAAATTTCTTATAATAGTTTTGAATGTATAATTATTATATTTAATATGGGTAATTAGTTGAGACACTAATTTAGATTGTTCCACATTTTGATATTTTAGTCTATAATATGCATACCACAAACACCATGCAGCACAAAATCCACCTGGATCACCAATTTTTTTATTTTTAATGCTTTCAATATTTTCAAAAGCCTGAAAGCCAATTTTAGGTAAAAACATTTTGGGTGTGATATATTCCATGTTTTTAAAATATTTGAGAAAATATTTTTTTAATAGTGTATCTAATAATAAACCATTATAATTGAATTTAGGTGGCTCATCTGATCCATTCGGTTCAAATCTCTCTAACACATTACTCGACTTATCATATATCAATATATTGGCATGTGCTCCATTCTCCAATTCTATCCCAATCGGAATAACTAAATATTTAATATTCTTATTTTTTATAAAGAGATTAATTACAGTCTCAAAATTATCTGGAAAAAAAATATTTTGATATAACCATTGAATTTCAAAATTTAAAAAATCAAATGTATTTTTTCTAATACCCATCTGTAAATAATATTTATTTAATTCTTCATTATCAATCAAATTTTTATTATTTAATGATGATACTATTTTATATTTTTCATGCAACATTTTTAAACCACATATTATATCAATTGATGAACCCGTAAATGTCGTAAATAATGTATCTATATCTTTGTCAAACTCAACCATGCAATATGATGTTTTCTTTTCAGGTACAGATCTACTGTTTTCTAATATATTTTTTTTTATGTTTTCTTTACATTTATTCATATCTTGTTTTTTTAAAGAACATTTATTTTCCCAATCAGAAATATACTCAATCTTGTTATTAATTAATGTGTAATAATAACTATCTATTATTATGTCCAAATATGTATCAAAATTTTTACCCTTCTTTATAATATCAAATGGTGTGATATTCTGAGAGTTTTTTATAAATATATTGTTTTTTGTAGTTCTAAATATATTTTTATAGTATAACCATAAATCATTGTTCGCTAATAAATGCCAAACTGTATTACCATCATTGTCTTGCATATTCAGTTTTGTTTTGTTAAATAATAAATCTATGTTATATTTGTTTAATCTTGATAATATTACATCCAATTCATCTGACATATTCAATGTTTCATATAATAATAAATGTAATGCAGTCATACCATTAATATTTGTAAGATTGTAATTATTATTTTTTGTGCATAAAATATTTGCGATTACATAATTATTCTCTATTATTGCGATGTGTAATGCTGTATTACCATTTGCATTTTGAATATTTATTTTTGGATTCTTTGATAATATTTTTTTTGTGATTTTTATGTTGTTCAATGTTACAATATACATCAAAGGTGTAATCTGATCCTCACTATCTATTATATCTACATCTATTGGTTTATTACTATTTATTAATATTTCGATGGCTTTTTCATCTTCATAATTACAAGCCAAGTGTAAAGCAGTCTCTCCTATCATATTTTGAGTATTTATATTAACACTATCTATTTCCATTAATTTTTCTAATGCATAATAATTTTTTTTTATTACACTCAAATGTAATGCTGAATAACCATCATCGTTTAATTTATTATATTGTGATACATTTTCTATTAACACATCAAATGCATCTTTATTGCCAAAATATATTGAATAATGTATTGGTAAATTTCCCGTCTTATCACTTATGTCTATTAATGGAATACCTATCACATTCGTATTATTTAATAACAATCTTAATATATTTATATAATTGAATTTTATTGGTATATATAATATACTATGACCTTCATCATCTATAAAATCTATTTTACAATTTTTATTAATCAATGTTTTTATTAATTCTACACTATTATACATAATTGCATATTGAATAATATAAACATTATTATTATCTCTTAAATTTACATCTATAATGCCATCTTGTTGTAATAATTTAATTATATTATCAAATTCTTTATTTTTGATTAATTCAAATACTTGAATATTTGTCTCCATTATTATATTATGTTATTAAATTTTTTCAAACTATTATATAATTGTTCTTTATTTATTTCCTTATTTGAATTTAAATTTAAATTTAAATCTTTTTCTATAAATTTATTATTACCTGTATTTTTGACTGTTGATACTGCTGGAATTTCTACTACCTCTTCTACTTCTATTTTATTTGTTAATTTATTTGTATTTGCTATATCTCCATCTGTTTTTAATGTTTCTTTACCAATAATATCACCTCCAACCAAATCAGGTTTTGTTTTTATTTTTATTGGTTCAATCTTGTTAAATACTGATAAACCACTATCTACTTTATTTATATTTACATCATATTGATTACTATTAGATATCTCGGTGTTTGATGGTTGATATTGCATTGTTTGAATTTCTATTTTTTCAATTGGTACTTCCCCACCATCTTGATTTTGATTTAAATTATCATTTTTTACTTCTTGTATTGTTTTTAATTCTTGAGTGTTATTTTTATAACCTAAATTAAAATCAGGATTAATTGAATGCATAACTTTATCTTCTTTACTTTTATCTATTAAATTTAATTTACCTAACAATTTATATAACAATGTATTTGCCGAATAGTTTGGATATATATAACCTAAAATAGATATTAACATTAAAATAGACACAAATAGAGCGATTGTTTTGTTTTGTATTGGAATAAATTTAGATGCATTTAATAATTGTTCGTTTGAATATCCAATATTGACATTATTTCTTTTAAGAATAGTGAAAGTTGCGTTGCTAATAAAAGTAAAGTCATAATCTCCATTATAATTATCGGCGCTAACAACATAACATAATACAACAAAACATGCCACAATATGCCATATCGATAAATTTTTTGGTAATAGAAAACCAAGTATTACAATCAATATAAGAAACACATCAATTAATCTAATAAAAATTAATAATAATTTATCAAATGTAGATGATTTATTAAATATATCTATAAAAACT
>Ga0214921_10002770_pt1 | contig 27881 bp, 26 predicted proteins | sample LL1505_MetaG_FD_177992 | JGI IMG/M metagenome (GOLD analysis project Ga0214921, IMG submission 177992) | Freshwater microbial communities from Lake Lanier, Atlanta, Georgia, United States - LL-1505 | ecosystem: Environmental > Aquatic > Freshwater > Lake | place: USA: Georgia | collected... | reverse complement strand
GCCCGTCTCCCGACGGGCCGGAACTCGCGATTGAAGCATCCGCGCAGTACCGGCCTGTGAGGACACAGGCCCTCCGGATCGAGGTCCGGCGTTGGTGTTGATAATTCATGGGATGCGATGAACCGGAGGGCCCGTCTCCCGGTACCTTTTACCCGCATCCTCAGCCGAAACGGTACTTTTTGCTCACCAATAAACCCTAACGCATTGATTCAGGTCTCTCTTCCACTTGGCCGCCCTTTTGCTTAGTAGTCCATCCGTACAACCCGGTGGGTCGTTGCAGGACGCGATACTTGGCTTATGAAAAGCCGCCCCCACATCGAGGATAGACATGATCCGACGCCTGCACGAGATAGAGCCGCCGAAGCTCGCCTTGCCCTCTGAACAGAGCAATAAATCAGAGGATCCAACAGCCAAGGAGAGCCTAGCCTCTGAATTCAAGAAATTGTTAGAGAAAGCCCGCGGAGGGGTGAGTGGCGCTCGCGATGAGGTCACGGCGCTTGGCTTTGCCCTCTCGCAAGCGGTTTCGAGCGTTCAGCAACAACAGGCCCAGGTGCAAGGACCCGAAAGGAATACGGGACCTGAGGTGCATGACGAGCACGACCAGGTTGTCGAGGATGACGGAGTTGATTGCTCCGGTCCTCAAGGTGTCGTGGTCATGAAGGATACCGCGCAGCGAAGAGAGACCGGACCAGTTGATGATGGATCCGGTGATGACGATGGCCAGGGTGAGGCGGACCTTGGAAACCTTGACGATGGCGCTATCGACCTCGATCAAGGAGGGCAGGAGATCGAGCTTGAGGAGGAGGTCGTCTACACCGGTCTCGAGGATCTCGATCTCGACACCGAGGTTGTCACGGATACTATGGACCTCGGTGTTCAGGTAACCTCGCAACACCTTATGGTTGCCCAAAACCATACAGAGGTGGCTGAAAACGTCGACCTTGGGCCTCAAATAACCGCGGAGAGTGGCCTGAAACGGGTCGTCTTATCCGGTGAGGAAGAGGTTGAGGAGGAGACATGGTCCGATGACCTTGTGAGTGACGATAGCATGTCTCAGGTTGGTGCCTCCGAGTTGGCGCGACCTCAGTTCTCATCGAAGCGTGAGGTGGCAAAGGGGGAGGAGCAGTACTCCACCGGAAGCGAAGAGATCGACCAGTTTCTGAGTGACTATCAAACGGAGGAGTCCACCTTCAGCTCCTCAGGGGAAGGGGAACTTCAGACACGAAACCTTGGTGGAGAGAGCCGCCTTGGTGCGGATATAGATAAGAGCGTGATCGGCTCTCGCCGGGAGGCCTCGGAGTGGAGCGAATCGAGCTTCATGGCGGCGGCCTCTCCCTCACGGGAGAAGAACGGTGAGATGTCGATGCAGCTCTCCTTGCTTCGCCAGGCATACGACAGTCTCAAGGCACAGACATCGTCGACGATCGATTCCAAATCCAGGGCACAGGCGAACGGAATTTCAGGGGTTGGTGCCACCTCGGAGCCCCGAGCGGCTCAGAATGATAATGCACCCAAAGTGGCGAAGTACCTCAACCGTGCGACCTCACAAAAGATGATGGAGCGGATCGAAACAGCGATCAAAGAGGCTGCACGCAGCAGAGATGGAAAGACTATCACCCTGCGCTTGGATCCTATGCAGTTGGGGCAGGTGAAGTGTGACGTTTCGATGCGCGACGGGCTACTGCATGCACGGATAACCCCGCAAAATCCGGATGTTGTGAACGCGGTCCGGGAGCACGCCCACGAGCTGCAGACGGCGTTGCGACGACTGGGGCTTAACGTAGACCGGGTCTCGGTTCAGGTTCTTAGTGAGAAGGATCCAGGAAGCTTCGCTCAGAACCAGGGATTCCTCGACGGCAAGAGTTTCCAGCAAGACGGGAACAACATGCCTGGTAAAGAGCGCCAAACCCCTGAAAACACATTTGGCAACGAATTTGCTGATGTACCAAGGAGTGGCGCTCCCGATGCAGGAATTACCCCTGCCGACCACTTGATAGCGTAGTGAACGAGGTAAGGATACATGGCTGATTTAACATCGAGCACAATCTCAGGATATTCGTCGACAGCGAACGCTCAGACCACGAGCGCGAAGAAGGGCGACCAGATGGGCCAGGTGGAGTTCATGAAGCTCCTCATCGCCCAACTCAAGAATCAGGATCCGGAGGCCCCTGTTGATAGCAAGGAGTTCGCTGTACAGCTTGCGCAGTTTACGCAGGTTGAGAAGCTTACCGCTATCGATCAGAAGTTGTCGGCGCAAAGCCAAAACAACCTGAGTTCCATGGCGGGATATCTGGGGCAGCAGGTGAAGTTGAGCAGTAAGGAGGTACAGGTCAGTGGTGGCCAAGGTGATCAGCTACAGATTGACCTGAGTGCAGCAACGCCGCTCGTCAAGGTCGACCTCCTTGATAAGGATGGCAAAGTAGTTGGAACGAAGTCGTTTGAGAATCTCTCGGCCGGCAAGAACTACGTGTCCTTGGATGGGCTCGGAGTGAAGGATGGTAGCTATGGTTTCGCTGTTTCGGCGACCCGTCCCTCTGGAACTGGTTTCTATCAACCGGCGGCTGCGGTGAGTGGATTGGTTACGGGATTTGTTCCTGGACCCGATCCGAAGCTTGTCATTGGTAATCAGGAGTTCGCAGTAGGAGCTGTACAGGAAGTGACACTTCCACCGAAGGTGTAATCGGGCGGAGCGGAACGAATCACGGAGATCGTTCTCAGAGCAGTGCTTTCAGGATGAAAAATCGGTGGATGAAAACTGCTAGCGGTTCATGAGGCCACTTGGCGCTCAGATCGAACAGCTCATTTTTGGTAAGGGACGGAACACGTGGCAAGTATAATTAACGGACTCTTCGCAGGTCGCTCAGGTATCGCAAGTCACGGTATGGCTATCTCCGTAGCCGGTGACAACATATCCAACGCAAACACGGTGGGCTTCAAGGCCAGCCGAGCCGCGTTCGAGGATATTATGGCGGGCGAGGGAATTCTCGGAAAGCAGGTAGGTTCCGGCTCTCAGATCGGTTCAGTGCAGACCATCTACGAGCAAGGAACCCTTGAGTTCACCGGTCGTCCCCTTGACCTCGGAATATCCGGTAACGGATTCTTCATCCTCGCGAACGGATTCGACCGTACCTACACACGCGCTGGAGATTTTAAGATCGACTCCGCTGGTTTCATCACCAATCAAAACGGCCTCGCCGTGCTTGGATTCCCCACAAACGGATCTGGAGCGCTTGAGCCGATTAACGTGAACAACATCGAGCAGAGCAGTATCGCGACCAACGAAGTCAATATCTCTGGTAACGTCAACTCCTCCTCATCGACAGTTGATGTCGGAGCCATTCCGGTACCTGGGCCGGCTATTCCTCCAGTTGTGACGTATGCCGATCTCAATAAGTTCACCGAGTACTCAACCGTTATCGATGTGTTCGATTCCCTTGGAGAGAGCCACTCAGTGAGTCTGATGTTCTTCCATACCGGAGCAAATGAGTTCACCGTGCGTGCGTATGCGAACAACGAGGATGTTGATCCTACCGCATCGTTGACGGTATCCGGATACCCCCGCTTCATCGGCGAGAAGGTGCTTACCTTCGGAGGTAACGGACAACGAAGTCCGGCTTTCGTCGCCGGTACCCCGGACCTCACGATGACGGTCGATTGGAATAACGGTGCAGATCAGAGTGTCACCGACCTCAACTTCAACCCGATGACACAGTACGCCGCCGCGTCGAACATCCTCTCGGTAAGCCAAGATGGTAAAGGTATCGGTTCGGTCAACAGCATCAGTATCGGTCAGGACGGTCGAGTTTCAGCGCTCCTGACGAACGGACAAACAAGTGTGATCGGTAGTATCGCTCTTGCGAACTTCGCAAACCCTGAGGGGCTCCTTCGTCTTGGTAAGAACGAGCTCGGTGTGTCGATCGCCTCTGGTGACGCAATTTACGGTAAGGCCACCACGGGAACGTTCGGAACTATTAAGGCTGGTACGGTTGAGCTTTCGACCGTGGATATCGCCTCTGAGTTCGTTCGAATCATCACCCTTCAACGTGGATTCCAGGCCAGTACCCGTATTATTACCACGATTAACCAGCTTCTGAACGACGTTATCCAGTTGGCTTAATACCCCTCTGAGCAGTAGCATGAGGCTATGAAGTTTACGAATGACGAGTTGGTGGCCCGTACCCTTGATGGGGATTATCGGGCCATCGCTCGTTTCATCACGAAGATTGAGAACGGGGACCCTCAAGCAGCCCCACTCGCCGCCTCGATGCGACGTCCGAAGGGGCGTGCCCATATCGTTGGAGTGACCGGCTCTCCGGGTGCTGGTAAATCAACCCTCGTGGACGCAATCGCCACCTGTTACCGATCCAGAGGATTGAAGGTTGCGATCCTCGCGGTCGATCCCTCCAGCCCCTTTAGCGGTGGCGCGATCCTCGGTGATAGAATTCGCATGAACCAGGCGGCGGAAGATCCTACGATCTTTATTCGGAGCATGGCGACCCGTGGCTCGTTGGGTGGGCTTGCGAAAGCGACCCTTGAGTCCGTTCATGTGCTTGATTGCGCCGGATTTGATGTTGTGTTGGTCGAGACCGTCGGTGTTGGGCAGGCCGAAGTTGATATCGTTCGAACTGCCGACACCTGTGTGGTGGTGCTTGTCCCGGGGATGGGGGATAGTGTTCAGATTATAAAGGCGGGTCTCATGGAGATCGCCGACCTCTTCGTCGTGAACAAGGCCGATCGAGATGGGGCGCTCCTGCTTGAGAAGGATCTCTACACACTCTTATCGCTGGAGGAGCGCTCTCCTGAACAGTGGAAACCTACCATCGTGAAGAGCGTTGCTACGAGTGGAGAAGGGGTCGATCAGATCGTCGAGGGGGTTGTGGCTCACCTTGCATGGCTGGACGCATCTCCCGCAGGGTACTCCCGACGCCTGCGCATCGTGTCGCAAACAATAAGTACGCTCATCAGTGAAAGGGTCACTCGTATGGTCTTATCGGGCGAGGAGGACACGATCCGTGAGCTCTCCAAGCGGTGTATCGCCCGGTCCCTTACGCCCCTCGAAGCCGTTCATGAATTTCTCGCCACTCGGGGCGATAAAATCAAGTTTGAAAAGAAGTAGTCAAGTTAGGGGACTAGCCGTCCGACTTTATCGATGATGGAAGAACTCTTATTCCACAATTCGCATGTCGTCTCTGTAAGTCTCGCGATGTGCGCTGTGCTCGCCACGATAGGAGCGATGATACTCGCGCGCGCCATACTCTTCACCTCTACGACGAGCCTACGGCGATTCTTTGAACTCCGCTTTCGTCCTACAGCGTTGAGGTACACCGAGGAGTTTGAGTGCATTTTCGAGGGATACCAAGAAAAGGCACGGTTGTTGGGGAACTATACCCCCGATTACTCCGTTGTATTCAATGAGTCTCAATGGACGAAGGCTCTCATCACCCTAGACCTTGTGGGTCGAGCCTACCGGGAGTTGTGCGAGCTTCTTGAGGCGGGAGAATCGAAAGATGCCCTGTGCCTGGCCGAGTTTCTGATCGCTGCTGGAGAGGAGCTTCCCCCGTGGAAGTATCGTCGTATCAGCGATGAGTGGGCGCCGCTCGCTACGTGGGAGGAGGATGTTCATCGCACCATCCTTGAGGTTGTCAAAAACCTATGGTCAGAGGTCCAACGATCCCGCAGTCTCGGAATTTCTCGAGGGGCATCGGTCGCTGAGACGATGAAGGACCTACAAAAGATTCGCGAGAAGCTGTAGGGAGACAAGGCAAAACCTCGCTGACGCAAGGTTTTGCTAGAAACCGAGCTCACGCACCGATCATTTAAGGGCTAAAATAAAGCACTTTTTGCGAGTGCACTAAGCAAGGCTATTGGCAAAAGAACGCGAAAGCGTTGTTTTGCCTTATTTCCTTAGGGAAAGTGCCGCTACCCCCGCTGCAACTCCTTCCTCAGGATATTCGTCATGATCTCACTCGTTCCTCCGCCGATCGGCATGAGTCGAAGATCGCGCCACCACCGCTCAGGAAGGAATTCGGTCGTGTATCCGTAGCCTCCGTGGATCTGAATCGCTTTGTCGGCGACCCACACCGCGTCATCACACACCATCCGTTTCGCCGCGGCGACGAGGGGACGACAATCGCGTCCTGAACACAACTCATCAAGCGCGCGGTGAGCGAGTGCCTCGCCGAGCGCGATCCTGCGTTCCATCTCACCCATATATCCGGCGATGTCGGAGAACTCATGGAGCTGTTTTCCAAAAGCCTTTCGCTCCCCCGCGTATTTGGTTGCGGCGTGAAGACACATCCTCGCTCCTGCAAGAGAGGTGAGGGTGAGCATGAGGCGCTCCCAGTTGAGGTTTGAGGCCGCCTGTCCCCATCCCTCGCCAAGTTTGCCGAGAACGCACGACTCGTCCACCTCAACATCTTCGAATGAGAGCTCCGCTGTATCTGACGCGTGCCATCCGAGCTTGTGAAGGGTCTTTGAAACCTTGAATCCCTCTGACTTCGTATCGACGACGAAGGTGGTGAACCCTTTGTAGCCCGCGTTCGGATCGGTCTTCGTAAGTACGAGGATAAAGTCGGCGCGAGCGCCGTTGGTGATAAATGTCTTTGAGCCGTTGATCTTCCAGGTTGAGCCGTGTTTGGTCGCAACCGTTCGAATGCTGGCGAGGTCACTACCGGCTCCGGGTTCCGTAAACGCATACGCGCCGATCGCTTCTCCCTTCACCGCCTTGGGAAGCCACTTCCGTTTCGCTGCCTCAGTTCCAAATTTCTCAAGGGCGTGGCTGATAACGAGGGAGTGCATATTCACTCCCACGGTGAGCCCAACAGAGGCGAGCTCTCCAAAGGTCTCGCACCACGCTCCCGCCATCTTGTAGTCACCACCAACACCGCCGTACTCCTCAGAGATGAGAAGTCCGAGGTATCCCTGATCCCCAAGAAGCTTAAAGACATCATTCGGAAAGAAGGTGTCCCTCTCCCACTTTCCCACGTGAGGGATCAGCTCCTGGTGAACGAGCTTGGTGACGGAATCGATGAACGCCTCGTGCTCATGGTAGTAGGGGAGTGCTTTCATTGAAGTCTCTCAGCGATAACCTCGGCGATATCTCGAACATCGAGCTTCGCCTCGTTATTAGTTAGTTTAACCCCGTCCTCCATCATCTGCATACAGAAAGGACACGCGGTGGCTACGGTTGATGCTCCTGTCTCGGCAGCCTCCGCCGCGCGAACCGAGTTAACCCGCTCTCCTATCTTGAGGTCCATCCAGAAATGGCCCCCGCCGGCGCCGCAGCAGAGTCCCTTCTCACGACTCCGATCCATCTCCAGGATCTTGAGCCCCTTGACTGCAGTAAGGGTTTTTCGTGGGGCCTCGTACTCGTCGTTGACCCGCCCGAGGTAACACGGATCGTGGAAGGTGACCTCTTTGAGCGCCTCCTCTTTAAGCGGAAGCTTATCCGCCTCAAGGAGCCTACGCAGGAGCACCGAGTGGTGGATGATCTCCGGCTGTCGCCCCTCTCCGAGGTTTCCGAACTGTGGGTACTCGTTTTTTATCGTGTTGAAGCAGTGCGGACAGTTCGCTACGAGCGTCTTAAACGACACCGATCTGAGAAGCTCGATGTTCTGCTTCGCAAGGGTCTGGAAGAGGTTCTCCTCACCGAGTCGCCGAGCGGGATCTCCTGAGCATCCCTCCATCGACCCGAGAACGCCGAACGAGAGACCCGCTCGATTCATGATCGTTACCAAGGACTTCGCGATCTTCTGCTTGCGAGGATCGAACGCGGAAACGCAACCAACCCAGTACAGATAATCAACGGCATCTCCCGCTTGAAGTTGTTTCACCCCGAGGCCGTCAAGCCACTTTGCTCGATCCTCCTGAGGACCGTAAGGATTCGCGCGGCTCTCAAGGGAGCGCAGAGTTGCTTGCGCCTCGTGCGGAAGTTGTCCCTCCATCATCGTGAGGTGCCGTCGATTTCCAACGATCTGATCAACGTGATTGATCCCGACCGGACACGCCTCAACACACGCCATACAGGTGTTGCAGCTCCAGAAGGTCATCGGATCCATGACATCGCCCGCTATCTTGGCGTCCGCCGTTCCGCCGAGCGATCGCACTGAGCTCTGTACGAGTGGATTCTGGGCGCGATAGGTCCCCGCTGCGTCAAAACCGTTCTCCGTTTTCTTAAGAGCGTTGAAGGGAAGGGTGACGTTCGCCATGAGCGAGCGGTCGAGCGCTGCTCCCGGATTGATACCTGGTTGTTCGGTAAGAGCCCCCTGCGCCTGAAGCGCGTGCGCGTGATTACGTGTATCGAGGATGACCCACTTCGGTGAGAGCGGTTTGCCGGTGAGATAGGCGGGGCACACCTCTTGGCACCGACCGCACTGGGTGCATGCGTCGAGGTCAAGGAGGTTCTTCCAGGTGTAATCCTTGATCGTGCCCAAGCCAAGAGCGAACTCCTCGCCCGTTTCCATCAACTTCTCGATGTCACCGATGAAGGGGAGCGCCCCCTTTGGTCGCGTCGTTCGGGCGAAGAAGAGGTTGAGTGGGCTCGATACCATGTGAAAGAACTTGGTGTACGGAAAGAGTGCAACGAAGGCGTACACGGTGAGGGTGTGAAACCACCACATCGCGAAGTGGATTTCCTTAGCCCGTTCAACGGAGAGGAACCATGCCGATTGCGCGAAGAGCCAACCGATCGGCGAGTAGAGTTGCCACGGGTCGTTGGTCGCGTGAATGCGAAGACCTTCGAGTGCGAATCCTTGCACAACGAGCACCGCGAGCATGACGAGGATAAACGAGTCGTTTGGAGTTACGTGCACCGCGTCTGCCTTCTGCATAAAGCGTCGGTACCCGAAGTAGATAATTCCCGCGAGGAGCAGGATGCCGAACACATCACTGAACATCGTGACCCACAGGTAGAACTGCCCCTGATAGATCTTGATTCCGAGATCGTGGTGAATGAACACCATCGTTGTGGTGAATGTGAGAACGAGGAATCCGAAGTAGACGAGGAGATGCGCGATAGCGGAACCGCTTTTGCCACGACTCACCTTGCGCTGAAGGAAGCCGTGTTGAATCAGGTCATCGAGGCGCCATCCCCACTGACCAAGGCTCTCGGGGGAGGGGCGACCGGAACGCCACAGAAGGGTTCGCTGTAGAATGCCGTTCACGCCGATGGCGAGGGCCACAACTAAAAGACCGTACAACGCTACGACGTTAGGCAGCGTGTTGAGATTCCACATGATTTCGCGAGTTGGTGTCATGCCCAGTAAGGTAATCTTATCAGGCACTTCGCACCAGCTACCTTGTCACGCTCTGGGGGAGCGGACGAGGTCGGACGGCACCCGGAAGGTCCTGCCTAAGGTACAGCCCAACTATGTGGCAGGGCCTCTTGAACCAATGAGGTATCCGAGAACCCCGTATTGTCCCCGCCGACCACGCTGGGTGGTTGGAACCCATAGGAGGTTGGTCCGTATAACATGCTAATACCACATGCTTTTTGCGAGCTGGTGCTTCTCGTTGACAATCCCGCCTCCGGGCACGGACAATAAAAGAAGACGTATGGGTACGCCCAAAATCCTTCTCCAAGCATCTTTTCTGATAAGTCTCCGATCCTGGTACCTCGGGCAGTTCGCGAGTGTGGCTGCCGTTTCTCGCCGCTAACCCAGGATCTTCACCTTATGAATAGCGAACCCTATCATCCCATCATTATCCTCTATCAGAGCTTGCCGCTGCTTCTTGCGGTGGCGGGTTATCTCTTTTTTATCGTCGCCTCGCTCGCTATCGCGCGTAGTCGCACGGGACGTCTCCATGAGCTGGTCGAGCTTGAGGCGTTCGGCGCGGCGACGAGCGTAACGATCATTGAAGACTCTGAACGCTACCTCCTCTGCACGCAGATGGGTCGTCTCTGCTCCTCATTCGGAGCAGGATTCTGTCTCGCGTTCCTTACGGGGTATATCGCCAAGCTCCCGGGCGATGGGGGAGGGGTTGCGTCCTACGGAATCGCGCTCGCGGCTTTCACCGCAGCGATAGTGATGATAACGACCTTAGTCGTTGTGCAGGTGGCGAAAGCGTTCACCTTGCAGTTTCCTGAAAAGACGATGTGTGTGGTCGCGTTGCCCCTGCGTCTCTTTTACCTCTGTGTCGGACCGATCCTGATGTTCATCCACAACACGATCAACCGCGTGTTGGAGCGGTGCAACCTTCGTCTTACGACCGAGCGTGACATCTCGCTCTCGACGGACGACCTGAGTGAGATCATGAAATTTAGCTCTGAATCTGGAACGATTGAGCAAAATGAGCAGCGGCTCATCGAGGGGATCGTTGATTTCACCGAGCGCGTTGTGCGAGAGGTCATGACCTCCCGCAAAGATATCGTGTGGGCAAAAGAGAACGCCACCACTGAGGAGCTCATTTCGTTGAGTACCCGAGAGGGCGTGTCCCGAATTCTCATCTGTGGATCTGATCTCGATGATGTGAAGGGGATGATTCTCGCGAAGGATCTACTGACCTTCATCAACAAACCGGTTACAACGGATGCGTGGCGCTCGTTACTCAGGGAGACCTACAAGGTTCCGAATACGAAGCCCGTTGACGATCTCTTGCACGAGTTTAGGTCGAGCGGAAATCACCTCGCGGTGGTGCTCGATGAGCACGGAGGAGTGGGTGGTATCGTTACCCTTGAAGATCTCGTCGAGGAGATCGTGGGAGATATCTTTGACGAGACCGACGCTGCCTCAGAGCGTGAGCTTGTTATTCGCGAGGTAAGCGGAGAGTGGGTAGTCGACGGCTCCGCCGGTATCGATCAGTTACCTGAATCGTTCGGGATCGCTCCCTCTGAGGGGCACTACGATACGATAGCCGGCTATCTCCTCGACCATCTCGGCAGGCTCCCCGAAGAGGGGGAGATCTGTCAGATTGAGGGGCTCGAGATTAAGGTCCTTGAGGTGCACCGGCACCGTATCGTTCGACTCTTGGTCAAGATCCTTCCCCGTGAGGATGACTCCGAAAAGGGGGACGAACTTCCCGTAGCGGTTAATGGATCGGCCCGAAGCCCCCGAAAAACTGCCGGATAGCGAGTCCCTCCACCCGTGAACGTGCACGTGCTCGTGAAAACGTAGCCGTTCCGGGTAAAACGCCCAGTTTCGCACCAATGTTTGAATCCTTTTTCTCGCTGCCCTCATCTTGAAGGTATAGCGCCGTATCCCGCCTTGAGTGGGCCTTGGCCGTAATTTTTAAGAGCAGCGCATAAAACCCTCATGAGCTGCTGTTTGATCTTCGTTTCTTACGAATACCGTGCCGGGTGAACCACACCTAGCCATTCAGGAGCGATACGTTATGGATTCTGACATCTTCGAGGGCTTGCCGACGACTGAGGAGCTTGAGGCAGCTGGTACCCCCGACACAATCCCTCCTGAGGCTCTAACCACCGCGCCTCCGGCGCTCCCAGTTGATGCCGATTCCATCGAGCCAGCGCCTCAAACGGTTGCTGCTCCGGTGCATGAAGAGCCTGTGGCTTCCGTTGTCGCGGCTCCCGAGGAGCAGACGACGATCCCAGATGCGATCAAGATCGATGCCGCGCCAAAGGAAGATTCCACAAAGAGCGCTATGCCCCCGGCGGCTGCCTCTCACATTCCTGACGGTCCCCGAGTCGACGTGAGTGCAGCAACCGTTGCTCGCATGATGGGGATCGCCTCCACAAATGATCTCCGACTGCTGGAGGGGCGGGTAGATCTGCTGACCTCTAAGGTTGCCGCTATCCTCACCAAGATGGATCGGTGCCTCTCCATGTTCGGCTCGATCCCAACCGCCAGCGATATCGGAAGACTTGAGGTTCAGGTTGCGGCGATCAAGTCGATGATGAGGGAGCTTCTCGATTCCGTAGGGGCTCCTGTGAGCTCAGGAAAAGATCAGGCGGATCGCGCCGCGGCTCAAGAGCAGAGCCGCAAGCTCCGCGAAGGAATTAAAACGAATACAGAGTCGTAGTCTCTCATACAAGGAACCACACCATGAGCACGCAGCAGAAAGATTCGCAGGGAAACCTCTCTCAACAGATTGAGAAAACCAAAACACGACAAAAAAGTTACGTGATGGACCTGCGTGTGCAGAGCCCCGCATCGATGGGGTATCTTGGTGTTGAAGGTTTGGATTCTGCACCGGCGATCGTGCGACTTGCAAAGGTCAAGGGGCTCGACGTTATCGCGATTACCGATTTTTATAGCGGCGAATTTATCGACCGCATGGTGACCGCCGCGAAGAGCTCACCCCTCACGGTCATTCCCGGCGTAAGCGTTCGATGCCGCGTAAAGACATGCTCGGATGTCGTTATCTCGTGCCTCTTTCCCGAATCTATCACCTCGCAAGGGATCGCCGACTTCCTTCGAGAGCTACAGGTTCCCGATGACGCGCGCGGCAATCCCGACTACGTCATCACCGTGTCGATTGATCAACTCTTGCATTCACTCTCGGCACGTAACGGTATCGCCATCCCGAGCCGACTCGATAAGACGCCACACCGTCTCTCGATCGTTCCTGAACTCGTCGAGAACTACGGCTTCCGAGCATTCGATCTCGCGTACGCTGACTCAACAGAGTATTTCAAGAAGCGCTGGCCAAAGCTCAAATTCCAACTCTTCACATTCTCAGACGCGAACGCGCTCGCCCAGATCGGGAGCCGCAACGCGAAGGTAAAGATGCCGACCCCCGGATTCGAGGGGCTCAAGGAGCTCGTTGGTCGGGAGCAGGCGTAAGCGACCGAATCTCCTTCTCCGTTATGCGACCCGATCCCGGAGGGCCCGTCTCCTGACGGGCCGGAGTTCGCGATGTCACGTTCGTGCCTCACCGGCCTGTGAGGACACAGGCCCTCCGGATCTGAGAAATCATGTAAGGTGTGTTGCTCCGCCAAACATTCCGGCGACCAGGAATGGTCGCCCTCCGATCGTGCGATCCGTGAGGTGGGAGGGCGCGCATTCCTGCGCGCCGTGTTGCGTGAGGCGCTCCCGTCGATCAAAAATTTCACCCCACGATACCACGCGACAATTTCGCGACATCGAACTGTTCCTGCGAGTCGCTTTAAGCTCGAACCCGCTTTTCAGTCGTGAAAAGTAGAAAACACCCCTGAAAACAGCTAGAATTGGGGCCACTTTTATTATGTGAGTCGAGCATGACAACATTACAACTCTCTCATTCAGAAATTTCGCGGGACCAAGCGATTAAGCTTCTTGTGTTCCCAAACGTTCTTACGGCATCAGTGACCTTTCCTGATCATCGTGAACTTAAGGAGATCGTCCAACACGTTCCGGAAAGACTGGAGCCGCTCGGTATTGCACGTCTCACCGTGTTCTCACCATGCTGCGTTGATCCATCGACGGGGCAGTGGATTACCAGAGAGAATCATATCCTGGTCAATCTCGGGACCGAGGCCCCGCTCGACGGCGCCTCGATTACTGTTCTTGATGCCCTTCCAGCCGGTATTTCCCCGATGTCTCGCCAAGCTCTTATCGACCTCCTTCCACCCACGTACTTCCGAACAAAAGAGGAAGCCGCAAAGCTGACGCGGGTGCTCAACGACTCAGGACCGATGACTCGGGGCGTTCGGTAACGGGGGCCCATAGCAACTGGAGAGTAGTGATTCTTTCCCTGTGCCCGGGCTTCTTATGTTTTTCCCTGTACCCGGGCTACCGAGCGAGCAGGCGGTAAATCGACTCTAATGAGTAGCTTCAACTCAACGCCGTGGTGAGCTCTTTCCCTGTACCCGGGCTACCGAGCGAGCAGGCGGTAAATCGACTCTAATGAGTAGCTTCAACTCAACGCCGTGGTGAGCTCTTCATGACCAATAGTAGCGCCCAGAATGGGTCTTTAGATACACGTATCCCCAGCGAACCGGAGATCGCAAAAGTCTGGTAGATGGAAAGCCTAGCGTCCAAGCACATTAGCGAGCTTCGGCATAGAAGGAGGGTACAGCCCCGGGGGATACGGAACCGTCAAATCCCCGAGCCTCCACCTCTCTCGAACTGCTCTCGCCCTCTGCATGAGCGCTTTGAAAAAACTTATAAATCCGACTCGTACACTGCGCTTCTCTGAGAGACACCACATTCGACGCCCCGTTCGTCTCGGACGATAGGTAGTATCAAGCACCTGAGCGATAAGACGCTCCCTGCCCATGACAGATTTCCTCTCTCTGGCTCTCTTTCTCTCGGCGCGCTCTTCAAGCAATCTGATATGCGCGACTAACCGCTCGTTAATCTTCTGTTGCTCTTCCGGTGAGTGATAGCCAAAGGCTTCCATCCATGCGTTCGGCTCAAGGGTGAATGTTTGTACCTCATCTGAGTCAGCTAGAATCTCTTCCGCGCGTTTTGTATATCCTCGCAGATTATCGGCATCTCTCGTGATAGCGGTAAACTGGGGGCGCCGCAGCCTCTTCCATTCACGGGTGAGCTTCCCCGATCGAAACATCTTCCAGGAGGAGAACCCAGGGTACCTGTCGATGGAGGTTTCCAAGTTGTCTTTAGCTGGATTGGAGTAGAGATACGCTATCGCCAGTAAAGCTCTGGTAGGGGTAAGAACGATCGGGCTGTCGTATCCCTCACACCACAGGGTCCTTTTATTCCGTCCGAGAAGCCCGTTAATCATGTGAGCTGACTCGGTTTTGAAATGCCGAAAGAAGGCATCAACGTGATCGGGGTTAATGACCACCAAAACAAGGTGAATATGCGTTGCCTCGACGATCATGTGGCAGATCCGAACGGGGTAGCGCTCGCATGCCGCAGCGAGGCAGCTCTTCACGATCGCCTGACACAACGGATTAGCTAAGAGTAGCAGCCCCTCCTCGAGGCTAAGCGTGCAAAACAACACGCTCCCGTGAGGGTGGTATTTCATCTTCTTTCCCATGAAGGGCTATTCGGGAAAGTGAACGATAAGTTGCCAATAGGAGCAGGAAAAGTAGCCCCTCTACAGAGATGAAAAAAGTAGCCCCTCTACAGAGATGAAAAGTAGCCCCTCTACAGAGATGAAAAGTAGCCCCTCTACAGAGATGAAAAAAGTAGCCCCTCTACAGAGATGAAAGTAGCCCCTCTACAGAGATGAAAAGTAGCCCCTCTACAGAGATGAAAAACTTTCGCTTCGCGGGGGCCTTTGGGTGCCCCCCGCTCAGCGCGGCTCCTTATCAATTTCGGAATTTACAGAACAGATGGTGCACTATCGGTAGGAGCCGGATTTCGCAACATTTCCCCCCTAATTCCGATAGGGAAGGTGGTCCGTATGTGGTCTGGTTGTTTCCGTCGTATCCCTGATGCTATTCAAGGTTGAACTATATGCATAAAAGAGACATACTTATATGTATGCGAACTACTCTTAATATCGATGATTCATTAGTGAAGAAGGCCTCGAAGCTCAGCGGAATAGTCGAAAAAACAGCTCTCGTGAAAGCTGGCCTTGAGGCTCTCATAGCTCGAGAAAGCAGTCGACGCCTAGCGGAACTGGCCGGGTCTGAGAGGTCCCTGCGTCCAGTTCGTCGGCGTAAATCGAGGTAGTGGCAGTGATACTGGTTGATACGTCGATCTGGGTAGACCACCTTCGGAGAGGTAGCCACGAATTGGCTTCTCTCCTGCAAAGGGTGGAGGTCGCGACGCACCCATTCGTTATTGGGGAGCTCAGTTGTGGCAATCTGAAAAATCGCAAAGCGATTCTCGAACTACTCGCGGAGGTACCGCGAGTCACGCTCGCTGAGCACGAGGAGGTGCTTGAGCTGGTGGAATCTCGAAAGTTGATGGGCAACGGTATCGGTTGGATGGACGCACATCTCCTCGCGTCGGCGCTTCTATCAGGAACTCCGCTCTGGACCGCCGATAAAAAGTTGCGCTCGCTAAGCGCCGTGCTGGGGGTCTTGTACTAGTCCGGGAATACTTCTCTGAGGAAACAAGGCAGAACCTCGCTGACGTAAGTTTTTGCTAGAAACGGTGCTCACGCACCGTTCATTTGAGGGCTAAAATGCAGCAGTTTTGGCGAGTGCCCTGCGCAGCCCTTTTGGCAAAAGAACGCGAAAGCGTTGTTTTGCCTCGCTTCCCTAAGGCACCGTGCGCATAAGATAAGCGACCGGCGATCCGAACGTGTAGGCTCCTGTGCGTCCAGAAATAATTCGGCGACCGAGGACTCACATTTATCTCGTCAAGGCGGCTCCTGCCCGCCGAGTTACATGACCATCTTGCCTGACCCCACCCATCCATCCCACAATACCTCGCATGGCAACGTGGCTCGTAAAGACTGAACCGGATGTATTCTCAATCGACGACTTCGCTCGTTCAAAGGTAACGGACTGGACCGGTGTCCGTAACTACCAGGCGCGCAACTTCCTCATGGCGATGGAGGAGGGTGATGAGGTGCTCATCTACCACTCAAATGCGGAGCCTCCCGGGGTGGTAGGGCTCGCTAAGGTCCATAGGAAGGCCACGCCAGACCAGACACAGTTCGATGCCTCAAGTGAGTACTTCGAACCGAAGGCGACCAAGGCCAATCCACGGTGGTTTTGCCCCGACCTTGAGTTTGTGCAAAAATTCCCCCGGCAGATCTCGCTCGATGAGTTGCGGGGGGCTAAGTCCTTGGATGGGCTTACCTTGTTACAGAAGGGATCGCGGCTGAGTGTTATCCCCGTTTCGGATAAACACTTCGAAAAGATAGTCAAAATGGGTTCAAAGAGGTCTCCCGCATAGGAGTGTAGGTGGGCGAGAAAATTACGATCAAAACCGCTGAAGAGATCGCGCTCATGCGCGAAACGTGTCAAGTCACCGCTACCATCCTTGATGAGGTAGGGGAGATCATCCGCCCCGGTATGAACACCGAGGAGATAAACTCCTTCGTGCACCGCCGCACCCTGGAACACGGCGCGATTCCATCACCGCTCAACTACAAGGGCTATCCTAAGTCCGTGTGCGTATCGCCGAACGATGTGGTGTGTCACGGTATTCCCGCTCCCTACGTACTCCTTATGCCAGGTGACATCGTGAACGTCGATGTGACCTGCTACAAGAACGGGTTTCACGGCGACTCAAGCCGTATGTACTTCGTTGGTGGAGAGGAGGCGTGCTCACCTGAGGCGATTCAATTGGTGAAGGTTACCCGAGAGGCGCTGTTCGCGGGCATCCGTCAAGTTAAACCGGGGAACCGCATCGGAGATATCGGAGGAGCAATCCAGGATTACGTGAAGACCACCGGCAGGAGTTACGGCATCGTGCGCGAATATACCGGACACGGACTCGGTCGCGAGTTCCACGAAGCTCCGCAGGTCATCCACACCGCACGTCGAGGGTCAGGCGATATCATGCGACCTGGCATGACCTTCACCATCGAACCGATGATCAATCTCGGAACCGCTCGTACTTCGCTCTCCAAAGTGGATGGATGGACCGTCCGAACCGCTGACGGCGCTCTTTCAGCGCAGTGGGAGCATACGGTGTTGGTGACCGAAACCGGCGTCGATATCATGACAAAGAGTCCAAAGGGGCTGTTCTAGTAGGAGCGCAAAAAATCTTAGAGGAAATGCCCGTCCGCAAGGGCTGACTAGGAGTCGGTATTAGTTCGTATCGAGGCGCTTTGAAAGTAATAAGTTCGTCAAGCGAGAAGTATCGGCATAAAAGGGTGGATGGAGACGCGCTTTTAGCTATGTACCGAGGCGCTCGTTGTTCCAGACATCTTCTTAGTTTCTATGAGTATCGAGCATATCGAGCTATTTCCACCGCAGGTACGAGGCGAACGCCAAGTCGCGTTGCATCCCTCTGGTCGAACGTTCGAATACTCCCCCGATATCCTTGCGTGTGCCTCGCTCTTTCCTTCGTTGTTCCAACAGATGAGAGGGGAAAGGATACGGAGTCTCGAAATCTTTGCGCCCCTGATTGAGCGACTCGCGGATATATATCAGATCGCTCGTCCAACTTTGGGGGTCCTGCAACCTGAAGATCGCAAGTTCGGGCGCGGAAATTACAACCAATTGCTCAATGAGATCCTCCTTCATCCCAAGCTTTCTCCAGTGTTGTTGATACAGACCCTCGTTCACGAGTGCCATCATGCCTTTCAAGCGAGCTTCGCAGCATCGGCTGTGTTGAGAGATGTCGAAGATGGTGTACGTCCCGAGGAGGCCTTGAAACTCTTCGCTCCTACGATCGTAGATGCAGTGCGGGCGCGGGGCCAGCACGAAGAGCCCGCGCGCGTTGCGCTCGGAAGAATCGTACTTGATTCCAACGAGAGGGTGAGCGCCGCGCGACAATATGGCGCGATAACGCAGGATGTCGACGAATACTTAGAGATGCAAAAGATATACCGTAACTCGTTCGAGGAGTTGTGCTCTACCGTCGCTGAACTTCAGGTCGCGGTGTGGCAGGCCGAGCAGGAGCTGATAACAGCTGAAACTCTATCCAGGACCTGGAAGAATCAGCTCCACGAACTTGGATGGCTTGGCGTTGGTGTTTCAACGCTCCTGATGAGCCTCGTTGATAGACGATGCCGCATCCTACGAGCTCACATAGGGCTACTCAGCCAAGGGGTTCTGCATAAGTGCGAGCGGATCCACACATGCATGGTTAAGGCGGGATTCATGGAGGGCTAGTTCCCTACCTGGGGAAGCGAGGTAAAACCGGTCATGTTGCCGCGTGAACCTGCTCGAGCACCTCACCGTAAACGTATCCGAAATGAAAACATTAAAGTTTTCGGGTACGTTCACGTTTACGTGTTTAGTCAAATGGCGAGACTACTCGTAGGTTTTGCCTTATCTCCCTAGCAGGGCGATGCCTACTCCTCCGTCTCCTCATCCGCTCCTTGCTGTCGCAAGAAGGCGAAACGCTCCATGCCTTGCGATTCAACGACTACCCGAATTCCCTTCTTGATGTCGCCCTTCGCGAGAGAATCCTTGAACTCAGCAATAGTGGTGATCTCCTTGCCGTTGATGCTCACGATGATATCCCCCGGTCGGATCTCAGCCTTCGCGGCGAGCCCTTGTGGAGACACCTCTGTGACTACCAAGCCCGCGGTGCGAGTAGTTCGAGAACGCTTGGCAGAGCCCTCGTTGAGTGGCTCAACCGACATTCCGAGTTGCTCGTTCTCGCCCTCGCTTGCGACCTCAGGCCCCTCCTCAGCTTGAACAGGGAGCTCTCCGATCGCTACCGATACCGACTTCTTCTCTCCGCCACGAACAACCGTCACGTCGAGGCTCACCCCTGGCTTGAGTGAGGCGATGTAGTTACGAAGTTGATTGACGTTCTTGATGTGCTCCTTGCCGGCCTGGACGATGATATCGCCCTGCTTGAGCCCCGCCTTCTTCGCTGGGCCCCTTGGATCGACATGTCCAACGAGCGCGCCCTCGGTGCTTTCGTAGTTGAACGATTGCGCGAGATCCTCTGAGAGGTTTTGAATTCCTACACCGAGCCAACCGCGGGTTACCTTACCCTTGGTGATGAGGCTTTCCATAACCTGACGACCCATGTTGATCGGAATGGCGAACCCGATCCCCATGTAGCCACCTGACTTCGATACGATCGCGGTGTTAATGCCGATAACCTCGCCACGGAGGTTGACGAGCGGTCCGCCGCTGTTGCCAGGGTTGATCGCGGCATCGGTTTGAATGAAGTCCTCGTATTGAGCGCCACCTGAGATCGCGCGTCCCTTAGCGGAAACTATCCCTGCGGTTATCGTGTTATCGAGTCCGAAGCTTGCGCCCGCTGCTATAACCCATTCGCCGATCTTTAGTTTGTCTGAGTCGCCAAGCTTTGCTGGCTTTGGAAGCCCTTCCTTTACCTTTATCTTGATCACCGCAAGGTCGGTGCGGGGATCGACCCCAACAACCTTCGCCTTAACGCTCTTCTCGGTGCTCAACCGAACCGTTACCTCATCAGCGTCACCGATCACGTGATTGTTGGTGAGGATGTGTCCCTGATCATCCACGATCACTCCGGTACCCAATCCTCGTTGCGGGGAGGGAACCATCTTGTCGAAGAAGTCCTCACCGAGGAAATCTTTGAGTTGCTCAGCTCCCTTTGGGCCGCCCTTCTTCGGTTTCGTCTCGGTGGAGATCGTTACGACCGAAGGGGTGATCGTCTCCGCCACCTGCTCGAACGCTTGAGAGAGTTCATCCGCCAAGCGAGCGCCTGGAGAAGCTGGCGCCGTCTCGGCTCGCGTCTCGGTTGGGAGCGTGGTAGAGAGAAGACTCATGCTGATCATGAGTCCTGCGATGACCTTTTTTGAAGCTCTAACGGACTGAAGACTCTGGGATAGTGCGAGGGTACGATTCATAGAAGGAAAACCACCACAATTACAAATATTTGCGCTTTTGATCGTGTAGCATGAAAGACGGCTGCTCGAAAGAAAAATTCAGGCTGCTTCGATGTCTCACAAACCCCACATTATCTACCTGCACGGACTAGGGTCCGGCCCAGCCTCTCAAAAAGGGGTGCTCGTGCGAGAGCACTTTAGTCCTCGAGGGTATACGGTCTCACTGCCGTCGGTCACGGTTCCGAGTCTTGAGGAGCTCTCCCCCCGTGCGGCGGTTGATCGTGTGAAAGAGCTCGTAGCTCAGCACTTGGATGAGGGACTCATACTCATGGGGAGTAGTTTTGGTGCTTTTCTCGCCCTGCATGCCTATCATGAATCATCACACGATGCGCGCGCTCATATTCAAGCGCTCGTGCTCTTGGCTCCGGCTTTGAATCCGTGGGATGCGGCGAGTGGGCTCCTTACTCCCGAGCGGGAGCGGCTCTGGAGGGAGCGGGGGAGCGCTCCAGTGGTCAATCTTGAGACGGGAGTTGAGGTGCCGGTGCACTACCGTTTCGTTGAGGAGTTGCGGTCATTTGATACGAACGCGGTAAGGCTTGAGTTGCCGACCCTGATCATTCACGGCCTCAACGATGAGGTTGTTCCCGTAGCACAGAGTACGGACTTCGCCGCGTCGCATGCAGGAGTGGTGCTGGAGTTGGTGCCCGACTCCCATCAGCTCCTTGGGGACCCCTCCAAAATGTTGAATCTCATAGAGCAGTTTATCCTTTCCGGTAGCACCAACCCCCATTAATTCGTATCCTACAGATCGGGCTCCGACGCCGCGGAGAGATGGACGTATACCTTCTATGACCAGGTTCACCGAGTTCAGAGTGCGAGTACTAGCAGCGATAGCGATCGGGCTCGCTCTTGCACTCGTCTCGCTCGCTATGTCGAGAGAGTCGACACCCGGTTCCTCTTGGTGGCGACAAGAGGGCTCATCGGCGCAGAGTGACTCGGTGGTCTCGGTGTCCGATAACGATGCGGGTGGCGAGGGCCCCTCAACCTTACAGAAAGAAGGCGCTGAACAGCCCCGGCCAGGCGCTCTCCTGATCGATGGTGGTGATTACATCGGACCGGATGATACCCCAAAAGCTCCCGCGCTACCGACACCGACGGCGATACCTCCGATTGACGATGACGTGGATGATGAGGCCCTTGCTAGGGAGCGAGGAGGTGTGTCGATTAACGTGCCTCCGACTCTGACCCCGGTCGGTACCTCGGATAATGGGATGCTTGCGGGGATCGTGAGTCACAACGGTCGAGCGGGTATCGTTCCGTCAACGCCTCTCAACGATGAAGGGGGGCTTCCTTGGGTCGGTGGGCAGGGGCGGGGATATGCGATGTTGTACGCCTTGCAACCTGAAGCTCGCGCTGTTGTTGAATCGAACGTGTCGACGCTGCTCGCTGCGCGGGTACGGGAGCCGTTCATCGGGGTGCTGATCGACGGCACCTTTGGAAAAGATTTTGGGTATCTTCGAGAGCTGATCCGACGGCTCAACGCGGATGGAAGAAATTTGCAACTCGCGCTCTACATCGCAAACGGCCCCGCGCAGCGACGGTACAAAAATCCGCCGTACGAGGTTCCATTCGTGCGCATCAGGCCAGAGGATTTTCGGCGAGAGATTCGACGAAGTAATAGCGACGCGCAGGTACAGTACCTGCAGATGTTGTCGGACGCGCGTCTGCTCTTTGAATATAATCTGAAGACCAATCCCGAGGCGCGCAACTACGCGGTGGTCATGCTCGAGGATAATCTTGAACGGGATTCGTTTCGCGCGATGGCGCAACTCGCTCGTGACCAAGTCGAAGCGGTCGCCACGATCGTTCGAAACCCGTGCCCGAACTGTTATTCCGGAAATGATGGAGAATCACTCGGATTCGCCATTGAGGATCATTCGGTGGATCGATTCAATCTTCTCGATGTCGGAGGTGGTTTCACCCTCGATGGTGCCGGGTTTTCGTATCCGAACGAAACGAATAGCCAAGGTGTCACGTCAGAGCAGGTGATCTCGCTCGCAAACGGCGCGTATCAACGAGGGCTTCAGTATTTCGGCTTATGGCGTGAGGAGTGGCAGGGGATTGAGAACGGGCAGTTGCTCAAAGATCCGAAGGGGCGTGTGTACGTTGCGTCGACCGCCGAGCAGACCGATTTTGAGGTCACCGTGCTTCGATCGGGATTACCGCTCCTCAATTCTCAGGATGGTGTCGCGGCATCTGATGGTGCCGTCGATGATCGATTGAATTTGGCGACAGAATAATAGGTGAAAAAGGGTAATCGGTATGGGTCATGGTGAATTAGACGCGATTAGCGAGGAGCTTCGAGAGGCGTGCAAGAAAGATGGGATCTCTAATTTCTCAATCGAACGCGCCTACCAGATCGGTGAGGGGTTGCGCGGGGCGCGAGAGGGACGACTGGCCAGTATCGCACCTGCGGAGGCGGCAAAAGGGGAGCCGTTTGACCTCCTGCTCCTCTTTGATGTTATCGCGGCTACCGCTTCCCTCGAAGCCGCCAGCGTAGGGGCTACGGTGGGTGCCACTCCCGTTTCATCTGATGTGATAGATCTCTGGATTCAGGCGACCGCAGCACGTGCTCTGTGGTTCGAACGTTTTGTGCAGTGGCCGAATGAAAATTCCGCCAAAAAATTAGAACATCTCCGAGCTACGGCCCGAAAGCTGGCCGCGGAATCTATCGCTAGGGGCTTGGTTGAGGGTGTGCAACCCGTTAAATTTACAGAGTTTGCTGGGCGCTTTTCCAACGCCTAGCCCGTTTTACCCTTCGAAAACACTGACAGGGCGCGCACTTGACCGAGATCGTGGTTGTGATACCTTCCAGTACTCATTTTGGGTTGATAGAAGAGGGGCCCAAGTGCGTTGATTACGCCCGTTGTCTAATGATAACGAGGGGTTTAACGAAATGAGTGGGGTGATTGTCGCCCACAAAAGTTCCTCTCCTTAGACCGGTTAAGTCTTAGTTACGTAGTTATGAGCACCGAATTTCTTTCGTCAGAAGCCGCCCGTGAGGGTGCAAAGTGGTGGGTAATCGATGCAGCAGAGGTTCCTGTTGGTCGTTTGGCTACTGAAACAGCAAATCTCCTCCGCGGGAAGAACAAGCCAACCTACACTCCAAACGTAGATAGTGGCGACTTCGTGGTTGTTATCAACGCCGATAAAGTTCGCCTCACTGGAAACAAGGGCGAGACCAAGATGTATCGACACCACACAGGTTTCATCGGTCACCTCAAAGAGGTTGCCGGAGCCGACATGCTTCAAAATAAGCCAGAGAAGGCTATTCAGTTGGCTGTTCGTGGAATGTTGACCGAGGGAGTTCTCGGACATCAGCAACTCGGCAAGTTGAAGATCTACAGGGGAAGTGAGCATCCTCACGCAGCTCAGCTTCCACAAGCACACACAATCGTTAAAAAGTAGGGAAGGAGTTCAGATGGTCAAGGGTGGTGGATTTCATGCGATCGGTCGCCGCAAGGAAGCGGTAGCTCGTGTATATCTTCGTCCAGGAACTGGAAAGTTCACGGTAAACGGAACAGAGACGAAGGAGTACTTCGGACGCGTGAGCCTTGAGCTCCTCATTAAGGAGCCTCTCGTTGTTACAGGTCTTACTGAAAAGTACGACGTTCTCGCTAACGTAACTGGCGGAGGAAAGAGTGGACAGGCTGGCGCCCTTCGTATGGCGCTTGGGCGTGTTATCGTATCAGTTGATGCTGCTCACCGTAAGGCTCTCAAGGCAGGCCAGATGCTTACCCGAGATGCTCGTGAAGTTGAGCGTAAGAAGTACGGACGTCACAAAGCTCGTCGACGACCACAGTTCTCGAAGCGTTAATAGAGAGGCCGATCACTCGGCATCTTGCTTCGAAAGCAAAAACAAGAAACCCGGAGGCAGCAGTGCCCCGGGTTTTTTTGTTTGCGACGAAGGACCTCGAATCCGGAGGGCCCGTCTCCTGACGGGCCGGAATCCGCGACGAAATGTTCGTGCATACCCGGCCTGTGAGGACACAGGCCCTCCGGATCGATGCTAGGCGTTGATTACGCGATTTCGAGGGATGCGATTAAACCGGAGGGCCCGTCAGGATACAGGCCCTCCGGATCGGCCGGCAGGATTCTTGTTCGGTTTAGGCCTACCCCTTCACCGTCGAGTAAAAACCAAGCACTCTTGTCTCAACCGTCACCCTACGCGCCCGCTCAACCGCATCATGCAGGGTGCCCTTAGCTTCGGGAGTTGTCTCTAAATCAACGTGAAATGAATACTCGAACGGTTTGCCAGGAATAGGGCGAGATTCAATCTTGGTCACGTTAATAGCGAGCTCTGCGAATTCCCCCAGAAGCTTATAGAGGCTGGCTGGCTCGTGACGGAGGGAGAGGATGAGGGTGCACTTCGATGGAGTCTCTGCTGTCTCAGGATTCACCGAGACCGCGAAGAATCGGGTCATATTACTGGCGTGGTTTTGAACCGCTGGCGCAACAATCGTGAGCCCGTACTCGCGGGCCGCTTCGTCGCTTGCTATCGCCGCCACGCCGGCGGTGCGAAGGAGTTGTACGTGTGCGGCTGCTCCGGCGGTATCCGAAAAGACCACCGGCGACATCGAGGGGTGTCGCTCAAGAAAGTTCGCGCACTGCTCAAGCGCCTTGGGGTGCGAGAATACCTGGGTGACTGAATCGATCGTTTCGGTCGGGGATACCGTCATGAGGTGCAACTGCACCGGGCAATAGAACTCCCCGACTATGGAGCACTTATACTCAGAGAGGAGATCGTAGTTTTCGTGAATGGACCCTGCGAGGGCGTTCTCAATCGGGACAACGCCAGCATCTGCTCGGCCCGATGTAACGTGCTCAAATATCTCTCGAAAGCGGGTGGTTTGCAGCGGAGTGAGGTCAGAGCCATAGAGGGCCCTGGCGGCCATGCTGCTGAATGATCCCGTTATTCCTTGATAGGCTACCCTCTTTTTCATGGATAGTGGATGATACCGCAGAATTCCTATGGATACCATTATCGTTATTCCCGCTCGGTACGGCTCCAGCCGATTTCCCGGTAAACCCCTCGCTCCGATCATGGGGCGCTCCCTTTTGGAGCGTGTGTGGCGGATAGGCAAGGCCGTGGAGGGGGTGAGTAGGGTGGTTGTCGCGACCGATGATGCCCGTATCGTTGAACACGTTCGCTCCTTTGGGGGCGAGGCGGTGATGACCTCTGAATCGTGCACGAACGGATCCGAGCGCGCGTACGAAGCGTCGCAGAATCTTGGAAGCAAAGCGGACGTTATTGTGAATCTTCAGGGTGACGCCGTCCTGATGCCCCCGTGGGTTATAGGCGCGCTTGTACAAGCGATGAAGGATGATCCCTCGGTTCAGATCGCAACACCCGCGGTACGTCTCACTGCCGAGCAGTACAAGAGCATGAGTGCCATGAAGGGAGCGGGAATCGTATCTGGTACGACCGTGACCTTCGCCAAGAATGGGAACGCGCTCTACTTCTCAAAGGGTATCATCCCGTTCATGCGCACCACCCCAGCGAACGGTGAGCCACCTATCTTTCAACATATTGGGGTATACGCCTACCGAGCTGGGGCGCTCAAAAAATATATCGACCTCCCCCAAGGGACGTTCGAAGAGGTGGAGCAGCTTGAGCAGTTGCGTGCGATCGAAAACGGGATGCCGATTCGAGTTGTCCAGGTCTCCCTTCAAGGCCGCACGATGTGGTCCGTAGATAACCCACAAGATATCGCTCGCGTAGAGGAGATCATTCGCGCAGAAGGTGAGTTGGTATGAGGTCGGTCGTCATCCTGTGCCGACATGGAAATACCTTCGAGAAGGGTGATAAGGTCGTCATGGTTGGCGCTCGCGAGGATCTTCCGCTTACATCCCATGGGCTCGAACAAGCGCGCGCCGTTGGTGTGGCGTTCGTATCGAGTAAGGTCACTCCCGCTCGTATTCTCAGCGGACCGTTACAGCGAACGAAGGTCTTCGCCGAACAGGTGCGGTCCGAGATCGGTGCTTCGGCTCCTGTCGAGATAGACGAGCGTCTGATCGAGTTCGACTACGGTGCGTGGAGCGGTCTCTCAAATGAGGAGATCGCAGCACTCTCTGGTCAATCAGCGCTCGATGCGTGGCAGGAGAGAAGTGAGCGTCCGAACGGAATCACCTTCGTGCCATCGACTGAGCAGGCTCGCACTGAAGCCGCTGCGCTTATGAACGAGCTCGCAAAAGATGAGGGGGTGTGCCTCGTTGTGACGAGCAACGGTCGGTTGCGTGAATTCGGACAACTCCTTAACGCGGCTTCGTCTGTGCCCTCCTACAAAGTGAAGACCGGACATGCGTGTCTCCTCCTTCGTGAGGGACCGAAGTGGCGCATTCTCGGATGGGACGTCGACCCAGAGCGATTAAAAAATCTTCTCAGCGGAACTTTGTAAGAGGAGCGGCGCCCGTTTCCAGGCGCCGCCTCCGCAGTTTTTGAGACCTTTAGCGCTCAAGCCGCTTGCTCGTGTCTTTGATCGTAAGGTGTCGAGTCGTCCCATCTTCAAGCTTTATGTAGACGATAGCTCCATCTGGATATCCACTTCCTGGTTTCGAGAAACGGAAGTGCTCTCGGTCTCCATTCCCTACGCCTGAGTATTTGCCCTTGCCGAGGGTCTTCTTTCCATCAGGGGAGAGCACTCGAACCTCTTGCACCTTACCGGTCAACTTTTTCGGAAGGAGCACAACGAGATCTCCGTTCTTGTCCGATGTTGGCTTCCAGAGGAACCCTCCTGTTTTACCGAGAAGACTTCCGAGGTTGTAGGGAGCGGCCTGCGATGTCACCTCCGCCGTTGATTGTTCAGCCGCTACGGTCGTCGGCTGATCGGTATCGACCGATGGTGTCATCTCAATCGTAGGCATGATAGGCGCTGCCTCGGTCGGCTGCGACGGTGTTGCCGGTGTCGTTGTTTGTGGTGTGAATTGAGCCGCCGCAGGCGCGAGCGTTGCGTCGGCGCTTACCGTTGATTGATCGGAGAGGCTAGGTTGTGTTGTAGCGCCCTTGAAGTTCGCGAAGGCGTCGATCAGTCGAGCAATAGAGTCGACCAATCGTTCGATGCGACCGAACATCCGATTTTGGCCGTGAGGCTTTTGGATCGTTGAGGAGGTGAGGCCCATAAGGGCATCCGCTATCGACGCAAGGGTAGCTTCGGGCGAGCTCTTCGATGCGGCCGTCACCTCAGCGGAGGTTGCGGCGGCGGTGGTAAGCGTTTGTGTCGTGGGTAGTGTCGATGAAACGGACGTGGTCATACGGAATCTCCTAAAAGTGAGCTCTAGGCGTCGGTGTCACATGTGAGACACCGAGCGCCGCGAGCTGAAATCGAGGATGTGTATCGGGGATGGGGCGGCGGAGTTGCGTGGGGGGGCGTCGAGAAGTTCGAGGAATGCGATGAACCGGAGGGCCCGTCTCCTGACGGGCCGGAACCCGCTCCGAAACATTCGTGCGTTACCGGCCCGTGAGGACACAGGCGCTCCGGATCGATGTGCGGCGTAGATGGTGCCCTTCCTTGGAATGCGATGAACCGGAGGGCCCGTCTCCTGACGGGCCGGAACCCGCTCCGAAACATTCGAGCGTT
>Ga0214921_10002769_pt1 | contig 27886 bp, 22 predicted proteins | sample LL1505_MetaG_FD_177992 | JGI IMG/M metagenome (GOLD analysis project Ga0214921, IMG submission 177992) | Freshwater microbial communities from Lake Lanier, Atlanta, Georgia, United States - LL-1505 | ecosystem: Environmental > Aquatic > Freshwater > Lake | place: USA: Georgia | collected... | reverse complement strand
GGCGGCGTTGTCTTCCGCCACGTGGGTTTCGGCGACCGTGGTTCCCTCGGCGCCCAGGTCGTGGAGCGCCTCGGCCACGAGGTAGCTGGCGAGCCCCTGGCGCCGGCGATCCCCTTCGATGTCGACCCGCAGCAGGCCGGCCAGCGCCAGACCCCAGCTGCGGGCCAATGGCTCGACATCCCAGAACGACGCGCTGCCGAGCAGCGCCTCGGCGTCGCCCCGGAGTTCGTACCGCCGCAGGGCGATCCCGGTGGTGGTGGCGGCCTCCCACCAGGTGCGACGAGCCGGCTCGTCGATCACCCGCAGCGTGGTCGCCCGGCGGATGGCCAGCTGGAGGCGGTTGACCGGGGGCCGGAAGCCGGCGAGCGGCCGCCGGAGCACCGCGATCCGCGCGGCGGCGGTGTAGCCGGCCCGGTGGAACACCTCCTGCATCGCAGGCGACGAGTCGAGGATCCCGGGCAGGTCGCTGCCGCCGTAGAGGCCGAGGTAGAAGCCGCCCAGGTCGGGCGTGCCGCCGCCGAGCAGGATTCCGGCCCCGCGGCTCCGGAGGTAGTCCTCGCACCGTGCCAGCAGGGTGTCTTCGATCTCGCGCTGCCGCTCGTGCGGCGGCACCACGACGAGCAGGGTGGTGCCGATCGCGGTGGTGAGGGCGGCGCGATCGGCATCGGGGCCGAACGCCGCGTGGGCGAAGCCCAGGATCCGCTCGCCGTCGCGGGCCACCAGCAGCCCGTGGCGATCGAAGTAGGGCTTGGAGAAGACGGCCGCTTCGAGCGCGGCGGAGGTCATCGGCTGGAGGGCCGCCGGGCCGAGGTCGGCCCCTCGCCAGGCGTCGGCGATCCGGGGCGGGTCGTCGTTGCGAAAGCAGTCGAACGTGATCATGAATCGCTTTGCGTCCCGGCGGCCCCGGGGGCGGCCGCGGCGTCGGGGCGGAGTCGCACCTCCACGAGCCCGTCCCGCACGCGGACCTCGTGCACGGGCTGACGGACGGTCGTCGAGATCTGGTGGCGGCCGGTGACGACGTCGAACTGCCAGCCGTGCCACGGGCAGGTGAGGATCGTGCCGCACAGCCGGCCTGTGCCCAGGGGCCCTCCCTGGTGCGGGCAGAGGCCGTCGAGGGCATGAAGGCCGCCCTCGACGTTGGCCAGCGCGACCATCCGGTCGCCGACGACCCGCTCGATGCTCGTCCCCGGCGGGCACTCCTCGATCCGGGCGATCGCGATCCAGTCGGCCATGAAAGCGATGACGGTCGGCGGGGTGGCCGCCGCGACCCTCACGCAGCCGGCCGCTGCAATCTAGCCTTTCGGGGCTGGTCCCGCCATCGCCGGTGCACCCACCAATACTGGGCGGGCTCCCGGCGGATCGCGTCCTCGAGCAGGGTGGTGTACCACTGCGAGAGCGACTGGAGGCCGGCCGTTTCGGGCGTGTTGGCGGCGGGGTCGGCCGTTCCCTCGAGCCGCAGGTCGTAGTCAAACAGCCCGGAACGGCGGGTGGCCGAGCAGACCATCACGGGCGCCGCCGCCGAGAGGGCGAACACGCCGATCGCCTTGTGCACGCTCGCCGGTCGGCCGAAGAAGTCGACCCAGCAGCCCTTGGGGCCGGCCGCCTGGTCGCCGAGCAGGCCGATGGCGCCGTTCTCCTCGAGCACGAGGGCCACGTCGGGCGCGCTCCCCTTCTTGGGCAGGATCCGCTGCCCCCGGGACTCGCGAAACTCCGTCACGAACCGGTCGAGCCGCGGATTGTCGAGCTCGCGGGCCACCGAGAAGATCCGGAACCCGAACAGGCCGAACAGGTAGGCGGCCAGTTCGAAGTTGCCGTAATGGCCCGAGAGGATCACCTTCGGCCGCTCGAGCCACAAGGTCCGCACGAAGTCTTCCATGCCGTGGATGCGGAGGTGTCGCCGCCAGGTGGTCTTGTGGATCACGCGGTTGGCGTGCGCGATCTCGACCACCATCAGGAGCAGATGCTCCCACATGCCGCGGGCCACCTCCCGCCGCTCGTCGGCCGACATGGCGGGAAAGGCCTGCCGGAGGTTGTCGCGCACCACGGTGCGGCGGATCCGGATCCGGTTGGCGAGCAACTCGGAGAGCCGGCGGGCCCAACGCTCGCAGGCCGGCCTGGGCAGCGACTGAATCACGCAGATCGCCACGCGCACGGCCGTGTAGGCGGCCAGATCGGCCGCCCGGGTGACGAGCGATCGGGTCTTGGGCTTGGCCAAGGCGTCGGGTCCATGACGATCGGAAACGAAGCCGCATCCTGCAGCGGCAGGATTGTGGCGGGCGGCTCGGCCCGATGCCAGATCGGTTTGGCGGCGGGAGCCCCTTGGCCGCGGGGCCTTTCCGGGCCCGCTCAGCCCGCCGCCACCGGGGGGGGCGCGGCCAGCAGCAGGCCGACACTCACGGCGTTGAAGAGCGCATGCAGGAGGATGCAGGGCACGATCGACCCGGTGCGGCGGGCGATGAATCCCAGCACGAGCCCCAGGGGAAAGAGCGGTACGAACGCGAGCCCCTGACCCTGGTGGGCGAGGGCGAAGGCGGCGGCGGAGACCGTGATCGCGAGGGCCCCGTCGGCTTCGGGAACCACTTTCTCGAGCCAAGCCTGGAGGATGCGCCGGAAGAAGAGCTCCTCGACCAGCGGGGCCGCGATCACGGCGGTGGCGATCACGAGGCTCACCGCCAGCGGGTCGCGACGCAGCGCGAGAAACTCGACCACGTCGTGCTTGTAGGGCACGAGCTGGTTGAGCACCGAGGCCAGGGCCAGGAGCGGCATCAGAACGAGCCCGAGGCCGGCCGTGGCGAGCCGGAGATCCGGGACCATCCCCGCGCTCGCGAATCCGAGGTCGGCGCCGGTCGCACCCCGCAGCACGAGCCAGCCGATCGCCGCCATGCCGCTCACCGACGTCAGGCCGAGCGCCGCGGTCAGGCTGCGGTCCACCGCCGGATCCTTGCCGATCATGCCGCCGACCAGGGCGGCGATCGCGATCGTGAGACCGATCACGACCACGACGTCGCCGCCGTCCCAGGGCACCGGCCGCTGCGGCCGCCGCTCGATGACAGGCTCGCCACGGCGGAGCCGCCGCAGGATCACCGTCGCCACGGCCAGAAACGCGGCCGCCGCCAGGGCGGTCGCCCAGACGAGCCAGGCCGGCGAGTCGGGCGGCGGCGATGATTCGACAGGCATGGGCCGCGATGGTGGGGGCGGTGGGCGGGGACAGGTCAGCGCACGAGCGCCCGGGCGGCCCAAAGGTATTCGAGCCCCGACCAGGCGGTCGCGATCACGGCCGCCCAGGACGTCCAGGCCGCGACGGTGGCCAGCGGCATCCCGGCGATCGGCTCGGTGGGCCAGCCCCTGGCCGCGAGCACGAGCGCCACCGCCGCGCACTGGAGCACCATCTTGACCTTGCCGCTCCAGCCGGCCGAGAAGTCAACGCCGGCGGCCTCCATCTCGGCCCGGATCGCCGTCACCACCAGTTCGCGGACCACGATCACCACCGCCATCCAGGGGAAGAGCGGGCCGGCCGGATCGGCCACGAGCATCGCAGCCCCGCAGACGAGCACCTTGTCGACGAGGGGATCGAAGATCCTGCCGAGCCGGCTGACCTGGCCGAACCGGCGGGCATACCAGCCGTCGACCCAGTCGGTGGTCGCGGCGACGAGAAACAGAATGGTGGCAGCGGCATCGGCCCGCCGCACGACGAGCACGAACACCACGACCGAAAGGATCAGCCGCACCAGCGACAGGACGTTGGGCACGGTCCAGATGCGGCTGAGATCGGAGGGGCGGTTCATGGGCTCGGGGTTCGTGGGTGCGTCTCGGGTGACGCAGGCTCGGGGTGGCCCATGCCATCTCGCCGGACGCTCGCTGCGGGCATCCTGCCCTCCGCTCTCTCGATGCTGCCCCTGCTTCGCCTTCCGGGCTGCGCTCGGGCAGCAACGCCGCTCGATTGGCACGGGCCACCCCTCGCGGAACGCAAACGCGGATCAGGGGCAGCCATCATTCTGTTGCGAAGGAGGGCACCGCTGCCAGGTCATAGCCGCTCGCCGCGACCACCTCGACCGGCAGGATGCGCCCGGCGAGCGACTTGCCGGGGCGGGCATCGGGGTCGGTCACGTACACGAGGCAGTCGATGTCGGGGGCGTCGGCCTTCGAGCGGGCGAGCCAGACGTCATCACGCTCGCCGCTCTGGCGGTCGATGATCACGTCGCAGACGCGGCCCACCTGCCGGCGGGCGTGGTCGTGGGCGATGCCCTGCTGGAGCTCCATCAGCTCGTCGCGGCGGGCAGCCTTCTCCTCCTCCGGCATGTGGCCGTCGAGCCGCGCGGACGGCGTGTCGGGCTCGAAGGAATAGGTGAACACGCCCACCCGCTCGAACCGCCACTGCCGGGCGAACTCGAGCAGCTCCTCGAACTGGGGCCGCGTCTCGCCGGGAAAGCCGGTGATGAAGGTCGTGCGCAGGACGAGCTCCGGCATCGCGCCGCGGAGCTTGCCGAGCAACTCCTCCGTGGCGGCCCGATTGACCCGCCGCTGCATCCGCTTGAGCACGGCGTCGGAGGCGTGCTGCAGCGGCATGTCGAGGTAGGGGAGGATCTTCGGGCTCTGGGCGATCGTGGCGATCAGTCGGTCGCTGAAGTGGATCGGATAGAGATACATCAGCCGGATCCACTCGATGCCGTCGATCTTCTCGAGCTCGCCGAGCAGTTCCACCAGCCGCGGCTCGCCGTAGAGGTCGATGCCGTAGTAGGTGGTGTCTTGGGCCACGAGCACGAGCTCCTTGACGCCGTCAGCGGCGAGCTCGTGGGCCTCGCGCACCACCTCCTCGATCGGTTTGGTGGCATGCTTGCCCCGCATCCGCGGGATCGAGCAGAAGGTGCAGGTGCGGTCGCAGCCCTCGGAGATCTTGAGGTAGGCGACGTGCCGGGGGGTGACGCGGAGCCGGCCGGAGTCGTCGAGGGCCCGGGCGGGCGCCGGGCGAAACACGCTCTGCTGTTCGCCGAGCCGCCCCACGAGCCGTTCAGCGGCCTTCGCCACCTCGTCGCGGGAGAAGACGCCGATCACGGCGTCGAGGCCGGGAAGCTCCTCGAGCAACCCCTCCTTCTGCCGCTCCGCCAGGCAGCCGGCCACGATCACGCCGCGGGTGCCGCCCGACCGTTTGAGGGAGAGCATCTCCTCGATCACGCCATACGACTCGCGACGCGACGATTCGAGGAAGGCGCAGGTGTTGACGATCACGAGATCCGAGCCCGTCGGCTCGGCCACAAGCTGCCAACCGTCGTCCCGCAGGAGCCCGAGCATCCGCTCGCTGTCGACGAGGTTCTTGGGGCAGCCCAGCGTGACCACGGAAAACGTGCCGCGCCGGGAGGCCGGATCACCGGGGGCGATCGTGGGCAGCGCGGCCGGCCCGGTGCCGCAGGCGGCCGAGGAGGCGGGGTCGACGATCGGGAGGCTCTTCATGGCGAGGCTTCAGCCGGCGACGGCCGAGCCCTCCCGGGCGGCGATCAGCTTGTCGAGTTCCTCGCGGAGCCGCGGCAGGATCGCGTCGTAGGGGAAGGCGCCCAGTTCCAGGCTGCCCTTCTTCAGGTTCACGTGGGTGGGCCCGCACCAGAGGCCGAGATCCGCGTCGTCGGTCTCGCCCGGCCCGTTCACCCGGCAGCCCATCACGGCGATCGTGATCGCATGGTCGGCCGCATAGGCCGTCATCGCCTTGACCTGCTTGGCGAGATCGATGAAGGCTTCGTTTTCCACCCGGGAGCAGCTCGGGCAGGAGATGATGTTGAGGGTGGAGAGACCGTAGTCGACCACGCTCCGGACCCGGCCCGCGGCGATGTCGGCCAGGATCTGAGTGGCCGCCGCGATCTCCTGGGGCTTGTCGGGATTGGAGACCGTGAGCGAGACGCGGACGGTGTCGCCGATGCCCCGCGAGATCAGCTGCTCGAAGGCGATCCGGGTCTTGATGATCCCGTCCGGAGGCATGCCCGCCTCGGTCACGCCGAGGTGGAGCGGCACGTCGGGCCGCTCGGTGGCGAACCGGCGATTGACCTCGATCACCTTCCGCGGGTCGGAATCCTTGAGCGAGACGCAGTAGCGGGTGAAGCCGATCGCGTCGAGCAGGGCGCAGTGCTCCAGGGCGCTCGCGAGCATCGGTCCGAGCGAGTCGTCGGCGGAGAACTGCTCCTTCTTGGCGGGGTCGACGCTGCCGCAGTTCACGCCCACGCGGAGGGCGCAGTCATTGGCGGCGGCCGTCTCCGCGATGAACTTCACCTTGTCCTGCCAGGGCTTCTCCCGCTCGTGGTGGTAGAGGTGACCGGGGTTGTAGCGGAGCTTGTCGACGTGGGGGGCCACCTCGAGGGCCAGGCGGTAGTTTTCCTGGAGGTCGATCGCCAGATTGGCGGCCGTGCCGGCCCGGATGGCGGGCAGGGCGGCGGCGTCCTTCTTGGAGTCGACGGCGATCCGCACCACGCCCGCGCCGGCCGCGTGGAGGGCGTTGACCTGCTCGAGCGTGGCGGCCACGTCGGCGGTGGGGGTGGCGGTCATGCTCTGGGGGGCGATGGGGTGGCCGGCCCCGATCGCGATCGATCCGATCCGCACTTCCCGCGTGGGATTTCGCCGCACCTCGACCACGTTCTCGCCTCGCGCCAGACTGGGGTTTCGGCCGCCGGAACCGTCCGGGGCCTCCCGCAAAACCATAGCAGACACGCCGCCGCCGGCGAACTCCCATGCGCTACGAGCCGGTTCTGCACATCGTGCTCCACGAGCCCGAGATTCCGCCCAACGCCGGCAACGTGGGGCGAACCTGCGTGGCGATCGCGGCCAAGATGTGGCTCGTTCGGCCGCTCGGGTTCAGCCTCGACGACTACTACCTGCGGCGGGCGGGGCTCGACTACTGGGACGAGCTCGAGTGGGAGGTGGTCGACGACTGGCCCGCGCTCGAGCGGCGGCTGGCCGAGAGCGGGGCGGGACGGAAGTGGCTGTTCTCGGCCCGGGCCACGCGGCCCTACACGGCCGTGGCCTACCAGCGGGGCGACGTGCTGGTGTTCGGCAGCGAGTCGAAGGGGCTGCCCGATCCGCTCAAAGCCGCCCATGCCGAGAGCCTGCTGGCGATCCCGTCACGCCCGCAGGTGCGCAGCCTGAACCTGTCGAACTCCGCCGCGATCGCGGCCTACGAGGCCCTGCGGCAGTGGGCCGTCACCTAGCAGACTGTGGAACAAGTCTGCCGTCGCAGGAGGCGGCGATCATCGAACCAGGAAACCCTCGGCGTTTCCTGCGGTCGATCAAGTGGAAAAAGGCCATGGATGGCTTTTTCCACGGACAGCTAGCCCTCACTCCGCCACGGCCTGATACAGCGGCAGGTGGCGGTAATACACCTCCAGCATGTAGGCGCAGAAGCACGTGGTGAACAACCGGCCGCCGTGGAAGCCCCACTCGTCGAGCGAGGGATCCCAGGAGCCCGCCTCGGGCCCCTTGTCGATCTGGTTGGACGGCAGCACCTCGCGCATCCGACCGTTCCAACGATCCCAGACCTCGCCGCCCACGTTGTGGGCCACCTGCGTGATGTAGTACCAGGCGTAGACATCCTTGCCGTTCTCGTAGTCGAGAAACTTCTCGGCCAGCAGTCGCTCGAGACCGGCGGCGATCCGGCGATCATTTCGCCCCCAGCCGAGGAACTGCCGCGAGAGCAGCCCCTCGGCCGAGATCGCAGGGGTCACCTTGGCCGGCGGTCGCTGCGGCGCCTCGAGCATGTAGCCATAGCGGGTTCCGCCTTCGACGGAGACGGAGTCGAGAAACTTCGTGATCCCGTCGAGCGAGTTCTGCGGCACCGTCAGCCCGGCCATCTTGCCGCTCATCAGCGCCATCATGAACCAGCCGGTCACCGACATGTCGCCGGGCTCGCGGGGCGAATACCGCCAGCCGCCGTTGGGGCCCTGGGCATTGAGAGCGTATTCGAGGGCCCGCCGGGCGGGGTCGGCGAAGGTTCGGTCCTTCGTCATGCCGAAGAGTTCGCAGATCGCGTAGGTGGCCTGGCCGTGGGTGTAGAGGGCGTGGTGCGACGGCAGCGGAGGGACGTCGAACTGACCGTCGGGCAACTGCCGCTTGAGCAACGCCTGCCAGGCCCTGGCGACGACGGCCTTGTGGCGACCCTCGCTCGGCGTGTTGCCCGCACCCTGGAAGGCGAGCAGCGCCATCACCGTCGCAGCGGCGGAGTTTTCCTTCGAGCCGCCGTCTTCGTAGGGGCCCTGGAGGCTCCAGAGGCCGTCCTTCCGCTGCTGCTTGGCGAGCCATAGGAGCGCCTTGGCCACGGCTGCCTCGGTGGCGTCGCTGCCGCCGAAGGCCCGCACGAGCGCGTCGCGGCGGCCCTCCTGACGGCCGTCGAGCAGCGACCCGATCGGCACGTTCCGCTGCGTGGCGGCGGAGGTGGCGCCGGCGCCGGTGTCGGCGACTTCTTCCACCATCACGGGCGCCGCGACGGGATCTTCGACGGGCGGCTTTTCGGTTTCGACGACCTCCGGCTCCGGTTCCATCTCCGGCTCCTCGGGGGCCACGACCTGCACGCCCTTTTCCTCCGCCTCGACCACCTCCTCGGAGGCGAACGAGAGGTCGATCGCGATCCGCTCGGTCTCTTCGCGGGGATAGAAGGTGAGCGCGAGCCAGAGGATCACCACCACGTGCAGCGACACGCTGATGGAGATCGGGGGGCTTTTTTGCACCCATGCCTCGACCTGTTCGCGGAACGACAGCGGTTCGGCCGGTGCGTCAGCCGGCGCTCCGGGCTGTCCAAGCGGGGGCTGCTGCTCGATCACCGGCATGCCGGGTACGATCGTCGGAGCGACGTCGAACTCCGACTTCGGCTCGGCCGGCTTTTGCCACGGCAGCCCTCCGACCAGCGTTTTGGGCTGGCCGGGCCCGCGGGGGCCGGACGGCGGTGGCGGCATGGGGGGCATCGTCGGGGGATCCGGAAAACGGGGTCGTGCGGCCCGTGCCGTGGCCGGGCTTCCCTTCGAAGCCCGCCGGGTCTATTATTCCGATCTCTGGAGTCGGTCGCCTATGGCGGATGCCAACGGCAAACCCTTCGGGCGACCACCAGTCGTCGCAGCCCGGAAAAACGAGGCCTCACAAAACAACTGTCGCGGGGTGGAGCAGCCCGGTAGCTCGCGAGGCTCATAACCTCGAGGTCGCAGGTTCGAATCCTGTCCCCGCCATTTCACGCCGGCAGGGCCATCCATGGCCCTGCCGGCGTTTTTTTTGCGCGGCATCGTGCTGCTGGCCGCGTTCGGAAACTGGTCTCCACCTCCGAAGAACCCGCTGTAACCCGAGTGGCAGCAGCGGGTTCTGTCGTTTCGTGCGGCTCAGTGCTGTCGGGTGCGAACCCCTGCTGCGTCGCAAAATGCGTCGCAGGTGCGTCGAAATTTGCGTCGCACTCAGACACGGCGATCTCGGCCCCGTTCCCCTCCATGGGCGCGGGCCGCACCCATTCGTTGCCCTGCCTTTGGCCTCAAGTTACGCTCAAATCGTCATAGCCGGCGTCGGCCTCCAGTTGGTGATCAGGGACCCTGGTTTGGCCGATGAACCAGAGAATCAACCAGACGCCTCATGAGATGGCTATTTTGCCGTTTTGCCAAGCCCTCCCGCCGTCGTGGCGCTCGACGCCGCGAGGTGTTCGCCGCCCAGTTTGACGGCGGCCAGAGTGCGGCTGCGGCGCGCACGAGCATCCACCTGGGCTGCGATGTGCTGGAGCGGAGAATCTTGCTGACGTCGTCGCAGAGCGACTTCGTTTTCTCGCAGGGAACGATCACGGGCTACACGGGTACCGGTGGCGTTGTAGACATCCCATCGACGATCGGGGGGGGTGCCCGTCGCGGTGGTTGGCGCAGGAGCTTTTCAAAACAACAGCACGATCACCAGCCTCGTGATTCCCGACAGTGTCACTCTGATCCAAGACACAGCGTTCCAAGGAATGTCGTCGCTCGAAAGCGCGAAGATCGGCAATGGCGTCACGTATGTCGGCGTCAACGCGTTCTATCAGGCCTCCAAGTTGGCGACGGTGTCGATCGGGAGCCGCGTCACGACTATTGGGGCCAGTGCGTTCGATGGCGCCGGCCTGACAGCCGTAACGATCCCGGGCACTGTCAGGAGCATCGGGAACCACGCGTTCGGCAACAACGCAGCGTTGACGAGGGTCAGGTTCGTTGGCAACGCACCGAACGTCAACGCCGACGCCTTTGCTGGCGCGGCGGCTGGTGCGAAGGCCATCCGTGCCGCGAGCCTCACGGGCTACGGCCGTTACGGCAGCATCTGGAAGAACCTGATCGTGACTCCACCGGGCCGGATCGCGGCACCGACCGTGACGGCGAGCACGGCGACCTTTTCACAAGATGCGTCCCGGATCACCATCAGGGGCACAGGTTTCGTTCCGGGCGTCCCGTCGGCGAACACGGTGACGTTTGACAATGGCGCAGTCGGCTCGGTGACCGTGGCGACTGCGACGTCGCTGACGGTGAGCATCGATACGCCGCCCTCCAGAACCGGGCCTCTGAAGGCAACCGTGACGACGAACATTGGCGGTTCGAGCGGCAGGCCGAAGCAGGTGGCGACGTGCCGCGCCGAAGCCCCGAGGTTTTTGAGCGCTTTCTGGGGACTCGATGACGGGATGCCGCAGCAGATGGATGGCATGCCGATCACCTTCTCCTGGCTCATCAATCCAGCATCGATTGACCCCGCCGACCTCAACGTGATCCGCAGCGACGGAACAGTCATCGTGCCGGCGTTTGCCACGCTCCGTCCTGCCAATGAGTCGAACGAGACGCAGACGATCCTGCTGACCGGTGATTTCGGGGATGCTGAGTCGGGTGTCCGGCCTGTTCGCGTGCGGCTGGTCGGAGAGCTCGTGGGAAGCCCTCCTGGCTCGAAACGCAGTGAGGTGTTTTCTGGCCTCGTGTCTCCCCCCATCAGACGCCTCTCGGCCGGCCCCTCCATCGTGGATGCATGGCGGATCGATCCTGCACTTCTCACCAACGACGCCAACGCCTGCACGGTCGGCTCCGCGTTCGTTCGCGTCGTATGGTCGGGGGGCATCACGGACTTTCCGACAGGGAACGAAGTCGGTGTTGCCGTGACGCGGGCCTATCGCTTGACGTACTTGCATCGGGGAAAAACCGTTAGCGTAGCGCCGCTGGAAATCGGCGACCTAAACGACGGTGACAACATGCACGATCTGAGTTTTCCAGCGATTCCGGCCCGGGCAAAGCTCTTGACGATCACGTTGCCCGGCAGGCATGTGGAAGACCCCAACGGGGATCCAAATTCCTTCCAGGTGTTCAGGTTCCGGGAACCGAACCTCTATCCCACGGGTGGGAGGTCATGGCGGCGCTGACCAGACTTCTCTTGATGAGATAGATCGCCTCATCAGCGGTATGGTGGGTGCGACACATGACGGCGACTCGCTGCCGTGTGCTCGCCCGGGGTGACGCTCTGCGCAGCCTGAAGGAGCGGCACGTCCAGAAGACTCGCCAGCCTGCAGCACGACATGATCTGGGCGCCGGTCCAGTTGGTGTCATCCGGGCGGGCCTGCTTCGCGTCCAGCCCATAGTGCCCCGTGTAGATGCCCCTGGTCGCGTCCTTCTGGCCACGGCCGGGCAGGTCTAAGAAGAACACGCCGTCGAAGCGTTCAGCACGGGCGAACTCGGGCAGCAACTTCGAGGCGTCGTTGCAGGTGACCACGATGAAGACGTCGCTCTCGTGGTCGTTGAGCCACGTGAGCAAACTCCCGAATACGCGGGCCGTCACGCCGGAGTCTGTCTGGCCCGAACTCGTCGCCCCGGCGAGACTTTCTCGATCTCGCCGGCGAACAGCACGCACGGGGCCATCGCGTCGACCAACTTCAGGGCTGCGCGGACGATGCTCTCCGACTTGCCTTTGTCTTGGCGCCGCATGGCCCTGATCACAGCCGGCGGGTCTTGGGTCTCCGTGACGCCGGGCATCGTGATCTGCTCGACCGGGAACTGCATGCCAGAGTCGCAGTTCCAGACGCCCAGCCACCAGTCTTCAGCGCGGCACAGGTCGGTGATTTCCCGGGCGGCATTGTGCGGCTCGTGAACTTGGACCCAGATGCTTGTGAAGCAGGCCGAGATGAGTTCGTGGAGGCGGGAGATGAGCGTGGCGGTGGAAGGAGTCGTTGCGGGAGTCGTCGTATTCTTCGTGCGGGGCATAGTGTCTCCGTGGAAGGGGATGAGGGGTTGTCGGGGCTGGGGTGACGGCAACGCATCTCATGAGACCTGATACATTCGGGGGCAGTTCGTCTTGGGGAAGATGGACGGCCTACGGCTTCTACACATCAAGGAGATAACCATGCGTCATCGAATCCTGTCGGGTCTGCTTGTCGTGGCGGCGATGGCACTGATGACGGCAAGGCTCGCGCAGGCGGCCGCTGACGACATGCAGGCTGTCAAGGCGGCGAACGTCACTTTTCACGACGCTCTCAATACGCTTTTCACCGGCGACGCAGCCCCCATGAAGGCTATCTGGTCTCATGCCGATGACGTGACCTACATGGGGCCTGTCGGCGGCATGAAGGTCGGCTGGTCGCAGGTCGAACCGTACTGGGACAAGCAGGCGGCTAAGAAACTAGGCGGCAAGGTCGACCCTGTGGACGTACATATCACTGCCAGCCCCACCTTGGCCGTCGTCCATTACTACGAAAAAGGTGAAAATGTCATCGACGGCAAGCCACAGCCCGTGAATATCCGTGCGACCACCACGTTTCGCAAAGAAGGCGGCCAGTGGAAGGTGATCGGCCACCATACCGACACGCTGGCATACCTGCAGAAGTAGGGCGGCAGGTCATGAATACGGCAGTGCGCGTTGCTGATCCCGAAATTTCTGCATGCCCAGATAAGTCCGCTGACAATGCGAGTCGTGGAACCATGTCGATTCCCGTGCGGCCGAAGGCTTGGTGCACTGTGCGTCCCCGGGCTGGCCTCGAATGGTGGAGGCAGGCTCAGGATCAGCGCATAAAAAGGCCCCCCGCACGGCGAAACGTACGGGGGGCCGAAGCAAGGAGTCTGGAAAACCTGCAGATCACTCAGGCAGGATCACGGCATCGATCACGTGGATGACACCATTGCTGGTCTTGATGTCAGTCTTGCTGACGTTGGACATGCCCTTGGCAGTGCCCACCTTCACCCCACCATCCGTAGAGATCTTCACGGTACACCCGCCGGCGGTCTTGGCCTCCTTGAGTTTCACAATGTCCGCTGCCATGACGCAGCCGGGAACGACGTGAATCAGTAGGATGGCCTTGAGTTTGTCCTTATTTTCCGGCTTCAGCAGGGATTCGACCGTGCCCGCAGGCAGTTTCGCAAATGCCTCATCGGTCGGTGCGAACACGGTGAAGGGCCCTTCTCCTTTGAGCGTATCGACGAGGTCAGCGGCTCCAAGGGCAGTCGCGAGGGTCTTGAATCCGCCCGCTTTCAAGGCTGTTTCGATGATGTCAGGGGACGTTACGGTTTCCAACATGGTTTCTCTCCAACGAACAGGGAAGGGGGAACGGCAGAAACCTAGGGCGATCAACAACGGTGAGGCAAATACGCTTCGGAAATCTGACGCGATTCCAGCCCAGATCATTGATTTGTGGGCGAAAACTCCGCACGACACTGGGAGCGCAGCGTGAAGGGAAAGGTGCCCCAAAGACTGTCACTCTCGTCCTCACTTGCCATAAAGCGCACGGCGGCAAGTACTTACGGCGGAAGAGTTAGGACGTCACTGCCAAGGGATCGCCACGGCCAGATAGCGGGCGACGCGGGGCTGCCCCGCCTGTGACGACGATCGTGTTCGTGGCTGCTCGCGGTGAAACCCAGATCCAATCAGGCCACGGGGCGAATGCGGGCCGCGAGCCACAGGCTCGCGAGCGTGGTCGCCGCGGCCAGAATGCCGACCAAACCGTAGTGCCGCAGTGGCTCGCCCGCCCCGCCGTCGAGGATCAGCCCGCTGCACGTCGTACCCAGTCCGCTGGCAACGTGCTGGACGGACGAGTTGACCGACATGAAGCCGCCCCGGAACCGCGGCTCGATGCTGTTCGTGATCAGCGACATCGCGGTCACCATCCGGCCTGAGTTGGTCGCCATCAGGACGGCCGTCACCGGAGCCGCGCCGAGGATGCCGACGGCGGGGAGGTGCGTCATCACGAGCATCATCCCGGCCGACATGGGCACGACGCCGCGAAACACGGACAGCGCGCCGAAGCGGTCGACAAGCCGGCCGATCAGCGGCGTGGTCAGGAGCGTGAGCAGGCCCCCGGTGATGAAGACGGCAGGCAGTTGGGTCTGGGTCACGCCCACGTTTGCGACCAACGAGGTGCTGATGAAGGGAATCACGGAGAACGCGCCGACCATCAGCATGGCGATGAGCGCGAAGCCGCGGACATGGGCGGGCGCCGTGAGGGTGTCGAGCAGGCGAGCGAAGGGATGCCGCCGCGCGCCGTCCACGTGGGAGGCCAGCGGCGGCAGCGCCCACGCGGCCAGCCCGACCAGTGGCAGCCCGAGCGCCGCCAGGGCGAAGAACGGCGCCTGCCAGCCCATCCGGGTGCCCAACGTGAGCCCCAGCGGCACACCCACCACCGACGCGACGGCGAAGGCCAGCATCAGCGTGCCCGTGGCGCGGCCGCGGCGCTCGGGAGGAAACACATCCGCCACGATGGCGAGGGCCAATCCGCCGTGGACGCCGCCGAAGCCGCCGGTCACGGCCCGCGCCGCCAGCAGCAGCGGGAAGCTGGTCGCGAGACCGCATGCCACCGTGCCCACGAGCATGCCGATCGAGAGGAAGAGGTAGACCGGCCTCCGCGGCACGCGGTCGAGCCAGGGGGCCGCCAGGAATCCGGCGAGCCCGGCCGTGAGGGTGTACGCCGATACGACCCAGCTGAACCGCCGCGCGTCGATGGCGAGGTCGTCAAGCAGCTGCGGCCCCAGCGGCATCACGATCATGAAGTCGACGATCGCGACGAACTGCAACGCCGCCAACGCGAAGAGGATCGCGGCTTCACGGCCGGTCGGGGCCGATCCCGGCTTCCCGTGACGGGGGGGCTCGAAGGAGGACGTGCCTGCCAAGATGGTGGCCGATTTTTCAGGGACGTTCGCTGCTTGCGTCAAAGTCGTGACCTGAACTATACCTCAAGCGACACGCGCATCACCGCCGTGATGCGAACGAGCAGGCCTGCCAAACCGGCTCGCCGACCGAGACGACCGGCCTCCCCCGGGGCTGGACCGACCTTCCGTCCATGCTGCATCAGCTGCTCAACCACGCGCTCGAAATCGACCCGGCAAAGCCGATCGTCGACAGCGATGGATCGTGGACCACGGCGGCGGAGCTCGAGCGGCTGGCGTCACGGCTGGCGTCGGGCCTGGCGGCGGCCGGCCTCGAGGAAGGGGATCGCGTGGCGTTCCTGCTGCCGAATTGCCTCGAGGCGATCGTGTGCTACCTGGCGTGCTTTCGGATGAACTTCGTCGTGGTGCCGCTGGACTACCAGTATCACCCGTTGCAGGTCGGGTTTGCCCTGGGGCACAGCGGGGCGTCGATCCTGATCGCCGATCATGAGCGTATCGCCGGCCTGGATGAGGCGGGAGCCTTTGGAGCGGTGTCGCGGGTCTTCGTCGTCCGCGGCGGAGCCGCGGACGGAAAGCGGCGGTCGTTCGAGTCGCTGCTCGGCGCCGAGCGGCCGCTACCCTCCGATTCCCCGCACGACGACGCTCCGGCGGTGATGATCTACACGTCCGGGACGACGTCCCGGCCGAAGGGCGTCGTCCTGTCGTACGGTGCCCTGTCCACCGGCGTCCGCAAGTACCTCTCTCGCGTCATCCTCACGCCGGATGACGTCGCGCTGATTGCGACATCGATCTCCCGGCCGCTGGCCCTGCGCTGCCAGGTGCTGCCCACGCTCTGGGCGGGAGGGCGTGTCAGCCTGGTGCGGCAGTTCACGGTCGACAGCTACGTCGACGCCCTTCGTCGGCCTCCAGCCAAGACGTTTCTCACGCTCGGACCCGCCGGCATGGCGCAGCTGCTGGCGAGTCCGGACTTCCAGGCCTGTGACTTCAGCCACCTCCGCCTCTGCCTGGTGGGCGGTGACCGCTTTCCCACCAGGGTCCTCGAGGCCTTCGAGCGTCTGACCGGGGTGCCGGCGACGGAACAGTGTGGCTCGACGGAGACGGGGCCGTTCGCCATGAATCCCCCCTTCGGCCTGAAGAAACCGGGGTCGGTCGGACCGCCTGTGCACGGGGTGCATGTCGCGGTGGTGAACGAACAAGGCGCGGATGTGCCGACCGGGACGGTTGGGGACATTCGGGTCAGTGGCCCCGGCATCATGGACGGCTACTGGAACGATTCGGCCATGACCCGGAAGACCCTCCAGAGGGGCTGGGTTCACACCGGGGATCTCGGGCGGTACGACGAGGATGGCTATCTCTGGTTCGTCGGACGGAGGAAGGACGTGATCGTCCGCGGTGGGAACAAGGTCGCACCCCTCGAGGTGGAGGCGGCACTGTCAGAGCACCCTGCGGTCCGCGAATGTTGTGTCATCGGGGTTCCCGACGCCGAGTGCGGCGAGGCGCCGCACGCCTACGTCGTCCTCCAGACGGGGGCCACGGCCGCCCCGCAGGATCTGCGGGCCTTCGTCGCCTGTCGCCTCGCGGAGTTCATGGTGCCGGCCGAGGTACACCTCATCGCCGAGATGCCCTTCAAGGGGCCGGGGAAGATCGACCGCGAGCTTTTGCGGATGCGGGCCATCACCGCCGCCCTGATCGAACAGGTGCCCTTCTTCAGAAGCGCGAGCGGCGAGTTTCTGCGGGACCTCATCCCGCGGCTCGACGAGCGGGAATTCGCCGCTGGCCACGTGATCGTTCACGAGGGAGACGTGGGGGACGAGATGTATTTCCTCACGAAGGGGCAGGTCGAAGCGCTGCGCGGCGATCCTCCGCAGCGGCTCGCGGTGCTGCGGGAGGGATCGTTCTTCGGCGAACTGGCCATCCTCAGCGACGCCCCCAGGGCGGCCACCATCCGGGCCCTGAGCGACGTCGAGGTCTACGCCCTCGGTCGGGACGCGGTCCTCCAACTCGCCCGGCTCCATGCGGATTTCAACCGGTATCTGCAGGATGCCGCCCGGCAATACGCGAGCTCTTCGAAGGCGGCAGGCGACTGAGCCGGCCGCAGGGGAATCCTCCATGAGGTGGCTGCCGGGCACGGTCACGCGGCCTCCGGGATCGCCATGTCCGCAGCGAGGATGACGGCTCGGGCCGGCGGTTCCACCCGATCGGGGCAAAAGTGCGTCGTGGCGTGCGGCCACGGTGTCAGCCAGACCGGGCAAGCGGACATCCCGCTACGCCGTCCAGACGAACTTCCCGGCGTTCAACTCACGCTCCCCGTCCCATCGATAGGCGCACAGGAACCCGCCCTTGGCCACGCCCCAGTCCACGCAGGCGATGTTTAGGCGAAGCAACTCGGGCCGCGATCCCTTCAGCCAATAGTGCCCGACGAACACGGGCTTATCGTTCTCAGGGTAGGGCACTGCGGCTGCGATGACATCCTCAGGGAGCGGATCATCGGAATCGATCGGCTCACTGGCCATCGCATAGGTCCGGTAGGTGTGGCCCTCCGGCGGCTCGTACCACTTCACCCGTATGGCCAGCCGCTCGTGGCCGTCTTTGTCGCGAAGGGTGGCCCTGGGCGGCAGGGGCGCTTCCTTGCCCTTCAGGATCGCCTCCACCGGCTCGAACAGGCGTCCTCCGGGCAGGCAGGCTGAATCCATAAACTCGGCGGTGAGTGACCGGGTGATCTTGGCCATGCGGGTCTCGTCCCAGCAGGCGTGCACGACCCGCAGGCCGTCGAGATCGAGCCAGAGCGGCAGCGAGCGAAACCAGTCGAGGTAGGAGGCCAGTTCGCCGGCCGGGATTTGCCGCATCGTCTCGGCATGCTGTTGGCTGTTCTTCGCGTGGTGCGGCCGGAGGTGCTCGCCGGGCTTGTCGGGATGTGCGGTGTGAAAAGCCAGGGCGTTCAGTTCGTGGTTGCCCATGACCGACAGGGCCGCCCCCGAATCAACCATCGGGCGAACGATTTCCAGCGTCTCGCGAATCCGGGGGCCCCGGTCGATGAAGTCGCCGAGGAAGATCACCTGGCGTTCGGGGTGCCGGTAGATGCCCTTCTGCCACGTGTAGCCGAGTTGCCCGAGCAGCCGTTCGAGGGCGTCAGCGTGGCCATGGATGTCACCGATGAGGTCGTACATGGCGGGTGGTCTCCCAAGCAGTCCAGGAAAGTCGTCGGCGGACGGCCGCGACGCAGGGCAAGTTATCCTGCACAAACAACCGCCGCCAGGATCGCGGATCGAAATTTTACGGGGTGCCTGGGTTCATACGGGCAATGCCGGCAGCCCGATCCGCAGCATGAGCCACGCTTGATGTGATCCGCGACTGTGAAGACCAAAAGGCCGTGTTCGACGGAGGAGTCGGGCTCGGCAGCGACAGGCTTCGGCGGTGGCTGGGGTTGGTCCGGGGGCACGACTCAAACCCGCCCCATGCCCTGAACCCGCCGCCATGCCGAGAGTTGCCCGAGGTGCATGTTCTCGTGCGCGGCCATCACGAACACGAAGCAGTCGCCCAGGGTCGGCAGAAAGCCCCGGACGGCCTCCAGCGGCGTGGTCTCCTGCCAGCGAGTCTTTGGGATTGCGGGCAGGGCGGCGGCTACGACTGCATGGGCGTCTTCGAGGGCCTTCAGCAGCGTGGCCTTCGCGGGGTACTGACCGGCGTCGCTGGACGGACTCGAGTTCAAGTCGAAGCGGGCCGCCCAATCAGCCGGGCAGGCCGCGACTCGCACATCGCCGGCCGTGATGCCGACCAGATCGCCGGCGCGACCGAGCTCTCCTTCGATCCTCGCGTGAGCATGGAGGGAAATGTCAGGTCGGTATCAGCGTGATCTGAAACACCTGATTCGAGGCACCGGTCGCCCGGAAGGTGTTGCCGGACGTGTTCGACACCGTCGAATAGATCCCGCCGAACATGTAGCCCACCACGGTCGGGCCACGCAGCCGGTTCAGTTTGATGACGCGGTTGGCATACGTCGGCAACGCGTGATTGATGAAGAAGGCCGCGTTGGCGCCATAGTTGCCGGTGCTGCCCGGGGTCACGGCGGGGATCGACGACATGATGTACTCCTGGAACGATCCGTCGCTCGCCCGGGCAAGCGACGTCACGTCATCGATCCAGGGCAACTCGGTGTCCTCGGTCAGTTGCCCGTTGGAGTAGTCGTAGAGGCTGATGCCGCCCATCCGGACGTCGTACATCGAGCGGGTGCGGGAATCGTACAGTGGAATGTTCGCCGTGGTGTATTGAGTGAAAAACTGCTGGTAGCCCGCGTCGATGCGGATGCCGCCATGCCGCCCGATGAGGATCGGCGCCTGATAGCCGATGCCGCTGCTGCCGGGCGTGAAGACACCACCCAGATAGGCCAACTCCGTCCGCCCGCAAGGTCCCATGAAGCTGACCAGATTGCCGTCGCGGCGCCGGAAGTTCACCGGATCCCGCACCGCCCGGTAGTTGGCGATGGCCAGGCTGCGGCCGTTGTCGACGATGCGGAAACTGCGGATCTCACTGCTGTAGACCTGGCTGATGCTGGCCGTCGCGCCGTTGTACCCGCCTTGAAAGTTATGCCCGAAGGCGAGGTAGGTCCGGCCATTCAAGGCCGCCATGCCGCCGCCGGTCACCGCCACCCGCGAATCCGACCGCTGGCGAATCCTGGCCGGCCCGGCCACGTCGCCGCCATGGATGACCGCCCGGACCAGCCCCTTGATGCTGAGCCCCGTCAGCGTGCCGTAGGTCGTGAAGGTCCTGCTGGAGGCGGCCATGGTGACGCCGGTCGCATTCGCCACCGCGGCGTTGCTCAGCGTGAGGGTGGTGCCGTTGATGGCCGTGATTGTCGTGCCCGGCAGAAAGAGCGACTCCCCCGACGGAAACGGGAGGACTCCCGACACGGTTTGACCGACCGCGAGATTGTCCAGGCCGCTGGTGACCGTGATGTCCCTGCTCAGGGCGGTCACCTCTCCGGTGAAGTTCACCGTGCCGGGCACGGAGTACCCGCCCGCCACGTAGAGGGTGTCACCATGCGTGTAATACGCCTGGTTGGTCGAAGTCAGGGGGTTGGCGACGGCGGCCGGCACGTCGGTCTGGCTCCAGGGAAGCGACCAGACCTGCCAGTTGATCGGATTGATGACGTAGATGACGTTGTTCTGGAAGCTGGGAGGGAAGCTCTCCTCGCCACTGGGCGAGAAGTTGTGCAGTCCATTGGTGCGGCCGCCGAACACCAGCCACAGACCGCTTGGATAGGCGGCCGTGGGCGGCATCTGCGCGTAGACGCCAGACTGGATGCCGGGCAGGAGGGTGATGCCGGGAGCGCTGACGGGGGTGATGTTCAGCGTGTAGGGCAGGTTCGCGCTGGTGGCGACCACCGGAGGGGGCGACGGCGCGGTCGGCTGGGGCGGCGGGGCAGGCAACCCGCCCGCCGGCACCGTGACGAACGCCGCTGGCAGGTTGTTCGTGGCGCCGTTGAGCACCAGCGGCGAGGGGACAGGGATCGTCACCGAGCCGATGGGAACAGTGCCGCTGCTGTCTCGGCCCGCGACCACCGAGCCGGAGAGGGCCGTCGCACCCGGCAGCACGGTGATCTGGTCGATGTCGCCATTGAGTTCACGCCAGACGTTGAGGTCGCCGCCGCTTGCCGCCACGACCACGCGGTCACCACTGAAATCGGTGAACGTCAGTCTCCTGCCCACGGCGAACAATCCGTAGAAGTTTCCGCCGGCCGTATCGTCGTTGTCGCCGTCAAACGTCTTGCCGTTGCTGGGATTGCCCGCGGCTCCGCCGCCGGTCAACGGGTTGGAGGCCGGGTTGCCGTTGGTGATCGGCAGCTCGCCGTTGATGAAAATTCGATAGAAGGTGGTCGGTTGCAGCGGGCGTGCGAGCGTCAGGGTGACCTGCGAGGATGTCGGCGAGATGTCGCTGTACTGGGCGGCGACCACCCGCAGTGACGGACCGCTCGACGTCACCACCTCCGGATTCCCACCATTGGGTGCAGTGACGCGATAATTCGTCAGGTCGGTCGCCGTGCTGGACAGCAGCGGCCCGTCGAAGGTCAAAACGAGCGACCTGCTTCCCGGCGTGCTCGTGATTGCGGTCAGCACCGGACCGTTGCCATCCGCCGACGACAACACCCGCCGCTCGCAAGCCGCCGACACCAACGCGTCCCTCGGACGCAGGTGGCCCCGAGCCAGGGCAAGGTGCTGGCGCAGCCTCGCGGGGGCCGGCGTGCCGGCCGGCCTGCAACGTCACTCACTCGACGATCGTGATCACGTTCGGCACCTCCACGACCGAGATCTCGCCACCCCAGTCACACAGGCACTTCGATCCCTTGTCGAGGATCAGCAGGCCCTGGACGGTGATCGTGGGGGCGTCGGGGATCCACGTCTCGGTCATCGGCACGCAGGGAGCGTAGACACCGGTCTCGTCGAAAGCCGCGTTTTCCGGGTTGTCCATGCACATGCACTGGCCAAAACTCGGGATGTTCGTGAGCGGAATCGCGTCGTCGATCGTGCCGCCGGGAACGCCGCCGACCAGGCACGTCGGATTTTCGACGACGTAGGGCATCGGGGCGGATCCGTACGAGCACTTGATCGTGGTCGTGCCGCTGGTGAGCGCGTTGCCGGACATGGCGATTTCTCCGGGGTGGCTGCGGGTTCGGTGAGCCGCAGCGACCAGGATCCTACCAGTTCGGGCCCGGTCGCGGCCTGAGTGCCGGCATGCCGGCAGCCGCCTCACGCGGTGGGCAGAATCCGCGGCTCATTGCCCGCCCCGACCGGGTTTGCAATACTGCTCACGCCGGGCCGCATGATGGGCTCTGCCGCCCCAACGGGCGGCGCTCGCTTCCCGGAGGAAAGGACAACCGAATGGCGTCGTCCCCGTCAATCGCTGGTGGCCGAGCCGTGCTGCAGGGTGTCTCGGTGCAGACCCCGCTCGGCTCCGACACGTTCATCGTGCGTCGGTTCGAGTACGTCGAGGAGTTGGGCGAACCGTTCCAACTGACGCTCGAGCTCGAAAGTGCCGAGACCGAGATCGCCGCCGAACAGCTCGTGGGCAAGCAGTTCACCGTTACGATCCCGCTCAGCATCGGGGGGAGCAGGTATTTCAACGCCTTCATGGAGAGCTTCAGTCGGCTCAGCCAGGATGGCCGGCTGGGTCGCTACCGGGCCGTCGGTATCCCCTGGTACGCGCTGCTCAAGCGGACCCAAAACAGCCAGATCTTTTGCGATGTGAACCTGCCGGACATGATCAGCCAGGTGTTCGCGAAGTTCCCCTTCGCCTCATACAATGTCCTGGGCTTCTACCCCAGGACCAAGTGGGAATCCCGCACGCAGTACCGCGAGTCGTGTTTCAACTTCATCCAGCGGTCGCTCCAGCAGGAGGGCGTTTACTACTTCTGGACGCACGAGCAGTCGAAGCACACGCTGAACAGCTGCGATAACGTCTCCAATCACGCTCCCTTCCCCGGCTATAAGAAGATTCCGTACCTGACGGCGGAGCGCGGCCAGGAGTCGCAGGAGCACGTCTACGAATGGAACATCGAGACGGCCCTCCAGCCCGGCTCGGCCGTGCTGAAGGACTACAACTACGCCGAGCCGACCAACGAGCTCCTCGTCACGGGACCGGCCAAGCAGCCACTCGGGCCCGGTCCGCTCGAGGTCTTCGATCATCCCGGGCTGTACCAGACCAAGTCCGATGGCGACCGCTATGCCGAGATCCGCATCGAGGAGATGGAATGTCGCCAGCGGGTGTTTCGGGGGCGTGCCCAGTGCCTCGGCCTGGCCGCCGGCTTCACGTTTTCCCTCCAGGACTTTCCGGTCGCCAGCGAGAACGGGACCTACCTGACGACCACAATGAGACTGACGCTCGGCGACGTCGCCGAGGCGGAAGAAGATGGTCGGCAAGGCTCGCTCGTGGGGCCGGCTGGGTCGGCTTCGGGATCAGCCTACTGGTACGACTGCGAGTTTGCGGCGATCGCCTCGAGCGTGCAGTACCGGAGCCGGTTTTCCGCGGTCGTGCCGCAGGTTTTCGGCCTGCAGACGGCCTTCGTTCATGCCCCCGACGGCCAGGATCCGAAGACCCCCTACACCGACCAACTGGGGCGCATCCAGCTCATGTTCCCCTGGAGCCGCGACGGCCAACAGACGGCCTGGGTCCGCAAGGCGCAGGTCATGGCCGGGGACGGCTGGGGGCACATGCACTGTCCGCGGCAGGGAGACGAGGTGCTGGTGGCCTTCGAGCATGGAATCGTCGATCGGCCCGTGATCGTGGGTTGTCTTTATAACGGCAACACCAAGCCGCCGCTGCCGTTACCAGATGCGGCACACATTCACGTTTTCAAGGATCAGGGCGGCAACCTCTTCACGCTCAACCCGCAGGAAGATGGCCAGACGGTCACGCTCTCGAGCCCCGTGGCAAGCACGGTCCTGACGCTTGGTGGCGACACCCCGAACCCCTCGTAGACTTTCCTTCACTACTAACTTGCTGAAAGGAGCGACGTCATGTGCGCGCAGGGCGTAAAACTTAACACGACACAAAATCTAAAAATTGGGGCTAATCAAGACGCTGATACACTCGTGTGTGGATTCAATAATGAGATTACCCTCATTGAGAAAACAGACATGGTTGTCGGCGCAAGAGCAGAAGGTACTGCCGCCGTCAAAGTGGAAGCTGTTGTCGGCGCGGCGTTGAGCGCTGTCGGAGGATTGAGAGCCGACATGACCCTTGGCTATAAATACGACCGCATTCCCATGGGAGCGATGGAGGTGGTCGGGGGGTATGTCGATAGAAAAAACGTACACGTATCGACGGTCGGTACAGTTTTTTTCGTTGGCGCGGGAACATCCGCAACAATCAAATCGCCGAATATCGCGCTAACAGCGAGCGAAGCGATTCCGGAGGTGACCCAGGCTATGGCAACTGCAGCGAATTCGGCGAGTGCTGTTGCCTTTATAAACGCTAGTAAGGCCGCCTTCGGTGTCGGCGGTCCGCCCGTGGTCAGAGCACCGCAGGTAAACCCGTCAGCCGCGACGAGCAATACATCTACGCTTCAGATTCTGCCGGCCCAAGCTCAACTGACTGGCGGTGCAAACCCGACGACACAGAAAACGACGACCGCAGCGAGTCTCACCCTCAACCAATCGGAAGCACAACTGACGGGATTCACAACGACGGGTACTGCTGGGACAAACACTGTTTGTCTGACGTCGGCCTCCCTGCTTTGTCAGCACCAGACAGAAGCGACCTTTGGAACCGCTACTAACTACATGACTGCCAATAAGTTAGGCGTGAACATTACTGGTGTCCCAGGGGTGATACTGAATGGCGTTACTGACGGCGTGACTATTAATGGTTCTATAATAAAACTCGGCGAACCGGTCGTGACTTCCGCCGGTCCGGCAGCGCAAACGGCGGCTGCGGCGGCAGCGGCAGCAGCAGCGGCAGCAGTAGCGGCAACTGCTGCTGCTGCTGCTCGGGCAGCGCAAATGGCGTCGTGGTCGGATTTCGCGTAGAAGGAACCACGGTTTGACACTCCGGCTCGTTCTTGAACCATGCGGCTTTTTAACCTTCACCCAGATCTTGTCGCCGTCGGTTGGGTCGTCGGCCAGTTGGCCGACTCGGTAAAACCCGTTGTCCCGGGGCTCACCGGTTCGTTCTTCGTAAAGGCCACGTACCGTCTTCAGCCTGACGCCGCGCCCGTCCCGTGGCCCGAGAAGCCGCTGGCGGCGGCGGGCGACCGGTTTGTCGGCGGTGATCAGAAGAAGGGCCTCGCCTATGCCACCGACTTTATTCCCTACAAGCCGCGGGCCGATTTTGCGGTGGTCGGTACGGCCCACTGGCCGCCGGGCGTGCCGGTCGCGTCGTTTTCTGCGGGGGTGACAGTCGGCCCAATTCGCAAGGAAGTGGCCGTGGTCGGGCCGCGGACCTGGGTTCCGCAGTTTCTCTTCGGCCGGCCGCACCCGAGCGAGGCCGGGCCGGCAGAGTCGGTGCCGCTGCTCTATTCGGAGGCCTGGGGCGGTCCAAAGTCGCGGCTCAACCCGATTGGCAAGGGGCCCGACGGGCCCGACGTGGCCCGGCTCGAGCCGGGCCCGTTTAATCCCCACCGCAGCTACCGCCACGATCCCGATCCGTCTGCCTTTGGGCCGATCCCGGCGGCCTGGCCGTTTCGGCAGGAGCGGGTGGGCAGCTATTCCAAGGAGTGGGCGGCCACCCGCTGGCCTTGGCTGCCGCTCGACTTCGACTGGTCGCACTACAACGCCACTGCTCCCGACCAGTGGTTCGATGGCTACCTCCGCGGCGACGAGCCACTCCTGTTTGAGAACATGCACCCCGAGAACCCGGTCTACCGCTCGCAGCTACCGGGCGTGAGGCCGCGGCTGTTCCTCGAGCAACTGGTGCAGAAGCTCGGCGACGAGGTCGCCTTCCGCGAGGTACCGCTCGATCTCGATACGCTCTGGGTCGACATGGACAAGGAGCAACTGGTGCTCGTCTGGCGGGGTCGGGTGCCGGTGCTCTCCGCGAAGCTCAAGGATGTGAAAAACCTGCTCGTGCTCCTGGAGCCGCTCGATGCCCCGGCGCGGTCGCTCGATGAGTTCGAAGCGATCCTGCAGCAGCAGATCAATCCGCCACCGCCGCCAGCCCCGCCCGCCGCCGCGCCGCAGTCGGCTCAAGAGGTGGAGGCGGCCCAGGCGAAGATCGCAGCCGCGAAGCAGCGGGCCGAGGAGATGAAAAAGAAATTGCAGGAAATGGCGGCCGAGCGGCAGAAGATCGACACAATGTTCGACACCTATCTGCCCCAAGTAAAGGGATACATGGAGGCGGTGAAGGCGCAGGCTAAGGCCCAAGGCATCAAACTCGCAGAGCCTCCGGCCACGGCCCAGAAGGCGCTGGCTCTGGCGGTCGCCAAGCAGCGGGAAACCATCGCCAGGCTCAAGGCCATTCCCGGCGCGCCGCCGGAGAAAATCGCCCCGTTCGAGGCGATGCTCGCCGACATGGAGGCGATCACGCTGCCGGAGATGCCGCCGCCGAAACCGCAGCGCGAGAAACCAAAGCCGAAGGAGGAAGAGCCGTTTGACCTGGAGAAGGCCCGGCAGGGCGGGTATGTCAACGCCAGCCTTCAGGACCGCGACTTCTCAGGGCTTGACCTCTCTGGGATCAATTTTTCCGGAGCCGTGTTTGCCGGATCGAAACTCATCGGCACGACCCTCATGGGCACGAACCTGCGGGCGGCAAACCTGACGAAGACCGACCTCTCGCAGGCCCGCCTGCAGGGTGCCGTGCTCGACTTCGCCGACTTCGGCGAGGCGACGCTGGCCGGGGCCTCGCTTGCCAAGGCTTCGCTCGCCTCCACGAAGCTCTGCGGGCTCGACCTCACCGGCCTCGATTTTTCCGGCGCGGCAGGAATGTATGCCGACTTCACCGGCTCCACGCTGACAGGAGCGGTGTTCAGGGAGGCCAAGCTGCCGCGGGCGATCTTCACGAAGGCCGAGGTCGGCCGAGTCGATTTCTCAAAGGCTTTGCTTGGCGCCGCCACCTTCGAGACGACCCGGGCTGCCGGGGCGAGTTTTGCCGATGCCGACCTGACGAATTTCCGCAGCGGATTAAAGGCCGATTTCACCGGGGCCGTGTTCGACCGCGTGCAGGCGACCGGCTCGATCTGGCGGGGTGTGGTCCTCGACGGCAGCAGCTTTGCCCGCGGCGGCTTTGCCCGGGCGCTGTTTGAGGATGCGTCGCTCAAGGGGGCGGTGTTTGACCGCTGCGACCTGCTGCAGGCCGGATTCGAGGATGCCATCCTGGAGGAGGCGATCCTCACCAATGCCAACCTGATGCGGGCCAACTTCACCGGGGCCAACCTCACCCGGGCCCAGCTCGATGGATCGAGCCTCTACGAGGCGATCTTCCGCGACACCCAGCTCGAAGGGGCCAGCTGGCGCGACGCCAACATCAAGAAGACGAGGCTCGTGCTGCGATGAAGTTTCCCATGCCCGATATGTCGTTGCTGGGCGATGCCCCCACGCAGAAGTTGGAGCGGCTCACGCTCGAACAGGTGCTCGAGCGGATCGAGAAGCGGCAGCCGCTCGACTTCTGCCTGCTCAGTGAGATCAACCTCTCGGGCAGGGATCTCTCCGGCCTCAGCTTCTCAACAGCCATGCTGCAGGGGGTCGTGTTCGACGGCTGCGACCTGTCGCGAACGGAGTTTTCCGAGGTCGGTCTGGCCAACTGCTCGTTTTCCAAGGCGACGTTCAACGCAACCGTGCTCCACAAGTCAGAATTCGTTCAGGGCAGGTTCTTCGCCACGCAGTTCACGGGGTGCCAGTGGCCCGAGGCCGCGATTTTCGTCGGCAGCGACCTGAACGGCGCGGAGTTTACAAACTGCGACCTCGCCAAGGCCCAATTCACGTCCTGCCGCGGCGAGGCCATCGCCTTCCGCAGCTGCCGCATGAATGGCGCCAGGTTCTTCGACACCGCGATGCCGCAGGTGGCGATTCAGAAGGTCGATCTCGCCTCCGCCATGTTGAGCACGTGTGATCTCTCTCACGGCGTTTTCGACACGGTCAATCTGACGGGAGCGAGTCTCGAGCGGTGCACGCTCACAGCCACCGACCTCGCAAAAGTAAAGTGTGGCGGCACGTCGCTGGCGGGGAGCACGCTGTCGTCGGAAACGAAGCTGCCCATGCTGTGCGACGGCCTGTCGCTCGAAGGGGCAACCGCCCCGGGCATCAATCTTGCCGGCCGCTCGCTCGCGCGGGCCAACTTTCAGGCCGCCATGCTCGAAGGGGCTGACCTTTCGA
>Ga0214921_10002768_pt1 | contig 27889 bp, 18 predicted proteins | sample LL1505_MetaG_FD_177992 | JGI IMG/M metagenome (GOLD analysis project Ga0214921, IMG submission 177992) | Freshwater microbial communities from Lake Lanier, Atlanta, Georgia, United States - LL-1505 | ecosystem: Environmental > Aquatic > Freshwater > Lake | place: USA: Georgia | collected... | reverse complement strand
AGTTCGGCGCCAGCGCCTGAATTCCGCGCCAGAAAAAACTCGACGGCATACACGCCGACAACTCCGAGCGCCGCGCCGATTTTCTCGCACGCCGTCCGCGCCATCGTTTCGTAACGCGGATCGACGCCAAGACGCGTGGCCGGGCCCGAGACTTTCTCGCAAATTCCACGCGACTGCTCCGAGATGACAAGTGGCCAGGTCTTGATCGTGCCATCGCGACCGCGGGCGGCGATCATCGCCAGCTCTTTCTGGAACAGGATTTTCTCCTCGGCGAAAACGCGAATGCCGCGGCCCTTCGCGAGGTCCAGGAATCCGGCCGCACGAGCCACGTCGCGCGCGCCCTCGCCGTCCAAAACGAGGACGCCCTTGCCGTCATAGCCCAGGGTCGCGAACTTCAAGACGACTGGTTTCATGCCATTTCCAGTCAGGGCGCTCGCGTCGTGCGCGGATTGAGAAGACGAATCATGAAACGCGGCCGTCGGAATGCCGAGCGTCCGCAGGAGTTTCTTTTGCTCAAGTTTGTCTTGAAGGACCCGGATCGCCGCGACGGGAGGGAAAACCTTCGCCGCCATGCCGGTCGCCTCAAGCGCGTCACAGTCGACGAATTCACTCTCGATCACGGCGCCGTCAACCTCGGCGAGCAGCGCGCGAAGATCGTCAGGGTCGTTCACTTTGCCGGCGACTTGAAGTGGCGCGACCTGCCCGGCCGGACTGTCCGGGTCGGAAGTCAGGACGACGGGACGGATGCCAAGAGGATAGGCGTCGAGGGCCAGCATGCGGGCCAGTTGCCCGTCACCGATGATTCCCCATCTTGGCCCGTTCAGCACAGAGTTTTTCGCCCGTTTTGTTGAAAAAATGCAGTGCCTTGCCGTTGTGCATCGCGGGGCCATCCGGTGTCAATCCAAAATCATTCAACTGCCCCGGACGTCTCTTGCCAAACCCAATCAAAAGAAGTTTACTGATGGCGCCATGACCGTCCACTTGCTAGGCATGACCGGGCTTTCGAAGGTCGATATCTACCGGTATCTCGACGTCGCGCAGTCATTTGTGGAAGTCTCCGAACGGGACAACAAGAAAGTCCCGGACCTCCGCGGCAAGACCGTCGTCAACATCTTCTTCGAACCAAGCACCCGCACCCTCGCCAGTTTCGATATCGCCGGAAAAAGACTCTCGGCGGACACGATCAACGTCAACGCCAGTTCCAGTTCCGTGCAGAAGGGCGAAACGCTCCTCGACACGGTCCGCACCATCGAATCGATGAACCCGGATGTCCTGGTCATCCGCCATTCAGAGAGCGGGGCCCCGCATTTCGTCGCGAGAAACCTGACCCGGACCGCCGTGGTCAACGCGGGCGATGGCGCGCACGAACATCCGACGCAGGCGTTGCTGGACTTGTTGACCCTGCGCCAGCACTTCGCCGCGAAAGGCCGTGACATTGAGGGTTTGCGCGTCGGATTTGTCGGAGACGTGCGCCACTCGCGCGTGGCGCGCAGCAACGTCTGGGCGCATCTGGCCCTCGGAAACAAGATTCGCTTGATCGGCCCGCCGACCCTCGTGCCTGGCGATTTCTCCGCCGTTTTCGGGAGTAACGACGTCACAGTGGTTCACAACCTCGCGGAAGGCCTGCAAGACCTGGATGTCGTCGTGTGCCTGAGGATGCAGCTCGAGAGGCAAGACCAGAATTTCGTCCCGAATCTGGACGAATACAGCAAGGAATACTGCCTGGCGGAAACCCTGTTGCGGCGTCACGCCCCCGACAGTGTTGTCCTGCATCCGGGCCCGCTCAATCGCGGGACGGAGATTTCGGGCGAAGTCGCGGACGGACCAAGGTCGCTCGTCCTGCGCCAGGTGACAAATGGAGTGGCCGTGCGCATGGCGGTTCTGTCGATACTCGCAGGGGCAACGGGACCCGGGAGGTAACAAAAGTGCAGCCGGTAGTGATTGAGGGTGGACATGTCATCGACGCGGCGACAAATCTTGACGGCAAGTTCGATGTCTTGATCTCTGGCGGTGTCGTCGAGGCCATCGATGCGCCGGGCGCCTTCCGGTCGGCCAGTGATATCCGGCGCGTTGACGCCACGGGAAAATGGGTGATCCCCGGATGCGTGGACCTGCACGTTCACCTGCGCGAACCCGGCGAGGAATGGAAGGAAACCATCCAGACCGGCGCCGAGGCCGCGGTCCTTGGCGGTTACACCTCGATCTGTTGCATGCCCAACACGAAACCGGCGAACGATTCGGCGGAGACCACGCGTTACATCCTCGAGAAAGCCCGGGCGGCCGGCGCGGCGCGCGTCCTGCCGATCGGCGCGGTGTCGATGGAACGCAAGGGCAAGAACCTGGCCCCATACTCCGAACTCGCGAAGGCCGGCTGCGTCGCGTTTTCCGACGACGGTGACCCCGTGGCCGACGCGGGACTCATGCGTCGCGCGCTGGAGTGGTGCCTGATGCTCGGGCTGCCGATCGCCTGCCACGAGGAAGACCGCAACTTGAGTTGCGGCGGTTGCATGAACGAGTCGCCTCTGTCGCTGCGCATGGGGCTCAAGGGATTCCCGGGGGTTGCCGAGGACGTCATGATCGCGCGCGACATCGAGCTCGCGCGGTTCACCAAGGCCAAGGTCCACATTTGTCACGTCTCGACCGCGCGCGGCGTTGAGTTGATCCGTCGCGCGAAACACGACGGCATCGCGATCACATGCGAAGTCGCCCCGCATCATTTGATGCTGAACGAGGAATCCGTCGCCGGCTACAACACCAACTGCAAGATGATGCCGCCCCTGAAAGCCAGTGAAGACGTCAAGGGACTGTTCGCGGGCCTCGCCGACGGCACCATCGACGCCATCGCCAGCGATCACGCGCCCCACGACCGCGACAGCAAGCAGGTCGAGTTCTCGCGCGCGACGGTCGGGATTCTGGGCCTGCAAACAAGTCTGCCACTTGCCGTCGAGATGTGCCTTGCCGGCGCGATCTCCCGCGCGCGCATGGTGGATCTTTTGTGCTCGGGCCCGGCAAGGGCATTCGGACTTCCGTATGGAACGATCCGGCCCGGCAGCGCGGCCGACGTCGTAGTTCTCGATCCGCGGCGTGAATGGGTGTTCGCCGAGGAGTCGATCCGGTCGAAGTCCAAAAACAGCCCGTTCATTGGCCGGAAACTGACCGGCGCGACGGAACATGTGTTCGTCGGCGGAAAACATGTGGTCTCGGGCGGCAGACTCGTGGCGGAGGCAGGCCAATGAAGAACTCGCGCGAACCCTCGCGGCAAGCCACCGGGGAAGTTGGATACCTGGCCCTCGCCGACGGCACTGTCTTGAAGGGCAAGTGTTTCGGGGCATTTCGTGACGGATCCGATCCGGTGCGTGGCGAGCTGGTGTTCAACACGTCCATGTATGGTTACCAGGAAATCCTGACTGACCCGAGTTACGCGGGCCAGATCATGACGTTTACCTGTCCGCACATCGGAAATGTCGGATGCAACGCGGACGACGAAGAATCCTCGCGCGTGCACACCGAAGGCCTGGTCGTGCGGGCGGCGCACAAATCGCCGTCCAATTTCCGGGCGACGATGACGTTGCCGGAATACTTGACGCGCCATCATGTCATGGGCCTTGAGGGTGTCGACACCCGGGAGCTTGTGACCGTCCTGCGCACGCGCGGCGCCCAGATGGGAATGATGGCAGGCGGCGACGGCATCGATGCCGATGAACTTGTCGACCGGGCGCGGGCATTGGGTTCTGCCGCCGATTTCATGGCGCGCAAGGACTACGTCAAGGACGTCACCTGCAAGGAGGCGTATACGTGGGATTACTTGCCATGGACCCTCGAACACGGCGGCCGCAGGCGGGTGGATCCGGAGACATCCAGGTCGCGTCCCCACGTCGTGGCGGTTGATTGCGGTGTCAAGGCGACGATCCTGAGCCTTCTGGTCGATGTCGGGTTTCGCGTGACGGTGGTGCCGGCCGGCACCAGCGCGGCGGACATCATGGCGCTGCGCCCCGACGGAGTCTTTTTGTCGAACGGCCCCGGCGATCCGGCAACACTCGATTATGTCATCCATCCAGTCCGGGAAATCCTGGGCAAGGTGCCAGTGTTCGGCATCTGCCTCGGGCATCAAATCCTGGCTCAGGCCCTGGGCGGCAAGACATACAAATTGAAATTCGGGCACCGCGGGGGAAATCATCCGGTGAACGATGTGGCGACAGGGCGCGTCGAAATCACCGTGCAAAATCACGGGTTCGCCGTCGACAAGACGTCCATCGAGAATCACGCGGACATCTCGCACGTCAACCTGAACGACCTGACGGTCGAGGGGATTGAATCCAAGGCGCTGCGGGCATTCTCTGTGCAGCATCATCCCGAGGCATCCCCCGGACCACACGACTCGCGGTACTTGTTTGAACGGTTTTATCGACTGGTGACGGCCCCCACTTAACGAGAGGCGGTTTTGGCATGCCAAAAAGGAACGACATCAAGTCCATCCTGTTGATCGGTTCCGGACCGATCGTCATCGGCCAGGCGTGCGAGTTTGACTACTCGGGCACGCAGGCCATCAAGGCGCTGAAACAAGAAGGCTTCCGCGTCATCCTCGTCAACTCGAACCCGGCCACCATCATGACCGATCCCGAGTTCGCCGACCGGACTTACATCGAACCGATCACGGCGGACTTCGTCGAGGAAATCATCCGCGTCGAGCGTCCCGACGCGGTGCTGCCGACGATGGGCGGGCAGACGGCGCTGAACGTCGCCCTCGAGTTGGCCGAGCGGGGCGTCTTTGAGCGTTACGGATGTCAGTTGATCGGGGCCAACATCGAGGCGATCAAGACGGCAGAAGACCGCGAACTGTTCAGGAGAGCGATGGATGAGATCGGGCTGGAATCCGCCCGGTCGGAGATCGTCACGTCGATAGAGGGGGCGGAGGATGCCGCGCGGAAACTCGGTTATCCGATGATCCTGCGCCCGTCGCGGACCCTTGGCGGTACGGGCGGTGGGATCGTGAGCGCCCCGGAAGAACTGCTGCCGAAAGTCGCCATCGCGTTGGCGGCCAGCCCCAACCGCGAGGTGTTGATCGAAGAGTCGTTGATTGGTTGGAAAGAGATCGAACTCGAAGTCATGCGCGACCACAAGGACAACGTGGTCATCGTGTGCGGCATCGAGAATTTCGACCCGATGGGCGTCCATACGGGCGACTCGATCACGGTCGCGCCAATCCAGACCCTCACAGACAAGGAATACCAGCGCCTGCGTGACGCCGCGATCAGGATCATCCGGCGCATTGGTGTCGACACCGGCGGCTCGAACGTCCAGTTCGCGATCCATCCGCAGACTGGCCGGATTATCGTGATCGAGATGAACCCGCGCGTGTCGAGAAGTTCCGCCCTGGCGTCAAAAGCGACGGGATTTCCGATCGCCAAGTTCGCGGCAAAACTCGCCGTCGGATACACGCTGGACGAAATCCGCAACGACATCACGAGGGAGACTCCGGCATGTTTCGAGCCGTCGATTGATTATGTCGTCGTGAAAATCCCGCGATTCAATTTCGAGAAGTTCCCTCTCGCGGACGCGACGCTTGGCACACAGATGAAATCAGTCGGCGAAGTGTTGTCGTTTGGCCGGACATTCAAGGAGGCCTTGCAAAAGGCCATCGCCTCGATGGAACTTGGTTCCTCTGGATTTGATGGCACGAGGCACGTCCAGGACATGGGGACCACCGAGATCCTCGAGGCATGCGCGCGCCCGACACCGCAGAGGCTCTGGCAGACGGGTGAAGCCCTGCGCCTTGGCTTTCCCGTGCGCGAAGTCCACAAGGCAAGCCGGATCGACCCGTGGTTCCTCGAACAAATCAAAGAGATCGTTGATGAGGAAGAACGCCTCAGGAAATTGGCGGCGGAATCCCCTGAATCCCTCGTGTGGCTTGACGCGGATCACTTGTTGGAACTCAAGCGCCAAGGGTTCACCGACAGGCGTATCGCCGCCCTGACGGGCAAATCCGAGGCCGACGTCCGCGCGCGCCGCGGCCAACTGGGGATCAAGCCCTCGTTCAAGTCGGTCGACACGTGCGCCGGGGAATTCGCCGCGTTCACGCCGTACATGTACTCAACCTACGATGCCGCTTCGGAATCGAGGCCGACGGAACGGCGCAAGATCGTCATCCTCGGCGCTGGTCCGAACCGGATCGGCCAGGGAATCGAATTTGATTACTGCTGCGTCCACGCGTCGATGGCGCTGCGGGCCGATGGTTTCGAGACCATCATGATCAACTGCAACCCGGAGACGGTTTCGACCGATTACGACACGAGCGACCGGCTGTACTTTGAGCCGCTGACGGTGGAATCCGTCCTCGCGATCGTCGAGCACGAAAAACCCGAGGGCGTCATCGTGCAACTTGGCGGACAGACACCACTGAAAATCTCGGGAGAACTCGCGAGTCTTGGCGTGCCGATCATCGGCACCTCCGTTGACTCCATCGACGTCGCCGAGGACCGCGAGAGGTTCTCGCGGTTGATCGCCAATCTGAAATTGACCCAGCCGCCATTCGCCACGGCCCGTTCGACGGAAGAGGCCGTCGAGGCCGCGCGGACGATTGGCTTTCCCCTGATGATCCGGCCGTCATTTGTTCTGGGGGGACGAGCGATGCGGGTCCTCTACTCCGAGGAAGAAGTCCGGACCTACATGCGCGAGGGCGTTGAAGTATCGCATGAGCGGCCAGTCCTTTTGGATCGTTTCCTCGAGGACGCGATCGAAGTCGATGTCGATACCGTCAGCGATGGCCGCGATGTCCTTATTGCCGGTGTCATGGAACATATCGAGCCGGCCGGCATCCACTCGGGCGACAGTTCCTGTTGCCTGCCGCCGCAGACGTTGAATCCTGATGTCGTTCAAGAGATGCGCCGGCAGGCGATCCTGCTGGCGCGGGAGTTGCGCGTGGTCGGGCTGATGAACATACAGTTCGCGGTGCCGAAATCGGGCGAGGTCTACATCCTGGAAGTCAATCCGCGCGCCTCGCGCACCGTGCCATTTGTCAGCAAGGCCACGGGTGTGCCCTGGGCAAAAGTCGCCAGCCGCGTCATGGCCGGCAGCACCCTGGCCGCCACAGGAGCCAAGGAAGTCGTGCCGCAAGGCTATGTGTCCGTAAAGGCGTCGGTATTCCCGTTCTCGAAGTTCGCCGGAGTCGACACGGTCCTTGGCCCGGAAATGAAATCCACGGGCGAGGTGATGGGCCTGCAAAAGAGTTTTGGCGGGGCATTCGCCAAGAGCCAGTTCGCGTCGAATATCTTCCTGCCGGGTGGGGGGACCGCGTTCCTCAGCGTCAAAAACGGCGACAAGGACCAGTTGCCCGCGCTCGCGCGGCAACTGCGACTCCTTCGATTCAAACTGGTCGCGACGGACGGCACGGCAAAATTCCTGATGGAATCAGGCATCGAAGTCCAGCGCATCAATAAAGTCCGCGAAGGATCCCCGCATATTGTTGACGCCCTGCGCGGCAAGCATATCGACCTCGTGATCAACACGCCTGAGGGCTGGCGGCCGGCCATGGACTCGAAATCGATTCGCCTTGTCGCCAACGAGATGCGCGTGCCGACTTACACAACCATGGCTGCCGCCCGGGCCGCGGTTGAGGCCATAGAACTTGTCCGCAACCATCAATTCCTGTCGGTCCAGGCGCTGCAAGATTATCTGTGACCGTTTGTGACCGTCGTCAGGAGAGCCCCGTGTACAAATACGTGATCGCAGTGGTTTTCTGTTTTCTGGCCGCGGTCGCGGCATGGATCTGGAACGTGCGACCTGACCTGGCCCTCGCGGGAGTCTACCGGATCTACGTGCTGCGCTCCGGCCTGCATGAGGAAGTCGTCGCAACCCCTGAACAGACATTCCGGATTTATACGGGCGGCAAGATGGAGACGACGCCGGTCCTGATGATCCATGGCTTTGGCGACAGCCGCATCTCGTTCGGCCAGGCCGCGCGGTTTCTGAGTCCTGATTTCCGGTTGATCCTGGTGGACGTCCCGGGATTCGGCGACACGGCCGAGGACCCGGGCGTGCATCACGGCATCAGCGCGCAGGTCGCGGCGATGAAATCGTTGCTGGACGCCATGGGGATCCACCGCGTCTCGCTCGTGGGCAATTCCATGGGCGGGCATATTTCGGCGGCGTTCACCCTCACCTATCCGGAAATGGTGGAAAAGCTGGCCGTGCTGAATCCGGCTGGACTGCGCGTCGATGACCCGAATCCGTACGCAGACGCGACAGCGCCGATCGCGAGCGACGCCGACTTTGACGCCTACATGGACAAGTTGTTTTTCAAGAGACCGTGGATTCCAGGGCCATTCCGGCAAGACTTCATCAAAAGGGCAAACGGGCGTTTCGCGTGGTTGAACAGGATCCGCGGCGAGATCCGCGGTGACAGGGACTACATCCTGAATGACCGGATTGGCGCGATCGTGGCTCCTACATTGATTCTCTGGGGCCGCCATGACCGGATCATCAGCCCGGTTCACGCGCCGATCTGGCACGAGAAAATCAAGAGTTCCCGTGTCGAGATCTGGGAAGATGCCGGACATTCGCCGCAATACGAGTACCCGGAACGAACGGCACGATTGCTGGCGGAATTCCTGCGCTGAGTTCGCGCGCCCCTCAATAAGCCCAGCGGCCCATGACAGCGCTGTAAAGGAAAGCCACATGCAACAACACGGCGGCGCACGCGACAACTGGCGTCGCCCTGGTTCTTGATAAATTGTCCCCGGCAAACACCCAAAGTACAATCAGGACCGAGGCGTAGCGTAGGTCCGACACCAGCTCGCCGGAAGACGGCATGATCGCCGCGTGCAGGGCGAAATAGATCCAGATCAAGTTGCGCGGGTATTGCCGCGCGTACTTGTAAACAACGTAAATCATCGCGAAAAAGAAGGCATGGTGCAGCAAACTCCCCGGACGCAAGTTCTGCCATGGGTTTCCGAACCATAGCGTCTTGAAATAGGACGCCAGGGTCATTTCGGGACGCCAGTGAATTTGCGAACTCAGATGAAGGAACGGATCCCCGGCAACCGCGTACTGGTAAACCGGATAAATGGAATAGATTGCGCCGCTGATCAGACCGACGAGAAGGAAACGCAAACCGGCCCGTTCCATCCGGACCCCCCTGTCCGCGGATCTCCACATGTCGGCAGCCGCGGCAAAACCCGTCGCGACGGCAAGCAGCACGCCCTGATTTTTGGTCAGCGCGGCAAATCCAGCCACGATGGCGGCGAGCCACCAGCTACAGCGCGTCCAACAAGCCAGAGTCGCGACCAGAAGCAGCAAATAAAGGGATTCCGTGTGCGGGTGCAAAAAAACCCACGACGCCGGCGAGAACACGAACAGCAACCAGCCTAGATTCGTTCCGCGGGGAAATCCCCGGGCGTCGTCCGCGACGTGACGCAGGTATAACCACGTGGCGGCAACGAGGAAAAGCGCGGAAAGCAATGTTCCCGCAACCAGCGGCGAAAACCCTGTTTCCGCCGACGTGACGCGCATGAGCCACGGAAACGCCGGAAAAAATGCCCACGCGGGACCAGAGTAACCAGACTCGGCAATCCGCAGGTACCAACCGGCGTCCCACACGCCCAGGAATTTCGCCGCAGGAATGCCGTTCCAACGGGATACAACAAGAACCGTCGCGACTTGAACGAGAGCGAAAACGGCGAACAATGCCGCGAGACTTCTTGGCGAGGCCGCGCGCTCAAGCCAGACGTCCGGAATCCCCCTCGTTGTCACTGCAATGAATCCATGTGACGCAGGAAAAACAGCGGGATCCTGACGTTGAATGCCCGGCCCGAGCCGGTCGACATCAAATACGTCCCGCGCATGTTGCCGGTCGGGGTCGTCAGGGGACACGCGCTTGTGTACGTGAAGGCCTGTCCGGGATCCAGGACCGGTTGTTTGCCGACGACGCCCTCGCCTTTCACTTCGTGAACTTCCTGGTTTCCATCGGTGATGATCCAGTGGCGGCTGATTAGCCGCACCCTTTCCGAACCGCCGTTGCGGATCTCGACATGGTAGGCGAACAGGAACTGCCCGGCTGCCGGGTTTGACTGTTCCGGCACAAAAACCGGCGTCACCGTGATCTGGATGTCGTCGGTGGTCTCTGAATAAGTGGCGAATTGACGGGAAGATTGCGGATTCACTTCGGCCTCCTGACTCCGCGCCAGCCGCTGTTCAGGTAAAAATGGGAAATAGCAAATGACGTCATGACTTTATATCACCTCAAAAAATATCTTTTTGACAGTCTTTTTGTCGAGCGTGTAGCCTCTGCCCGTAGACTTTGCGTGGAGCCTTTAGCCCATCAGGCACGTCATTCGACATCAAGGGAGTCAAACCATGGTTTTCACCGGTCGATCCGTTTCCCGTCTCGTCTGGACTTTCGCTGCCGCCGCGTCTTTCCTTTGCATTTCCGGCACCGCTTACCCGGCCGTCCATGAACTCGCCATCTCGGCCCCGGTCCTGACAGAGAGCGATCCGAACTGTCCTCAAGAGGCATCCCGGATCGGGCAGGCGTTTGCCCAACAATCTGGCGTGACGATCATCGAGGTCGCCTGCGGCTATAATCAAATCAGCGACCCGACCGCGTTCATCAAATACTCGGCACCAACCAAAGTGAGCACATTCAACCCGAACGCGGCCATGTTTGACCTGCACGCGGTCGGTTATGCGACAGCCGGGGAGTGCGCGGAAATTCTTGCACGGGAAATACCCTTGTTCGTGAAGCATACGGGACTCCAGCCATTCGCCTCTTATTGCCACATCGATACGAATATGATCGCGTCGCGCAAATTCCGCCCGGCGATTTACGCCATCAACACGGGCAACCAGATCACGGGGCGCAAGTACAGCACCGGCACACACCTCGACAACCTTCCCGTGGACCCGGCCGCGGTCAGCGCCGTCGCTTTTGACCTGGGCCATCTGGCAGGACTCGACATGCTCTGGACCGGAATCGGACAGGGCTTCTCGTCGCTCGAACTGACGGCGACCTATTACAGCTCTGAGGAACTTCACCTTCACTCGGCAAGTTTTGGTTACGTCAACCCGCAGGTTGGCTGCGACGAGATGGCCGCGAATCTGACCAGCCACTGGGCCGGGAAGGGCCCGGTTGAAAACGTGTTTTTCTGCATGGACGCCACCAACGGCGCGCTGAGGATCGGATCCCTCTGGTGGTCACCGAGTTACCTCGCGGAAGACGATTTTACTGTGACCCGCTTCGCGACCCGTCATGCGGATTTCACGACCTGCGAAGCCGCCCGCGAATCGACCGTCGCCGAGCTTCGTCGCGCCGGTGAAAACGTCCTGGGTTCACTGTGCTCGCACATCGCGTTTCCCGATCCGAAAAGGCCTCTGCCACCCATGCAGGTTACCGTAATTACAGCCAAATAATTGGCGGGTGCCTTTTCACTAAAGATCATGGCTGGATGTTCCGTAACTTTACCCATGATTTTTCGTGTGGCACATTTCCGGGACCGTCTTGCTTTGGCGCTTGCCGGCCTGGCCGTGTTGTCTCACGTGACCGGATGCGGTGAATCGAGTTTTTCGGGCGGCAGCAAAGTTGGCACGAAGAAAAAAGAAATCACCTCAAGCAACGTTCTGCCTTCCGGGCAGCCCTTGCCGTCTGGATCTCCGCAAAATCCTTCTTTGACCGTCTCGGAAGGCGGCCGGGCCTGTGCGCGCGGCGGGTCCACCCGTGTGCTGAATCTTAGCGTGGCACCGCACGTCGACAGTTCGGCCAGCGGTCAATTCGGCGCCACTCCCACCGCGGACGTGGCCGTCTCCGCCGTCGCGCGAATCGACCGGAACGAAATCGGCGGAGACCTTCTGCCAATCGCCGACTTCGTCCTCGATGACATCGCCATGCTAGTCAAGGAAGATGTCCAAACGGCCCAGGTACTGCAATGTGGCGACTGTTCCCGCGACCGTGCGATCCATGTCCCGGCTCACGCGATCCTGATCTATGACCACAAGAACGCGAATTACGCCGAGGGTTCCCTCGACAGCAAAGCCAGCACCAACTATTACTTCGCGGGCCGCAGCGTCAACCTGCCCGGCAATCAGCGCAAAACCTTGCGTGACGTCGCCAGCCTTGGCATCCCGCTCATCGCGGCCAACGCCATCCGCATCGAGGACATGAAAAGAAAAGGCTTTATAAACGCCCAGGGGCAGATCGCCTTCAAAGTGATCCACGTCTCCCACCGCTGGGGAACCGTCTCGATGACCTTCCGGTTACAGCCCTGTCAGCGATCCATATCGACGAGAAAATGAGCTGACGCTATTTTTTAAACGAAAGCAACGCCCCGGCCATGGCCAACAACATCCCCGCGATGCGCGGCAAGGTCGGCGGGCGCCCCTCGGCGATGAAGTCCCAGACAAGAGACGTCGCGATTTGTCCTGCCAGCATCCCGACGACGGTCGCGACCGCGCCGACGGAACTGATCGCGATCGGGACGAGCGCGGTCAACGTGAATGAGATGAACCCGGGGATGACGTACCACCACTCGATGCCGCCAGCGAATCGCGGACGGACGAGTTCGGGCACCTTCTCACCCAGCGCCAGGACGACTCCCAACGTGATCATGGCCAGGACAAAAAGCGTGCTGTGATTCAGGATGATTGCGAATCCAAGCCCGCGCGAGTCCATGATATGGCGGTTGATCGCGGGCTGGAACACGACCAGCGTTCCAAGCAGCAGCGGCAATAATGTTTTCCAGTCGATCACGTGTCTTGCTTCTTTCTTGATTGGCTTCATGACCTGCTTTGACTGTCGCGCAGGCAGCGACCGCCGACGTACAACTTCTCGAGGACGCGGTCGTCTCCGTGAACGACCGTCGCGAACAGGCGCTCGCGTGGATTCCTGGCACGGGCCACCCGTTCGCGAAGCAACGGTTTCGCGTCAAACGAGATTACCTGGAAATCGGCTTGCTTGTCGGGCTCGAGGTTTCCGGTCACGTGATCCAGATGCAATGCCTCGGATCCGGCCAAAGTCGCCAAATATAATAGAGCCTCAGGCTCCAGGGGCTGGCCGCGCAATGCTTGCAGTTTGTAGGCTTCCAGCATCGTCGCCCATGGCGACAGGCTGGTCCCCGCGCCGATATCGCTGCCCAGGGCGACTTCGACCCCGGCGTCACAGGTCTTTCTCAAATCGATCAGGCCACTACCAAGAAAAGAGTTTGACGTCGGGCAGTGAACGACAGTCGCGCCAAGATCCGCGATCCGTTCGCGCTCGCTGTCTGTCAACCAGATGCCATGTCCGAGCAGCGTCCTCTCGTTGATCAGCCCGTAATCCTCGTAAATGCTCAAGTAGTCTTTCGCCGCCGGGAAGGCCTCTGCCACACTGCGCAGTTCCCCCTCGCACTCGGAAATATGCGTCTGGATGTACGTCTCTGGATGGCGCGCGTGCAAATCCGCCAACGCCTTCATCTGTTCCCGCGATGACGTCAGGACAAAACGCGGCGTGACCGCGTAAAACAGCCTGCCACCGCGCCCGTGCCATTTCGCGATCAGGGCCTCCTGGGCCTCGACATCCGCGCGCCAGTCCAGAAGGACCTCCGCCGGCGCGTTGACGTCCATGCTGGTCTTGCCGACCACGGCCCGCAGGCCAGACCTGTCAAACACGTCAAACAGGACATCCGCCGCGACCGGGTGCACGCTGCTGAACGCGACGCTCGTCGTCACGCCGTTGCGGGCGAGTTCCTCCGTGAAACGCGCGGCGGTCGACTGGGCGACCGACTTGTCCGCGAAACGGGATTCAGCTGGAAAAATATAAGTCTCGAGCCACTGGATCAGGTGCTTGCCGTGTGACCCTATCGCGTCCAGTTGCGGAAAGTGCAGGTGCGCGTCGACAAATCCGGGGAGGATGACACCGCCTCCGTGATTCACAACGTCGGCATCTCCAACGCGCGCCTTGACCGCCGGAAATTCCCCGACATCAAGGATCCGCCCCGTGGACGAATCAACGGCAAGGCCCGCGTCGCTGATCGCCTCGAACCGGAACCGGTCCCCGAGGCGCCCGCGCCTGACCGTGCTGGAAATGGACCGTCCGGCGACCGGGCTCCTCACGTGCCACAACTCGGCCGCCCGGTGAATCACCGCGCCGGCCGGCAAATCGCCCTGGACTGGATTTCCCCGCGCGCGCGCCAAAGGCCCCCCGTTTCTGGAATCAAAGGGCGATTGTGGCCTGAAACCGCCCCGCCCTCAACCCCAAAAATCCGCGGTATTTATGGCAACTTGGCGCGAAAAATCCGCCGTCAGGGAGTCGCTTCCAATGTCACGTAAAAGACTTGGGATGGTTTGAGGGCAGAACCCTGGTTGATCTGCAACCCCTGGACATCCACCACGCGGAAATTCTGGCTGGCCGGCAACAGGACTTCCTGCTCATTGCGGAACCTCGTCTTTGGCATGGCCGGCATGTACAGGCCCCTCAGGGACTGGCCCTGAGCCGGCCGGATCTCATAGACGATCCCGGTCTTGCCCGCGAAACTGGAGGAACTGAAACTCTTTGCCGTGTCGGGGTCGATCGAGGTCGAGACAAAAGAGTTGAATTGGAAGTTCTCGCCGGCGCGGGGAATGTAGTTTCCGCGTGAGAGGGTTTCTCCGCGCATCACCGGCATGTCCACCGGCAACGCCGGGGCCTTGGCCAGGGAAGACGCAATCGCGTTGATCTCGGCCGATGTTTGCGGCCCCGTCTCGCCGCCGAACCTGATGGCCCCGTTGATCCGGAAATACCCGTTGGTGCTGTATGCCCCGAGGGCGTCGGTCTCCGCGCGGGTCAGACCGATTTGCGACGGGTCTTGCGACTGCCGCAGTCTGGCGGCGTAAGTCTTGGCATTGGCGTCGAGTTCCTTGAATCCAGGGCCTTTTGGCAGAGCGTTGCACACGTTGCCATTGCATGCCGGTACCGGCGGCAGATACTTGATTTGCCTGGTCAGAAGTTGGTAGCCATCTTTCGCGAGATAACCCGTCCGCACCGCCGCGACGCCAAGATCGATGCCCGACTGTGCGCAAATGCTGACCGCCTCGTCGCCTCGCGTATTGACGAGACGCTGGTCGCCAGACTTGCCGGCTTCGTGCACGCGTTTGAACGCCTCATAACACGCCGCCCCGCCCGCGACTCCCGACTTTGCCGTGAGCCACGCCATCTTGATGCCGATGGCGACGTTGATCGTTCCCTTGACCGTTTCGGCCGTGGGCGCCGCCAGTTTCCAACCAACCAACCATTCCGATCCGACAAATGACGCGACAGGCAGCATGGCCATGTATGGAGCTTGATAGACCGCGCTGGATCCGCGTTCGACCAGTTCCTCGTACATGCCGCAAGCCAGAGGCTGTCCCGTCGCAAGGCTGACGACGCTGCTGTGCAGAACGGCGCTGCCGATCCCGAACGTGAGCGGGATCAACGCGGCAGAAGCCGTCGCGGTGCGGATGGTGGGAATCGCGGCCGGATTCGCGACGAACGCCACATAAGGCGCGAAATACATGGTCAGTGGAACAAACGGGGCCGACATCGCGGCCTGCTGCGCGGCCTCCGCCTTGGTAAGCCCGGACTCAATCGCCTTTGCTTCGACGTTGTTCAGCTCGTGCATGAAGTCATAGAGTTTCCCCCGCATCTCCGAGGAAACTCCTGATCCTTTCGCGCCGAGCGCCTCGACCAGCGACAACAACCGCCTGTACGCGCCCGAGGCGTTGATCTCGGCGGGAGTCGCCTGGCGGCGTCCGGTGAACACCTCGCCAAGGCGCCCGGACATCATGTTCCAGTATGTGTTGGCCTGACGCACCGAGACCATGAAGTCACGACTCTCGACCTCGAACCGCCGCAGCGATTCGGTGACCTGCGCGCGCCAATCTGCCTCGCTGATGGCAAGGATTCCGCCGTCCGCGCGCGGTGGCAGGAAAACCCACGGAGACGCGATGACAGCCTCCGCGCGGTCGACCTTCGCGAGGTCCGCCGCCGCCTGCGGAGCCAGGATCATTCCGATGGCAGACACCAGACGCGCGTTTCCCAGAAGGGCGCGCGCGTTGAGGCGAAGTCCGGAGATGTCCCATCCCTCGCCGAACCGGTAGACGCCGCCGTTCGCCAGAAGAACCTCACGATATGGCTCCAGAGTCGCGGACAACTCTGCCAGATACGGCCCGATCAATTCAGGCGGCACCGACGACGCCACGAGTGGCATCGCCGACTTCGGAATTTCCCCGTCCAACATCGCGTAATCGAACGCGGCCACCACGGCATGGTTTCCATACAAGTGCTCCGCTGTGACTGCCGCGAGGCCCATTGCCTGGCGGACCGCCGCCACGTCACCGCCGGCGACCTCACGGATCGCCTCGTCGGTCTTTCCATCGCGCTCTTCCCGACTCAATTCGCCGCGCAAGAACGACGCGTTCAACTCACCAATGGAATTGACCAGGAACACTTCCTGGTCGGACGTCAGTTTGCCCGTGCACCCGCCGGTATCACGCAGGGCGGCATACTTTCCGCGCGTCTTGCAAGCGGACTGCGTGCCCGCGAGGATCACCAATGACAGGGCAACCAGGGCGCCAAAACTCTTGCGAATCATCATGCCTGTTCCTCACTGGACGCTCACTGCGTCAATTCGTACCGGGGACCATGTAATGATACCATTTCCGGAGTTGATGAAGGCCGGGGGATAGTCATCATGAAACAAGTCACGAGAATGCTGGACCGGTACTTCGCGATCCGGCAGAGCGGATCGTCCGTCCGCACGGAGATCCGCGCCGGGATAACGACGTTCCTGACCATGGCGTACATCCTGTTCGTGAACCCGAGCGTCCTTGGCAACGCGATCAAACTTCCCGGCATCGACCTCGGCCCGGAACTCCTTGCCACCACCGCGATCGCGACTGCCTTTGGGACACTCATGATGGCGCTGGTCGCGAGATATCCCGTTGCCGTCGCCCCCGGCATGGGACTCAACGCCTATTTCGCCTTTTCCGTCGTCTCCGCCCAAGGAGTCCCATGGCAAACGGCCCTCGGCGGTGTTTTCATCAGCGGTCTTGTGTTCCTGCTCATCAGCGTGACAAGAATCCGCTCAATCATTTTCGCCGCGATCCCGCCCGAATTGAAACACGCCACCGCAGGCGGCATCGGACTTTTCCTCGCGATGATCGGCTGCGTCAATTCAGGACTCATCGTCGCGCATCCGGCGACTCTCGTCACAATCGGCAACCTCTCGGCAACGCCGGCACTGGTCACGCTCTCGGGGGTTTTGATCACGGCCGCGCTCTTGTCCCGGAAAGTCCCGGGCGCGATCCTGATCGGAATCGTGGTCGCGACGGCGATCGCGATCGTCTCAGGCGCCCCGGTTTTCCAGGGCCAGCCCTTCGCGGGATTTCCCCGTGGGATCGTGGCGTCGCCCGTTTTACCGCGCAACCTTTTCATGGCGCTGGACGTCGCCGGCGCCGTGAAAATGGGCCTCGCGCACATCATCCTGACATTCACGATCATTGAACTCTTTGACGCCGCCGGATCCCTCGTCGGAATTGCCGACAAGGCAGGCATGCTGGACGCCAAGGGCAACTTGAAACGCGCGTCGCTGGTTTTCTCCGCAGACGCCTCGGCCAACGTCGCCGGGGCGATGCTCGGCACAAGTCCCATGACCGCCTACATCGAGAGTGCTGCCGGCATCGAGGAAGGCGGCCGCACGGGACTCACCGCGCTGACCGTGGCGATTCTGTTCTTGGCCAGCATGGCCCTCTGGCCACTGGCGGGCGTTGTCCCCGCGCATGCGACGGCGCCTGCTCTCATTGTCGTCGGCTGCTTGATGATGGGCAGCCTTGCCAAAATCGACTGGCACGGGTTGCTCACGGCTCTGCCGGCATTCCTGACGATGGCTCTCATGCCAATGACGTACTCGATCTCAAACGGCATCGCGGCCGGGATCCTGAGTTGGTGTGGACTCCATGTCCTGACCGGCAAGGCCCGCCAGGTCCACTGGGTGATGTACCTGCTGGCCGTCGCGTTAATCCTGAAATTCAAGGCATGACCCATGAAAATCTCTGACCGCCTGTCGATTCCCGAGAACGAGCTTGAGTTCAGTTTCGCGCGCAGTGGCGGGCCGGGAGGCCAGAACGTCAACAAGGTATCAAGCAAAGCCATCCTGAAATGGAACATCGACGCCAACGCGTCGATCCCCGACAGCGTCAAATCACGTTTTCGCTCCAGCTTCGCCAACCGCGTCGCCGCCGATGGCAATGTGGTCATCGCCAGCGACGAATACCGCGACCAGCCACGCAACATCGAGAATTGCCGCGAGAAACTCGCCCAGATGCTGGCCTCGGTCGAAAAGCCCCCCAAATCGCGACGCGCGACCAAACCAACCCGCGCCTCAAAAGAACGGCGCCTGGCTGGCAAGAAGCGCGACTCCGAGATCAAGGCCGGGCGCCGCATGAAATACTGACACCTGTCACGAGTCTGACAGGAATGCCATCGGGCGCCACGGAATAAACCATGTAAAACCGGGTACTTGGATCATCAAAGCCGGCCTCCGCCGTGGCACGATTCTTGGATGTATCTCGACCGGACTCGGGAGGCATCCATGCTTTACAGGCTGAATAAAAATCTGGTCGCTGTCGTTCTCTCCACAACACTCGGCGGCTGCGGACTGCTCCCGTCGCATAAATCGCGCAGCGATCTCGCGAGCGGCGCCCCCAATATCTTTGATTTCGAATGGTCCTGCGCGACCCTGCAGGATCACTTCGTCAATTTCGGAAACAAATTCGACGCGGCCCTTGCCGATTACAAGACCAAGGGCTCCACTACCAGTTTCCGCGGGGAACTGGCGGCAAGTTACATGGGTGTCCCGTCCGAAAGGCCATGGCAAGGACGGCTATTCCCCCTGTTCTCACAACTCGTCCTGCCTGAGGGCATCGTCAAGGAGGCCGACTGCCTCCGACACATCGATGACGAGGCGACCTATGATGCTTGCGTCGAACTTTACCATCACTACCTGACCCTGAAGTCCGTCGCGACCGCCTGGGACAACAACACGAACGGAAAGAAATGCTACGAGGGCGCCTCTTACCAGAAGACGGATGTCGTCGACTTCGCCTATTGCGACAACGAGTGCGCTTTCAATGACCGCTCATGCACGCGCTGCGAGGTCCCGGCGCAGGATGGAAAAACGCGCGCGTTCGTTTGCAAGAGCAAACGCACCGCCGTCGAGGCCGTTGGCGCGTTCTGCCGCCAAAATGACCGCTCATGCGCCGCGTTCACCCCGGACACGATGTGCCAGACCAGACCCGGCGTCGAATTCTCCGGCGCCGGCCTGCGGGCGATCGACGGCACCACCCAACACAGAGGCACCTATGAACTGAGCGCCTACCTCGGCGCGTCGGAGAGCGTCCAGGTCAAAGCCGGCGTCGTCGCCGGCCAGAAAGTCGCCGCACGTGGAACGCTCAAAGGCAAGGTCTCGTACACGGCTTCGACCATCGGCGGCGATACGTTCACGCGAAGTGGCATCACGACCGCCGGCACGCGCGTCACTTGCGCGCTGACGATCAACAAGATTACCGACATCTCGTACCAGACGGAGGCCGGCATCGGAGGGGATTTCCTGCTCGCCAACGGAGAGGCTCTCGTCGAGGCTGGCGGCGCCTTCAACTTCAACAAGGAATTCTCGAAGACCAGCGCGACATGGAGCGCTGCCGGACAAACAGAAAGCATGATCGTCGAACAATGCGTCAACAATTACGTGAAACGCTGGATCGCAGCCGAGCTCACGAAATACCTCGACGATTACCCGGGCCTTGAGATCATCCAGAAATCCGTACGGAGAATCCTCCTTGATTCAGGAACGGACTCAAACTTTGGCATCAATGACACGTCATCCACCTTCTGCCGCTATCCGGCCTATGACGCGTCGCGGTATTACCGCACCGCTGGCGTGCGGATTTTCGTCGAGGACGACGTCAAGGTCCAGTGGGGCCACATGCGCCAACTCTTTTTGGACGGCCTTTGGCCTGACGCAGCATCGCAGAAACTTCCCGTAAACGAGGAAAGCCTGCGTCCCTATGTCCGCGGACTCAAAGACGGCACCTTGCGTGGCCAGCGACTTGCTGAATTTTTCAACACGGTGGTGGTGCCTGCGTCGCGGTCCTCGAGCGACGCGCGCTGGGTCATGGACCGCTGTTTCTCAAGCAACTGAGCGCCCGCCGGGCAAATTTTGCCCTGCGCCCCGAATCCGGCTATACTCAAGGCATACCTAAAATTGACCACAAGTTTGCGGCGGACGGGCGTGCAGCATGGCATTTGCGTCCCTTTTGACGACAAGGCGCGTTCTTGCGTTCACCATTGGCGCGGCCGTCGTGTCATTGGCGACACGCCAGGTCGCTGTCTCCCTGGACTCGCTTCGTCAGGAAGCCTCCGGGATCGAACTCCTTACCGCGCAGGCCGTCCAGACAACCATCGCCCGCATGAGCGACCGTCTGCATGCCCTGGCGACCGAACCAGCTGTTCAAAAGAACCTGCAGTGGAACTACGCCAACAGCGTTTCGCAAACCCTTGCCGCCGCGGAGCGCGCCGGCGAGATCGAGCATCTGGCCATCCTCAACGCGAATTGCGAGTCCATCGCCAACTCCAGCCGCCAGGCCGTCGGTGCCAGCGACCACTGGAAGCCAATCTGCCCCGCGGTTGGTAACTCAATCAAACCCGAGATCGTCTGGAACGCGAAAAACCGGATTCCGGTGCTGCAGGTGGCCATTCCGTTCGCGATCACGATCAATACCAGGGACCTTCGCGATCCTCGCCAGGGAACTCGCTGGATGATCGCCCAGACGGCATTGTCCGAGGCGTGGTTGCGCCAATATCCAAAACTCGCCGCCCAGGTCCGCGAATTCGCCCCGCAGGCTGCGTTCCAAAAGGAAGAGGGCAAGGAGGCCGTCTGGACTCCACTGCCCGTGAACCTCAAGTTCGGCGCCCGCGTCAGCAAACGACTCGTGGCGCAAGTTCAATATTTTTCAGCCGGTGCCTTCGTCCTCAGCCTGCTGGCCCTCGCCTGGGTTTGCTACACACTCGCCCGGCGCGGGAAGGAAGATTCCCTGACGGCGGGGCGCAACCGACGGACCCTTGAACAACTGGTCGCGAACGCTGCGACTGATGACGAGACCAAACTTTCCTTCGCGATCGGTTACGCGGCCAGCGAGGTTCCCGCCGCGGGGGACCTCACCCAGGAGTTGATTGCCCTCGACCGGCTGCACCGCAACCGATTCGCGATGACCCGCCTCGACGTCAAGGAAAAAGACTTGTGGATCGAGGACCTCCAGTGCCAGCTCGCCGAGGCGCGCGAAGAGTTGATCCGCCTGCGCCTCGCGGTCCTCGACCACTCTCAACAAAAATTGACCCAGGAAGGCCTCGCGCGGAAAATCTCTGCATCGTGCCAGGCCATCTCGGCCGCCCACGATGACCTGGCCCAACAATGTGTCGAGCCACTTCTCGGCCTCTCGAACCTGATCGCGTCATGGCGCCATGGGTCCCAGACGATGGGACTCAAACGATTTGTCCGCTTGCTCCAGGAATCCACCGATCAGTTGTCGCGAAGATCCGATCTTGAGACCGGAGTCCTCGCGATGACGGGCGTTCAAGAGAGAACTTTCGCCACGGTGTTTGAGATGCCTGCCAGGTTGAAGCAATGCCTCCAGGATCTCCGTCCAACACTCAGTATGTTATCCAGGGAATCGGTCGCGACCGGCCGGATCGGTGTCACGACGGCGACCCTTGGTGACGTGATGAACGAACTGACATCCATGATCAGCCTGGCGCGCCCCGGTCAACGCATCCTCATCCGCCTCTCGCAGCCAGAGTTGAGAACAACGCGCGTGCAGGAAATTGTGGGCCAGGCGTTTGGCAAGTGGCTCTTTTACCGGATCATGGACAACGCGGCGGATATTCCATTGAACGCCCCCCTCTACTTGAACGTCCGCGGCAGGAAAATCAAGGATGAGCATCTGGAACTCACCATCAATGTCGTCACGGAACGCTGCGGTACCGGCGAAATGATGGCGTTTGTCGAGGACGGGGCCAGCAATCTCGCGAGTCGCCTTGCCATTGCCGTTGGCATTGACTGGTCGGACAAAAAAAACGCGGGCCCCTCATCGGAGCCCGCGTCACAAAATCTGGTCGTCAGGATTCCCGTCGCAGGTCCGTCAGAACGGCGAGAACACGCATCCGGTATGCGCGAAACGGGAGGCCTGGCTGGCGGCGCGATGAATGTCGCGACCGAGGCCACGATCAGTCTTGGAGACAGCGTCCAGAACTTCCGGGCCAGTTGAATCCTCCGCGATCTTCTGCAGCTCACGCCACTTGGCAGCTGAGAGCAAGTCACGGGCGCCGTCGCCTTCCTTCTTGTACCTGTGGGCACGGATCTCGCGGTCCACGTTGAACGCGCGGTAGCACGTGTGGTGGTGAGAATCCTGGTAATCGCCGATCGCCACAAAGTGGAACTTGCCATCCTTGTCGCGCCAGTCGTGATCGTAAAGTTCCTGACACATGCCTGCTGGCGTTTCCAGCAAGCTGGCGGAGGCCTTCTTGCCTTCACCTTCCGCCCAGGTCCCGATCCGCAGGTACGTCTCAACCGCGGCCTTCGGCTCGACGCCGATTTGCGCCAGCCATTCCGCGCTGATCTCGTCCGCTTCTTGCTCGTCCGTGTAGAACCCCAGACGCTGGTCGTACGCCGCCTGGATAGCCTTGACAGCGTCGATCTCCTCGTCCCAGAGCATGGTGGACACGCTGCGCACCAGGGCCGCGACATTTTTCGCGCCCTTGGGTGCCCTCTCCGGAAGACGGTTGGCGATCGCGCGCAACCATTTCGTCAGCGCGATGCGGACGTCCACGTCATCCGTCACCCAGCCCGGCCATCCCGGATTGCTGACTTTGCGCAGGAACGCCGACCACGTCATGCCGTCCTTGTCGCCCGAGTCGTCCATGCCCGGCGAGACAACCGGGATATCGGCAAGGCACTGCGAGGCGAGGGTCTCGAATTCAGCGTACAGTTTCAGTCCGTCCGCGTTGAGTTCGCGAAGCGGGAACAAAAGCGTCGCCTGCTTGAACTCATCCGTCTCCGCCATCTTCGTCAACTGGCGGCAGGACTTGCTGCAGTCGCTGTCATCCTCACAAACGCCGGTGGCGATGTCACCGGCAGCCATGAACAGGGCCGAGTGGAACTTCTGGCGCGGAACCCGTTTGAAACGGTCCATGCTGGCGACCAGAGCGCTGCCCGAGTAGGCCGCGTTGCCGACTTCGTCCATCGTGGCCACTGGCTTCGGACGGGACGGCGACACATCCTGGCCGGCCTTGTAGAAGAAGTTGTAGAAGTCGCCACGCGCGTTGACGTGGGATCGGTAATAATGGCCCAGTTCATGCGCGATGACGCCGACCACTTCACGTTCGCTCATCTCGGTGATCAGGCCGGCATAGACGTTGACCCAGTCTGCCGTACGCAGGAGAACCAGCTGTTTCGCCCCGCCGAAGGAGATCAGGTCGTCGGAGGCCTCGCAGGCCTTGCCCGGAGCGATGAAGTGCCTATTGCCGTCTTTTTCCAGGGAAATCTTGCAGCCTTTCGGCGCACGTTCGTTGAACTCGCGGATGGCCGCCGCGATCTCGTCGCGGGCGACTTGATCGTCGTCCGCCGGCATGCACTTGATCTCGTCTGAAGGCCACAACTCGAAAGCGCCACCGCCGATGTCGAAGAAAATCTGTTCGGCCTGCTCGTGGCTGTGGTGATCCCGGAAGCGAACTTCCACGTCGTGGCAAACCGGCACCGGCGCGATGAACGCGTTCATGCTGGGGTTCAGGATGATCCGGGCCTTAGGCTTTGGCACGCCTTCCATCTGGTCGGGATGACGTTCACGCAAATTCGCGTCAAAACGGTCGATCCAGTGCTGGACCCGTGAGGTCAGCGGATTATCCGCCGGCAGGAAGTTGTCGCGGATCTGGATCAGTGGCGCGATGTACCGGGAGTAGGCGTCGTCGTTGACGAAACCCCACTGGTGGCCGAGCGTGCTGTGCGTCGGATCGTTCGCATCGTGGAACAGCCTTGATCCGTTCGACGAATCCCTGCCACAAGCGCCGGTCAGTGCAACCGTGGCGAGCATGACGCCGACCAGATTGCGCGCGAAAAACGTCCTTGTCATGCTCTTGCCATTGCCATTGGCTGCAGCTTGCATGCGAGCCTCCACCGCCTTAACGGGTTCTTAATTGACCGACCGGCCAGTTATACCCCGGCGGGGGCGGATTGCAAGGCAATATTTAACAAGTAATGATCAATAAGCACCAGCCACACCATGGATTCCACCATGGGGACCGCGCGCGGCAGGACGCAAGGGTCATGGCGCCCCGGGACTCCATCCAAGACCACTGGCTTTTTGTCTTTGGTTACGGTGTGTTGCGTCTTTCCAATGGACGCCACCGGTTTGAACGCCACACGCATCGTGACGGCAGCCCCATTGCTGATTCCGCCCTGGATTCCGCCCGACCGGTTGCTGGCCGTCGGCCCTGCGCCCCCCCGGCCATCGAACCCGCCGGAAACGAACTCATCGTTGTGCTCAGATCCCTTCATGCGGGTCCCGCCAAATCCGGACCCGACCTCGAACCCCTTGGTTGCGGGAAGGCTCATGAGGGCTTTCGCCAAATCGGCTTCCAACTTGTCGAACACGGGGTCACCGAGTCCGGCCGGCAACCCCCGGACAACGCACCCGATCACGCCACCGACGGAATCCCCTTCGGCGCGCGCGGCCTCGATCGCCTGCACCATCAATTTCGCGGCCATGGCATCCGGGCAACGGACCTCGTTTTGATCGACTGACTTCGTGGTGACCGTCGTGGGATCCACATTGGCCTGCAACTGGTGCACCGAGTCCACCCAGGCGATCACTTCGACCCCAGGGACCAGTCGTCCAACTATCTGACTGGCAACGGCTGCCGCCGCGACACGTCCGATCGTCTCGCGGGCGCTGGCGCGGCCCCCGCCACTGGCGGCACGAATGCCGAACTTCGCCTCTGTCGTATAATCGGCGTGCGAGGGCCGGTAAACGTCCCGCAGACTTTCGTAATCACCGGGACGGGCATCTTGATTGCGGACGATCAAGCAAACCGGCGTGCCAAGAGTCATTCCATCTTGCAGTCCGCTCAGGCACTCGACCCGGTCCGCCTCGTCGCGCCGGGAAACGAGTTTGCCCTGGCCGGGGCGCCGACGGTCCAGCCACTGCTGGACCACTTCCAGGTCAATCGCCTGACGCGGCGGCACACCGTCAATGACCACGCCGACGGCTCCGCCGTGCGACTCGCCAAAAGTCGTGATCCGAAACAATTTTCCGAAACTGTTGCCTGGCATCGAAACCTTTCAGAAAAGCGCGTCAAAGCCCGCGGTCAGATAGGCCTCCCACGGTTTATCGAAGACCTGGCCGACACCACCACCGACATTGAACCGCACCCCCTTGTTGTCGAGTTGCAGATCAAGGTTGTATCCGTGCGCGCCAAACAGGCGACTCGCGGGCGGAATCGCGCCGTGGGACGACGAGTTCCAGGCCCCGCCATAATTGAGAAACGCGCTGAAGTCGAGGCGATCCAGGTAGAAGATCCACAAGAGTTTCTCGAAATCCTCGACCAGCGGCACCGTCCAGTCGGCCTTGAGGCGCCCCTGCGTGTCTCCGTAACGACCGGCGAACAACCAACCCTCGCCGGCGAGGCCAAAGCTGTTCTGATTGTATCCGCCGCCACTTCCCGGGACGAATGTTTTCAAGGGCCGGTAAACTTCCTTGAGTTCGCGCGTTTTCTTCCCCCGCGTGCGCGATCCCTCGAGGCCCAGGCCAAAGCGCGACTTCCAGAGGCGCGGATCCACGCTCAGGTTCAGTTGCGCGCCCAGCGCGTTGTAATCGAAGTCCTCATTCATCGCCGCTGGCGCGAGGCGCAGATACAGCGCCTCGCTGATCAAGTGGCGTCCGCCACCCAACGGCGTCGACGCGGTCACGGTCGATGACAATTCGGCCAGCTTCCCCGACCGCACACGCGACGGGCCAAGATAGGGTTTCAACGAGGAATACTTCAAGCCGGTACCCAACGCGACAGTCGACGATCCGACGCGCCAGGAGATGTCGCCATCAAACTTGAATCCTGACTCGTCGAAGTACGACAGGGCGCGTTCGCCCTCTGGCGATACGACCATGACACCGTTGTATGTTTGCTGGCGAAAGGCCGCCGCCGAGACCGTCGGTCGCCACCGCGTGGAGATCAGTCTCAAGTCGGTGTTGGGATAACGGCTTTGCGCCCCCACGAGAAAACTCAACCGGACTGTCTCGTTCTGCAAGTGATCCATCAAGGGCACGGAAACAAAACCAAACTGCGGACCCAGCGCGTCATCGGCGCCAATCCACGGGAACGCGAGCACGCCGCGCCCGCGCCACTTCGCGTCGCGCACCTCGATCTCATCAGCCGGCGGACTTGGCGACTTTTCTGGTTCTTGTTCTGGTTCTTGTTGCGGCGTTTGTTGGGGACTGGCCGCGGCCAGACGCAGGGCATCATCAAGGCCAACCACCGCCGAAGGGTTTTTCTCCGCCACGCGCGCCGATTCCAGAAGAGGCGAAGTCGGCCCGGGTTGTAACGAGCATCCAGCCATCGGGAACTCGCGCCGGACCTGACCCGGTTGCCACCTCCGCGCGACGGTTCCCGCGGGCGTCCACAACGCGATGGCCGACCCGCCACCGGGCAGTGATTCCATGCCGAGGGGCAGATCCACCATGCGATGCATCCCGCGACAGTTTCCATTCGCTGGATTGAACAAGACCAGATGACGATGCTGGCGCCCCGCGCCAACCATGACCAGGTCGTCGCCATTGCGGGCCAACGCGACCGGCGCGGCCTCACCCGCCGATGCCGGATCCACGCGCGCTGGCCGCGCGGTCTTGTCGCCCGGTTGCCAGACGAGGATCTCGTACCGGTCACGAGTCAGGGTGTGCGTCTTGCGCGTCAAATACATCCGGGAATCCACCGGATCCCAACCAAGCCATTCGATGCTCTGCGGAAAACGCGCCTCCACCGGGCAAGTCGCCTGGCCGGAATTTCCGTCCACTGGCGCGCGGCAAAAACGTGTCACGTTTTTGCGCTGTTCCATCCAGACCAAATTTTCGCCCGCGCGCGTGTGCCGCCAGGCGCTCAAGTATGGGTCCCGGGGATCGCTCGAGACCGGGCGCCGGGGTTCAGCCGCGCCGAGGGAAGTCAACCAACCCGACTTCGCGTCATAAATCCCGCGCGTGGTCATTGCCGCCGCGACCGCGGATCCCGACATGCCGTTCATCACGAGGGCACCCTGGCCGCGCGCGCTGGCCGCGACGGGCATCGCCTGGTCGCCCTCCACGCGGCGATGGCGCGCCAGAGCATCCGCCTTGTATGCCTCGAACAACGCGCGGCCGGGTGTACCAAGGCTGTCGTCCATGGGCATGAAACCGTTGAACGGCAGGGCCGCCCACGGCCACCACCACGGCATGGAGCGGTCGCGAAAACGCTCGAGGATCTCCGGCAACCGGGCGCCGCCTTGCTTGCGGATCAACCATGAGACAAAGGCCCCGGACACGGCGTATCCGCGCGCGGCGAAACTGGATCCATAAAGGCTGTGCATGCGGTCGTAAGACGGCCATTCGCCGGTCAAGGCCTGATAACGCTCGACACCCGCCTGGAAATCCGACCCGACGGATACACTCGTCGCCTCGGCCAAGCCCTCGATGAACCACACCGGCATCCACGGCAGATGCAGGATCGCGCCAGGCGGGCCGAAGATATTGCGCAGGTGGCGGTACATCATGGCGTGCGTGTACTCATGCCACACAAGAGCGCGGTCGCCCTGCCCCATCGACTGGATCTCGAGCGCGT
>Ga0214921_10002767_pt1 | contig 27891 bp, 28 predicted proteins | sample LL1505_MetaG_FD_177992 | JGI IMG/M metagenome (GOLD analysis project Ga0214921, IMG submission 177992) | Freshwater microbial communities from Lake Lanier, Atlanta, Georgia, United States - LL-1505 | ecosystem: Environmental > Aquatic > Freshwater > Lake | place: USA: Georgia | collected... | reverse complement strand
GATGTACGTCTTTCTACGTCATAGGTACTAAAGCTCATTATTGAAGTATTTATTTTCACAACATAAATATACTAAATATCAGTTATTTATGAAAATATTTTATGTATTTTTACCGTGCAACAATCTCTGATTATTAGTTTTATAATTCTTTTTTATTATTTTTAATGTACTATTTTTAAGCAAATACCAAATCTTTACTAGTTAGTTTAATTTTTGGATTTGCTAGTTTTACAACAGCCGCTTTTACTCTATTTTGCTCTTCTGTAGAAAGAAAGTTTGGAACTAAAACATTCATTTCAATTTTTAAAATTCTATTAATTATTATTAAGTCTTTAATTGTGAATGGTTTAATTCCATTTATCAATTCCGACATGTGTGTTTTGCTTTTATGCCCAAGAATAGAAGACAAATCTTCTTGTGTTAGACTTAATTCTTTAAGTTTTGTTTTGATAGCGATTTTTCTATTTTCAATAAAAATTCGTTCAGATGCTGCAATTTGCTCATATTTATCGCTTTCAATTATTTTTTTTTGGGAGATTTCAGTATTGCTCCATTCTTGGTTTTCATAAACCTCAATAATATTTCTAAGTTTTATTCTTAAATTTTTAAAATGCAGATTATCTTTTGCTAAAAGTCTTAATTTTCTATCTGCAATAAGTGCTCTTTCATAATCTAATTCATTAGTTATGATTCCTTTATCAACTAAGTTTTCTATATCGAAATGTGTTTTCATTATGCTATATATCCAAATTTTCGTAACCACTTTTCAATGGTTGATTTGTTATTTTTAAAGGTTGATTCATATTCTTGATGTGTTCCAACCCAAACGATGGTTGCTTCTCCTTCTTCGTCAAATTCAATAAGAATTAAAGTTCTGTGAATATTGATATCAAAAAAGAAAAATCCATCACTATGTACACAATCTGCATCTTTACGAACTTCATTGATTTTTTCAACCAAAGGGTTAAACTGATCTAAGTCAAATAACAATTTGTCTATTTCATTACAAAGTTTTTTATTGCCTAGATTTTTATTTTTAAGCTTTATAATTTTGCTTTTACCTAAAACTCTCATGTTATTGATTGCAAAATTACAAATAATTCGGATATTATCCGAACTATTTGTAATTTTATTTTTTCAAATTAACAAAACTTACTTATCTTTTTCAAGACTTACTTTTCTCTTAAAATACGCAAAACCTAGTAACAATACTCCAATAAACTTCTCAAATTTTTTATCTTTATATCTTAAATTCCTACAAATCCTAATTCAGACACAAACACCACCACCGCCACACAAACTGAAAAAATAGCCGCAATCAACACAGCTGCTGCGGCTAAATCTTTTATCAAACCTGCTTTTGGGTTTTGTTCTGGGGAAACTAAATCAACTAACTTTTCTATGGCTGTATTTACGGTTTCTAAACTCAAAACCAAGGCACAACAAAGTAATATGGCTGTCCACGAATTTGCTGAAATTTTAAAATAAAGTCCCAAACCAATAACTAATACCGTTGCTAATAAATGAAATTTGAAATTGTTTTCTTTCAAAATCATATATTTTATGCCTTTGATGGCGTATTTGAAACTTTTGAGCATTTTTGTTAATTTCATTTTTTTAGTTGATAGTTGAAAATTGATAGTTGATAGTTTTTTTCTTATGTCTTAAGTCTTGGATCCTAAGTCTAATAATCTAACTAAACTGTTCTTTTATTTTCTTAATTCTTTCTTGTTCAGACCTGTAAATTACATACACCGAACCAATCAATATGAAATAGACAATTGAAAACTCCCAAACATTTTTCTTTAAAATTAATTGAAGTATTTCACTTAATAAACTAAATGGTTGATTAATAATATTCCAACTGTTCCAACGTTCAACTCTGCCTAGGTAAATTCCGAATCCTGAAAGTAAAAACGAAACAACAATTGTAAGTATTGCCAATCCGTTTCCTAGTTTAGAAATCAGCCAATTATGAATTACATCTGCCGATTTTATTGCCATGTACATGCCTGTGTAGGCAAACATAAACAATAACACTACATCAAACCAAATTACTGCACTTGTGCTATGGTTTATATGTACAAAATCTGTAACCAAATAGGGGGCATTAGGGAAAAATACTAACCAAATACAAATCAGTACTAACTTGATTTTCATTGGAATTGACTCTGTATTTATTCTTGATGCAATAAAATAGGGCACATAAGCCAAGAGTAAATTCCAAATCAAAAATATGTATCTGAAATTTTCGGTCATAAATACTCTGCATATCAGTAATATAATGCAAATTGTGGTTAAGAAACCAATTTGCCAGTTAAATGCTTTGATAGTTTTCATAATGAAATTGGTTTATAGTTTCTTTTAGCGTAAATGACTATGCTTGCACATATTAATCCTAATCCGATATTAAAGATTAACCATTGGAAAGGTACAGGTCGTAATGAGGTGGCTTTGGTAATAAAGTCTGGGTTGTGTAGGAGGGAGGTTACATCTTTCCAAAATCCATTTTCGAGAAAGAGTTTTCCGTAGTCGTACATGAAAGTGTAAAGGATAACTAAACTTCCTAATGTTAATAATAACCAGTCGTTTAGGATTAATTTTGCATCGATTTTTATTATAACATAAGCCAATAAAATCATAGCAAACGAACATAAAACAGGGGCAAGCACTGGTCCGAGCCAAGTTACGGGTAACAAGAAAAGGATATCCCATTCAAATACAGATATTGGCCAATTGATAAATACTTTGAGCCAGATATAATAGAAAATATCCCAAATGGCAAAGCTGTAAATAAACCAAGCAAATCTTTTGTGCGACGATTTACTCATGATACAGGCTATGGTGTACAACATTACAATAGTTGCAAATTCTCGGGTGAGTTCGGTTTTGATGATTAATTCCTTAATCGGGCGAAAAACTATTGAAAATCCATCAGCGAAGTATAATTCACGAATATATACTACAACTGCACTTTCTAAACATGCCATCGCTATGGCAAATACGGTTAATATGAGGGCTTTATTTTTCATAATTTTAGTATTAAGTATTAGGTACTAGGTCTTAAGTATAAAATCTATTTTCTGATATCTCTTTTAAGTTCTTGATAAGCTACATAATCTGCGTAGTTCCATGATAGCCATGACCGAGATTCGTAGTCTTTTATAAAATTGATGGTGTTTTGTTGTAAAATAGCTTGACCATCAAAGATGTTGTATGGATGATTTCTGATTGTACCCAAATCTTTACCGATAGCATCTTTATTTTTCAAAAGTATAGGCAACGTTTTTGGAGATAATTCTAACAAAAACACATAATCAATATTTTCTTTTTTGGAGTGATTAAGATTGTGGTTTGCAATAATGATGTCCCAATTAAAACAAGCAATTAAAATCATGGTAAAATAGGTAGCCCAAGAGTTTATTCGGAGCATATAATAGCCTGATTTTGTTGTTTTTATTTTGTTGATTTGTGAAATTAGTCCGACAATAGTTAAGAGTAAAAAGAATATAACTCCGATGCGTTTGTAAGCCAAACCATGTTGAGCTATGTAATGGTAATTGCGTAATGCAACAGATATCACCATAACAATATTTTGCGAAATCCACACAAAGCAAAGTGTTTTTAAGATTTTGCTTTTGATGTAAAAGTTTAAATTTTTTCTGAAAAAATATTCAATGATTCCCATTGATAATAAAATACTTGCAATCAATAAGTAAGTGCCTTCGTGTACAAATTGTGATAGATTTTGCACAGATTTTACATCAAAATTAAACCAAATCCAATTGATATCAATACAGTTTACAATCAATAAAAGTGCATTAATCAAACCAACCATCAGTATTGCCGACTGGTTTTCGCTTTTAAGAGAAATACTATTAAAAAATGTATTTATTTCTCTTTTTGATTTATCAACTTTTGGTTTGTTTCTGATAAGTTGATTTTGTTGCGTGCTTTCAAAACCTAAAATACTGTACACTTTTGCTTTGAAAACAATAGTCATAGAAATTACAAAACCCAACATGGCAAACATAAATCTTCCAAATGAAAAATCTTGAAAAATGTAAGCTAAATTATCTCCAACTGTATTCCAAAAATTAGATGAAAGTCTATCAAATTCAGAGTTAGCTAATTTGTAAATCCAGTAAAATAGTATCAAAAACAAAATTGGAATGATACTTAATCTGATTTTTCGACCAATATTTGCGTTATTGTTTTGAACGTTTTCTTCATTCAAAGTTTCATTTTTAAACGAAGTAGGGATTTTTATAAAACTTTCAAAAACAGCCACTAATGCATACAAAATGTTTTTTAATTCATTTGCATGCACAAATCCGACTAAAATTATCAAACTTGAAATATGTGCAAATTTTGCCGATGTGGAGCCATACAAAACCACCAATATTCCTGAAATAATAGTTCCAGCCAAGGCAACGAGTACATTTTTTTGTTTGAAACTCAATGCATTTAACCAAGCCAATATTCCTATTACAATTCCTGAAAATAGGAGCGCATTGATTCCTAAATTGTTGTTCCAAAACATCACATTGTGTGTAATGGTTAAAGCTATTGCTACTGTTAGCTTTTGTTTAGATTGATTTTTCATAATTTTAAGATTTAAAGTACTTTGAATTGCAAAGTTAATGGTGAATAAAAAAGGATAATTAAATCCCTACTAATGAGTGTTATAGATTTTTTTATTTAATGTAATTTTTAAGATTTTTAATTATTTTTTTTCTAAATTATTAAAATAATTGATTTTTCCATTTCTTAATGATAATATTAAATATGTGTAAAACAAAGTTATAGGAATAGAAAAGTGGTCTCCATCAAAGATAAAACCTATTAAAATTGCAATGTTAATCATTAAGCTAATTCCAAAAAATATTTCCCATATATAATGAATTTGGGAGTATTGTCTATCAAATTGAAATAATTTACTTGGTTGTAAAGACTTATTTAAGCTAATTACAAGATAAATATTTAAAGGAATTAACATATAAATTACTGCTGTTGTTTGTTGAAATATTGGAATTCCAATGCTGTCAGCAAAATGTGGATAATCCCCTCGCCCTCCTCTAAATGTATAATACCAATAGGTTGATGGAATTAATCCTAGCCAGAATACATTTGCAAAAAATATTAAATTTGATTTTGACATACATATAATATTATTAAAATCTGAAAATTTTTTAATGTTAAATATACTGGTTATTAATAATATACATAATGATAATGATAATACTCCACCACTAATATCCATTATAATTATTTTGTTAGTTCTATATTTATCCTCAATTTTATAATATTCAGCTTTGCTTGATGTCCTATGTAATTTATTATTAACTATGTCTTCTTGCATAGTATATTTGTTTATTGAAAATGAATATATTAATATCAAAAAAGATATTAAAGTCGTAAATTTTATAAATGATAATAAATGCATTTTGTTATATTTAAAGTACTAAGAATTGCAAAATTTAAGGTGAATAAATTAGGATTTTTGAATCTCATTTCTTTATGTTGATTATTAATAAATTTTAACTAAGAAAATTAAATGGCTCAGTTACTAGTAAATAAATTATATAGCTTAACAATACATAAAGTATAAATAAGTATATGAAGAATATGGTATGATAAATTGGTATTTGGGGGGGATTTTTGTTTTGAAGAGACTGATTAATCCATGTTATTAGTTTTATAGAATATATGATAAGATATATAAATTCAATAATTATATTTAATACTATAAAAATAATAGATAGTGGTAATCCTGTCGTAAAGAAAAACCAAGATGCAAGATGAAAGAAAATAAAATAATCTAATTCTTTTTTCATATTCTGAGTATTTAAAGTACTTTGAAATGCAAAGTTTGTGCTTATTAAAAAAGGATAATTAAATCCTTTGTTTTTATTTTGTCTGAATCAGGATTCTCAGGATTTTAGGATTAACAAGAATTTTAAACTCTTAACCCTAAACTCTTAACCCTAAACTCTCTCCACTATCTACTTTTCAAGAAATTCTCCAAGGCATTTAAATGATCGTTAAACGCCTTTTTGCCAAGTTCAGAAACGCTGTAAGTAGTATTTGGTTTACGACCTACAAATTGCTTATTTACAGTAACATATTGTAAATCTTCCAAAGCCCTGATATGGCTAGCCAAGTTGCCGTCTGTTAATTGAAGTAAATCTTTGAGTGTACTAAAATCAACCAAATCATTTACCATCAGTACCGACATAATACCTAGCCTAGCTTTACTTTCAAAAGCCTTATTGAAATTATCGGATAATGGTAAACTCACTTTTCGTATTTATAATACATTACAATGCCGTAAATGATATGCAATACTCCAAATCCTATTGTCCAAAATAGGAGACCGTATCCTATAAAAAAGCTTGATAATAAGCCTAATACAATTTCACAAATACCTAATTGACGAACATCACCATGTGTATATTTACTAGCATTTACCAATGCCAAACCATAAAATAAGAGCATTGCTGGTGCAATTAATCCAAACAAATGATGGTTCAACATAGCTAAACAAAAAACACCACCAGTAATTAATGGAATAGCCATATTAATTAATAATTTTTGAGCTGTTTTGTCCCAAATACTTTGGTTGTTTTTCTTAGCTGATTTGGTAGTTAAGTAAATGCCGGTTAATAATGCTAATAATAAAACCGAACCAGCATCTAAAATAAAAAATGTAAGAAAATCTATTTTGATACCACCATTTTCGATAATATAATCATATCGAACTCTAGTAGCGATATTAATTCTGAGATACCAATAGGCAGCACCAGCACCAATGATCGCATAAATTCCAGCAAATACCCCAGATAAACCACTCAAAGAAATAAATCTTGAGGAGCGTTCCATCAATTGGCGAATATCGCTAAGTTGGTCTAGTGGATTATAATTTTTATTTTCCATTTAAAGTACTTTGTGTTGCAAAGTTAAAAATAGAATTTTGTAAAACAAATTTTTCTTCAAAATTCTTCAATTCATTCAAATATAAAAATCACTATCTTTACAGGGTCACATTTTAAAATTCTATGTCTTTTTCTTTACCAACAGATTTTATACAACTAATAACCAGTCAATTAGGCGAAAATACTGCAGTGGCTTTGCAGGAAGCTCTTGAAAGTGAAGCACCTGTGAGTTTGAGAATCAATACTGAAAAACAAAAAGTGCCTTTAATTCACGTTGCTGAAAATGTGCCTTGGTGTGAAAATGCCTATTATTTGCTAGAGAGGCCATCGTTTGCCAAAGACCCTTTGTGGCATGCTGGGGCTTATTATGTGCAAGAGGCATCGAGTATGTTTTTAGCTTTTTTGTGGAAACAATTGTTTAAAAATCAAGAAGATAAATTGAGAGTGCTCGATTTTTGCGCCTCTCCAGGTGGTAAAAGTACATTGTTGAGTTCTTTGTTGACAGAAGATGATTTGTTGGTAAGTAATGAAGTAATAAAAACCAGAATTCCACCTTTGTTTGACAATGTATGTCGCTGGGGAAAAGCGCATTACGTGGTTACTAATCATGATGCAAAAGATTATGTAAATCTGCCCTCTTTTTTTGATGTAATGGTAATAGATGCTCCATGTTCAGGTGAAGGAATGTTCAGAAAAGACCCCAATGCCAGAAAAGAATGGTCTTTGAACCATGTAAATTTTTGTGCAATACGACAAACCAAAATTTTAGAAGATATTTTGCCAAGTTTGAGAGATGGGGGAATAGTGTTTTACAGTACTTGCACTTTTAATTTGGAAGAAGATGAAAAACAGGTTCAAAAATTAATAGATAATGGCTACGAACTGCTTCAATTTGAGGTAGATAAGTCGTGGGGAATAGATGCAGGTGTAGGGTATAAATTTTTCCCACATCAGGCAAAAGGAGAAGGTTTTTATATTGCTTGTTTGAGAAAACCTGGGGAAGAAAAACATTTTCAAACACCAAAATCTAAGGCAGATTTTGTGCCACCCAAACATAAAGCTTTTGTAAATGAATGGTTTACGCCGCCATTTGAGTTTGATGTAATTAAAGAAGGGGAGGAGTTGTATGCCCTGCCCATGAAGCATTTGCATGATATTTTGTATATGCAACGCCGAATGAAAATTTATAAAAAAGGCGTTCATTTAGGTAAAATATTGAAAGACAGTATAATTCCGTCGCATGAGTTGGCGCTTTCACTTCATTTGTCAAAAGATATTCAAAGAGTGGAATTGGAAAAAGAAGAGGCTATGAATTATTTGCGAAGAGAAGCAATTTCTACCGAAGGTTTTTTACAAGGCTGGACCATAGTAACTTATGAAGGTTTGGCACTAGGTTGGGCAAAAAGTGCAGGAAACAGGATTAACAATTATTACCCAAAAGAAATTAGGTTGCTGAAATAAAATAAACATTTTTTGATTTTATAAACTAAAAGTTTTATTTCTTTGTATTAGCTAAAAAATACCACTATGAATTGGCAAAATCATATAGAATTGAATCCTCAAATTGTATTTGGGAAACCGATTATAAAAAACACTCGCTTGACTGTGGATTTAATTTTAGAAAAATTAGCACATGGCGATTCAGTTTTTGATTTATTGGAAGCATATCCTTTTATTACCAAAGATGATATTTTTGCGTGTTTGCTATATGCTTCAGAATCAATTAAAATGAAGTTGTTTATTTGAAAGCTTCTTAAATCTTCTTAAACAAATCATTATTCACAAATATTAATTTAACCACATAGAAACATAGGTTTTTAACCACATAGAAAAAATCATTTTTGATTTTTTCTATGTGGTTTTTTATATATTTAAGAATAGGTTTCTGTTTTTTTAAAAAAGGTTAAGAAACTAAAGTTTTACATAGAAAAAACTGTTAATATTTGAGCATATCTCGTCTCATTCCTATGTTTCTATGTGGTTAATTTTTGTTGTTTAATATTAGATTCATATATTTTTTTTAAATTTAATATCAATGAGTTACTTTTTGATTTTCAATTCGATATTGAGTTAGGTTAATATTTTGGGTCGGCTCTGTGGGTTATTAAGCATTTTGCTTGATAACTTACAGAAATGACTTTTTTACATTGGCTTCGACAAGCTCAGCCACCGAATCCATTCAACTTTCACTTGGCTTCGAAAGGCTCAACAACCTTTCACTTATCCCTTATCACCTCTCACTTATAAACTCCCTGCCACCTTGTCAGTTTTTTTGTTGATGGAATAATTTTCGCAATACGTATTTTTCAAAATTAAAATTTATAAATTATCAATACTATGCAAGAAAAAGGTAATATTTCCATCCACACGGAAAACATTTTCCCTATTATTAAAAAATTCCTTTATTCCGACCATGAGATTTTTTTGCGTGAATTGGTGTCGAATGCAGTTGATGCCACTCAAAAAATTAAAAAATTATCTTCAATTGGCGAATATTCAGGAGAACTTGGCGACCTAAAAGTAACCGTAAGCTTTGATAAAGAGGCTAAAACCATCACAATTTCTGATTATGGTTTGGGTATGTCGGCCGATGATATCAAAAAATACATCAACCAAATTGCTTTTTCTGGAGCAACAGAATTTATTGAAAAATACAAAGACAAAGGCGATGAAAAACAAATCATTGGTCATTTTGGACTAGGTTTTTACTCGGCTTTTATGGTGGCAAAAGAGGTAGAAATCATCACTAAATCTTATACCGATGCCCCTGCAGCACGCTGGATTTGTGACGGAAGTACCGAATTTGAAATCACAGCGGCTGACAAAACTTCACGCGGTTCTGACATTATTTTACACGTAGCCGAAGATTCTGAAGAATTTTTAGACAAATTCAGACTTGAAGGCATTTTAAAGAAATATTGCAAATTCTTACCTGTTGATATTTATTTTGAAGAAGAGTTAATCAACAATAAGACACCACTTTGGACCAAAAATCCGTCAGAGTTAAAAGACGAAGATTATATTTCATTCTACAAAGAATTATATCCATTCTCAGAAGATCCACTTTTCTGGATTCACTTAAATGTGGATTATCCATTTACTTTAACAGGGATTTTGTATTTCCCTAAATTGAAAAAGGAAATGGAATTTCAGAGAAATAAAATTCAATTATATTCTCGTCAAGTGTTTATTACTGACGAAACTAAAGATGTAGTGCCAGACTTTTTAATGTTATTGCATGGCGTAATTGACTCTCCAGATATTCCGTTGAATGTGTCTAGAAGTTTCTTGCAAGCTGATGGTAATGTGAAGAAAATCAATAGCCACATCACTAAAAAGGTTGCTGATAAACTGAACGAAATCTTCAAAAACGACAGAGCTGGTTTTGAACAAAAATGGGACGATATCAGCGTTTTTGTGAAATACGGAATGCTTTCTGATGAGAAATTCTACGACAAAGCGAAAGATTTTGCACTAGTACAAAACACTGAGAAAAAGTATTTTACGCTAGAAGAATACAAGACTAAAGCTGCCGTATTACAAACTGATAAAAATGGCAATGTAGTTTGGCTTTATACCAATGACGAAAACAAACAACATGGTTACATTGACGCCGTGCAAAAGCGTGGTTATGATGTGATTAAGCTTGATTCTGTGATTGATGCACACTTTATTGGCAACCTTGAAAGTAAACTTGAAAAAGTAAATCTTAAAAGAGTGGATGCTGATACGGTGGATAATTTAATTGAAAAAGATGAAAATATTCAGTCAGTTTTATCAGAAGACGACCAAAAAACAGTGAAAGAATTGTTTGAAAAAACCATCAATGATACCCACAAAACGGTGGTTGTAAAAGCTTTAAGTACCGACGATTTGCCTGTAACTGTTACCTTGCCAGAGTTTTTTAGACGTATGCAAGACATGAATAAACTAGGTGGCAATGGAGGAATGATGATGGGTAACTTGCCTGATATGCTGAATATTGTGGTAAATTCTAATCACCAATTAATTAAACGTATTACTGAATCAGGCACTGAAGAACAAAAACTTGATTTAGCAAAACAAGCGTATGATTTGGCTTTGTTATCTCAAAATTTATTAACAGGTAAAGATTTAACTGCCTTCATTAACAGAAGTGTTGGTTTTATTTCTGCAAATTAATTTAGGAATCAAATAGTAAGAAGCCTAGCTTGAGCAATCAGGCTGGGCTTTTTTGTATTTTAGCGGCTCCTCCAAAATATCAAATTTGGTTTCACAATTATCAGTATTACAGCACTTATAAGTAAAATTCCTGCAACTATTATTTGGCTGCTAATGATTTCTTTGCCTATCCACCAACCCAAAAATACAGCAATTATTGGGTTTACATATGCATGTGTGGCTACCGATGTTGCTAGGCATAGGATGTAAAACCAACCAAAGAACCAAAAAGCACTAAATACATAAAAGCTGTGATGGAAGTGAATTTTATTTCATTAGGATTAAAGTGTTCCCATTCGCCTAATAAAGAGGCAATTATAAACATAGATATTGAAGCTGTAAACATTTGAATTCCTGTGCTTGTAAAAGCATTTTTAGGTAATGTTAATTGCATTGAATATACTGAGCCTATTGCCCAACTTAGTGAAGATAATACAATTGCGATTATACCAATAGGATGAACTCCAGCTATTTGTGCATAATTTGATGGTCCTATTAAGGTGATAATTCCAATAATTCCAAGAAACATACCTATCCAAATTATTGCACTAGGTTTGTTTTCTTTGCTTTTTATCCATAAAATTAGCACAACCCAAATTGGTTCTATGGTGATAACCAGTGCTGTAATGCTTGATGGTACAAATTGTGAGGCCCAGATTACTCCTCCATTACCTGTAACTAGCAATAATAACCCAATAATGCTTGCATTTTTAATTTCATGTTTGTTGGGCAAACTGGCTTTTGTCAATTTTGCTATCAGCAATAAAATACTTCCTGCAAATAAAAATCTGAAAGAGGAAAGCAAAAATGGGGAAATTGAAACCACCGCAAAGCGAACTGCCAAATAGGTTGAGCCCCAAATAATGTAAATGGCAGCAAATGACATTAAAATCATTCCTCGCTGTGAGGTAATGTTTTTTTGAAAAGCTAATGTGTTTGACATAAGAAATATAATTAATTGTGAAACAGAGAAATACATAAACAAAAAAGCCCAGAACTTATAAGGTTCTGGGCTTTTTACTAAAAGGATTAATATTTTATAATCAATCTTTTACAAACAGGCACAGCACCTCTTTTCGTGATTTGGCCACGAATAGGGGTTTAATGACATGTTTAATAATTGATTGACAGAAATTCATTTTTGTTCTTTCTTTTTTACAAAGGTAGAGCTTTTTATTTTTCAAATCCTACTTTTTGTTGTAAAACATTTTCATTGAAAAATAACATTCTAAATTTTTATTTTCAAAGTGATAATTTCGTAGCTTCGCATTCTTGTACAATGAATACTTTTTGTAGCCACATATTGTCCCTTTTTGCTTTAAGTTTATTCTTAAGTGTAAATGTTGCTTTTGCTCAAAATCCTAAACAGACCAGAAAGCAAGAGCGACACATGCGTATGTTGGGGCACCACAAAAGTGCTATCAGAATGCACTACGAACCACACGTATCCGATCACGATGGCGATGGAGTGGGGGATAATAATGACCATTGTCCTGATACGCCTATTGGTCAGAAAGTGAATAAGTTAGGTTGCCCACTAGACAAAGATGGTGATGGTGTACCAGATGAAGAAGATGCCTGCCCAGAAAAATCAGGAATTGCTCAAAATCATGGCTGCCCATGGCCAGACTCTGATAATGACGGCATTATAGACATAAAAGACGATTGTCCAGACCAATTTGGCTTACATAAATTTAAAGGTTGCCCAGATTCTGATAAAGATGGAGTGCCAGATAAATACGACAAATGCCCAGATGTAATTGGCGTTTCGTGGCTACAGGGTTGTCCGCCAGATAAATAGTTTATTTGAAAAATTGTCTGTAAAGCACAACTCCTGCAATAAATAAAGCAAACAGAATAAGTTTGATTTTTAAATCGTTAGAACTTATTTTCTTGATTTCCAATAAATCTTCTATTTTTTCTTTTAGTTCTTTGTTTGCCAAAGGAAGCATTTGCTCCAGTTTGGTTTTCCATTCTTCAAAAATTTTCTTTTTATCATCTTTGTCTTTTTCAAAATCAATGAGGTAGTAGTCAATTGTGTCTAAAATGATTATGTTAAAGTCAATTTCTTGCAGAGGTTTAATTTCTGAAATTAGATAAGAAATTATTTTCGTATAAGTTTGAAAATCATGTTGATACATGTTTTTTAAGTCGAAATTCCAAAGCAACGTGTCTATATTTTCATATTCTTTTTGGTTTTTTGAATATTGAATAACTCTTTTTATTTCATCAAAAACTAATGCATTAAAAGAATTTGATTTTTTTGTAATGGCTTCATAAACAATGCTTAAGCAAGTTTCTTCACTTGGAATTTGTTGCAAACAAAATTCTTTAAAAGTTGTTTGATTATCATCAGCAAATTCTGCCAATGCAATATAAAATGCATCATTTTCCTTGTCCGACATGTCGTACCAAGCTTTTAACTCATTTTTTTCTAATTCTAAAAGTTGAGTAAGGATGTTTGATTTCATTGTGTTTTTTTTACAATTTATTAATATTAAGAATAAAAATAAAAAAGGCTTCCATTTCTGAAAGCCTTTTTTTATGTATTATGCTTTGTACCAAATACTTAATACTTAATACTTAGTACTTAGTACTTCTTAGTACATTCCACCCATTCCGCCGCCCATTCCTGGAGCTGGAGCAGATGCTTTTTCTTCTTCAAGTTCAGCCACTACACATTCGGTAGTTAACAATAAACCAGAAATAGAAGCTGCATTTTCTAATGCTAAACGAGTTACTTTAGCAGGGTCTAATACTCCTATTTTAATTAAGTTTTCAAATTTATCTTCACGAGCATTGTAACCAAAGTCGTCTTTTCCTTCTTTTACTTTGTTTACAATTACAGAAGCTTCTAAACCACAGTTAGATACAATAGTTCTTAAAGGAGCTTCAACCGCAGTTCTGATGATGTTTCCACCAGTTTTTTGGTCTTCGTTTGAGAAAACTACGTTTTCTAAACCTTCAATTGCACGAATTAAAGCAACACCACCACCAGCTACTACGCCTTCAGCAATTGCAGCTCTAGTTGCATGTAAAGCATCGTCCACTCTGTCTTTTTTCTCTTTCATTTCTACCTCAGTAGCAGCACCAATGTAAAGAATAGCTACACCGCCTGACAATTTAGCCAATCTTTCTTGTAGTTTTTCTTTGTCGTAGTCAGAAGTAGTTTTCTCAATTTGAGATTTAATTTCATTTACTCTGCCCACTATTGATTCTTTTGTACCTGCACCGTTGATGATGGTAGTGTTATCTTTATCAATAATGATTTTTTCTGCAGTACCCAATTCAGCTAAAGTAGCATTTTCAAGTTTGTAACCTCTTTCTTCAGAAATTACAGTACCACCTGTCAAGATGGCAATATCTTCTAACATTGCTTTTCTTCTATCGCCAAAGCCTGGAGCTTTCACAGCAGCCACTCTTAATGCACCACGGATTTTGTTTACTACCAATGTAGCAAGTGCTTCTCCGTCAACATCTTCAGAAATAATAACCAAGCCTTTACCAGTTTGAGCCACTTGCTCAAGAACAGGTAAAAGTTCTTTCATTGCAGAGATTTTTTTATCGTAAATTAAAATGTAAGGTCTGTCAAACTCAGCTTCCATACTTTCTGTGTTAGTCACAAAATATGGAGAAAGATAACCTCTGTCGAACTGCATACCTTCTACAATTTTCACTTCGTCAGATGTACCTTTGGCTTCTTCAACAGTAATTACACCATCTTTACCCACTTTTTCCATTGCATTGGCAATCATTTCGCCAATTTCAGCGTCGTTATTAGCAGATATTGAAGCTACTTGTTTAATTTCTTCGCTAGAGCTGATATGTTTTGCTGCAGCTTTTAAGTTTGCAACTACGTGTAATACAGCTTTGTCAATACCTCTTTTTAAATCCATTGGGTTGGCACCTGCTGCTACGTTTTTCAAACCAGCAGCAAAAATTGCTTGAGCTAAAACAGTTGCAGTAGTAGTACCATCACCCGCTGCATCAGCAGTTTTAGAAGCTACTTCTTTCACTAGTTGAGCACCCATGTTTTCGATTGGGTCTTTCAATTCAATTTCTTTAGCTACCGAAACACCATCTTTAGTGATTGCAGGTGAGCCAAATTTTTTGTCTAAAATTACATTTTTCCCTTTAGGACCTAGGGTTACTTTTACTGCATCTGCAAGAATATCAACTCCTTTTTTTAGTTTTTCTCTTGCCGTAACATCAAATATTACTTGTTTAGTTGCCATATTTTTTTTAAAATTTTGAATTTTGAATGATTAATTTTGAATTTAAATAATATCTTAGTACTTAATACTTTGTACTTAGTACTAATTAAACTACTGCAAAAATATCAGCTTCACGCATAATTAAATATTCTTTGCCTTCTACTGAAATTTCAGTACCCGAATATTTGCCATAAAGTACTGCATCACCCACTTTCACGGTCATTGGTTCGTCTTTTTTGCCATTTCCAACCGCTACTACGGTACCTTTTTGAGGTTTTTCCTTTGCTGTATCAGGAATAAAAAGTCCTGAAGCTGTTTTTGTTTCTGCTGCAGCAGGTTCTACCAGAACTCTGTCAGCTAAAGGTTTTACGTTTACGTTTGCCATAGATATAAATGAAATAATGGTTTTACAAATTTTTATTTCTGAACCTGCACACTTTGTGCCACTACTTTTTTTGATGTTAAATTGACAGATATTTGACAGATATTGTGTGAATGATACAATCTAGTATGTAATTTTGGCAGTGTGTTTAGGTGTTTGTTTGGTTTTTTGAAAGTTAGAAGGTTATGGAGAATCAATAGATTGAAATAAAAACAGCCTTATTAATTACAATTTAAAGATTTTTGTGTTTATTTACCTACAAAAAAAACGATACAATGAAAAAAACTATTTTACTTATTTGTGCCTCTTTGGCAACTTGTGCATTGGTAAATGCAAATGGCAATGAAAATTCAAAAACTGAGGCCACTCAAGAATTTAAATCTGTAATTGATAACGGTTTCTTTTTCAATTTAGGTTTAGGAATGGGAACTTCTCAGTATACGACATCAAACTACAAAGGAACATCTGTTGATTGGTCAAATTTCAAGTCACAAAGTTTAGGATCAGGATTTGGTTTTGAAATTGGAAACCAATGGTATTTAATGAAAAAAGAAAAATTTGGAATAGCACTTAGAGTTACTTGGTTACAAGCATCTTATTCACCTACAGTTGAATACAGTAATACGGAAGATGTTAGAAATGTATTTAATAAAAATATACCTACTTATGGATTACAAACTGATTATAAATTAACTAGTTCTAATGTTGTAAAAGGATATTATGGTGAAGTTAAATTATTAAATATTGCTCCCCAAATTACATTTGCACCAACTTCAACTTTTGGTATAGATGCTTATTTTTCAGGAGGTCTATCAGCTTATGGTGGAGAGTTGACAGATCCAACTAATAATAAAAATGTTGGTTTTGGTGGACCAGGATATAATTTAACACCTGGTGTAAGACTAAGATACAAAAAATTTGCTTTAGGATTTGATTACACTATGACCAAATTACAAGGTGATGAAACTATTGTTGGCACCTTAGTTGAAGTTAAAAATAAAAGAGATGTAAAAACTCCTAGATTTTATTTAGGGATGCAGTTTTAATTAAAATCTATAAATAATTGATTTTCAAAAAGCTTTACATTTTAATGTAAGGCTTTTTTTATTTTTATCAAAATATTTGCAATTTTTGAGGTAACATTTTTAAAATCTTGCGTCTTGTAATAAAACAAAACAATTTTGAGTACGATAAATGACATATTTTTAGGCTGTAAACGTGGCGATGCTCAAAGTCAGAAACTGCTTTACAAACAATATGGCCCTGTTTTGAAGGGGATTTGTGGTAGATATTTTAAAGATACTGCCCTTTGTTCTGATATGCTTCAGGATACTTTTATTAAAATTTTTGATAAAATTTCCCAGTTTAATGAAGAAGGTTCTTTTGAAGGTTGGATGAAAAGAATTGCAGTTACCACTTGTATAGATTATATAAGAAAAAATAAAACAAGATTTACAGCTGAAGAAATAGATGCAAATTCAGATTTTGTACAGGAAAATGAAGAGGAAGAATACAATATTGTGAACGAAATTTTAGAAATAGGATTTTCTAAACAAGTTTTATTTGATTTTCTTCATCAATTGCCAGATAAACAAAGGTTGATATTTAATCTATTTTGCTTAGATAAATTAACACACAAAGAAATTGCAGAAAAATTAGACACGTCGGAGGCCATGTCGAGAAAATTACTTTGCAAATCAAGAGAAACGCTTAGGGTTTTACTAACCCAGTATGTACAACAACATAAAATGCTAGTTAAAACATGAAAAAAAATATAGAAGATTTATTTAGCGAAACTTTAACTGATTTTGAGCAAGACTTGAGCCCAATTGATGATTTGAATTTTGAAAAAATCATAGCTAAAAAACCAAGTTTTTGGAATAAAAATATTGGTTATATTTTGGCTACAGCCACAGTAGTGGGAGTAATGCTTTACATTGGCTTTAAACCTAATAATGAAACAGTTGAGCGAAAAAATAATTTGATAGAAGACACCAATTCAAATTCAGTTTCAGCAACTCAATCTATAATTGATAAAGATGTTTTAGAACAAAAAAATATTGAAAATGAGCAAATTAAAGATAATTCAAAGATACAATCTCAAAAAGAGAAACACCGTTTTACAACAAATACACAAAATGCAGCACCAACTCAAAATGTTGTGGAAACTGGTCTAAAACCTGGCCAAGAGCCAATTACAAATAATGCAATTGAGCAAATGTCTGTAAAAGAGCCTGTTGTAGAGAATATTGAGCCAGAAATGGAAGCAATTAAAATAAAACCTTTAAGAAAAAGACATACAATTGTAAAAAGGGACACAATTTTTAATCAAGATACTTTAAGAAAAATTCTTAAAAATCGTTAAAATTGTAGCCCTATGTAAAACCAAAATTGAATGTTTTTTAAAATACTGCTCTCAATTATTATTTCAACTTTCTGTTTTGAAGCATTTTCTCAAACTGATTCCACCATGCAGTTCTCTTATGATACTGTAGTGGTAGAAGAAGCACCTATTGTAATTAATCACACTAAAGTGCTTGGTTTTCATGTTATTAAAAAGAAATCACAACCTTGGAGTGTGAGTATTTCAACAGATTTCTCTAAAAATATTCATCAAAATACTGCTGTTTTTTCTGAAAAAGCATTCAATAAAACAGCTGTTACATTTCAATACAAAATTCAAAAAGTAACTTTGGGAATTGGTATTGGTATGCTAACCAGTCAGTTAAATGTAAAATCAATTGACCCCGTATCAAAAAAAGTAATTACTCCAATTACTGTTTATGACACCTTAGATACTTATTTGCAAACCGTAAATGGAATTACAACAAAGTATTATGTAATTGATACTCTGCAAACTACCAAAACTAGCAACCAAATTACGGATAGTGTTTCTTCAAAATACCACCATTTATCTTATGCCATTGTGCCTCTCACTTTTCAGTATCATTTTCAAAAATTAAGATGGAGTTTTGCTCCCCAATTCAGTTTTATCACCGGAATTTCTACCAATATCAAGGAATTAAAAATGGGAAATGTGCTTACCAAACAAGCCAATTTGATATTTATATCAAGCATAAATTTGAATATTAATTATAGAATGAGTGAAAATTATAGTGTTTATGGATATTTAGCACAAACAAATTCATTGTCTCAAATATTTAAAGGTGTTGATTATAAGTTAAATACAATTGGACTTGGAGTGGGAATCAACTATTTTTTATAAAATTGAGGTAACATATTCCAAAGCCTTCGTCTTCATAGCAAAACATATAAAAAATCTTTCTTATGAAAAAAATCTTTCTCACATGGGCCATTACCCTATTTGCCATGCAAATATTTGCCCAAGTTACCGTCACAGGTAAAGTACAGCTCAAGGGCTGGGACACGGCACAACCTTTAAAGGTTAAGTTTACATCAATAAATTTTGATGTGGTTGATTCTACTTTTACCGATTTAGCTGGTAATTATTCAATTAAGCTTTTAAAAAGTGAATATCGTATGTACACCTACTACCCTGATAATAAGTTTTATTTGTATGGTAACTTTTCGGTTAGTAGTGATAGCGTATTGCCAGACGTTGTTTTGCCAAAACGTGTATCCAAAAACAAAAATATTAAAGTAAGCTACAATGGCAAAACTGATAGTACAAGATTTGAATTATACTTTGCCAATAATATAGAGGGAGATACTGGAACATTTAGGGCACAAGCAACAACTAATTCTAAAGGAATTTTTAATTTTGATAGTATTAGTGGCAGAACAAAAGTTTATGTAAACTATAAGGGGTTTTTAATAAAAGCAATAGATAACTATGATTTTAATGATATTGTTATTGATGAATTAAAAATTTCTGGCAAAGTTATAGTTACCAATAAACCGTATGAAGCAAACACTTCAATTAATTATTACAATCGAGTGTTTCCTTACAATTCAGGACAAATATGGGTTGATTCTCTTACTAATTTTGAGTCTTCTCAGTTAGTTGCAGGTAATTATGATTTTACTTATTATTATAATTATAGATTTCTTGGGAAAGACTCAAACGTAGTGATAAACAAATCTACTGACTTAGGCATTAAAACTTTTACTTATAAAAAGGAGTCTATAAGAATTACCGGTGTAATAATGTATCAAGACTTTAGTAATGCTAGTGGTCTAACAGTTCAGGCTCATTTAATCTCTGATACAGTTAAATATTATGCCACTACCGATAATTGTGGTTTTTATTCATTTAATGTGCCTGAAGGGGATTATTTTGTTGAAGTATTTTATAATGATTCACTTAAAACTATTGGTAGGAACTATATTAGTTTCAATCAAAATGCTTTGGGGACTTATTTTTTGTATAAAAAATCGGTACAGGATTCAATTGCGAATTATAGTATTTCTGGACAAGTTAATGTTGGTAATGCTAAAATAGTGTTTTACAATTCTGCTTTCGGTTATTATGATTCTGTTTATGCAAATAATAATGGAAATTACTATAAATCATTACCTAAAGGAAATTATAAGGTTACTTATTCTGCATCAAATTATGAAAATTTAATTTTAAATAGTGTTTCTTTAAATGATAGCTCTGTATTAATAAATATTAATTTGAAAAATGTATCTACTGCGAATTATTATACTATTTCGGGTCAAGTTAATGTAGGTAATGCTAAAATAGTATTTTATAATACCAATTTAAAAACTTACGATTCTACTTTTGCGGATGCTAGTGGAAAATATTCCAAATTATTACAAAGTGGAATGTATCAGATTACTTATTCAGCATTTGGATATGAAGATTATGTATTTAATTCCTATCTAAGTTATGATAACGTAATTGGTGCAAATTTAACTATTATAAAAGGAGAAGTAATTTTAAATGGGTATGCCAAAAATGAGAATGGTGATTCAGTTTTAGTATTTGTAAATAATAACTATGTAGCAAAAGTAAATGGCAACTTTAGTATACAAGCACCAAAAGGTTATATCTCCATTAACTTTATAGCTAAAAGATTTGAAACTAAATATTTAAATTATTCAAGCATTGTAACTGAATCATACAATATTGATAGTGTGATATTTAAAAAATCAAATTTACAAACACACAAATTAATTAATACCGACGGTTCTAGTAGTTTAGGCTACAAAGTAGCTTTATATAAAACATCTAATATATTTGATACAGTTGCAACTAATGCCGCAGGAGAGTTTTTATATGAATTAAAAAACAATCAAGCATACAATGTTTATATTTTAAAAGATAACAAGCAAATATATTTTGTTACTTTCACTAATGTTGATAGTACAGGCTTTAAGCTTTATTTGGGCAAAGGAACACTACCCAAAAATAATTATACTTTTGATGCACCTATTATTATTTATGATTCATTAGAAATATTGAGCGGTACTAAAATAGATTTTTCAATGTTTAAGAATAAATATTATTTTACAAATGGAGGTTACTGGGGATACCCATGTTTGATATCAGTTGGCGGAAAACTGAAAATGATAGGAAAAGAAAATGATAGTATTTCAATTAATGGTTGGAATAAAAATAATACAGATGGCAAAGCATGGGTTACCAATAGAAATGTTCCTATTATCTATCTAGATTCATTATACAGTGGATTTCAATCAAAATATGTAAAACTTTCAAATGGCAGTGGTGGGATTGTCGGATACTATAAATCTTCAAGTTCAATTTCAAATACTTCTATTGAAAATTGTATACAAGCAATAGATTTAAAATTGAATATTGAAACCAATATAAATCTTTTAGAAAATATTTCTATTAAAAATTGTGATCAAGGAATGAGCTTTAGACCAGTAGAAAATATTTACAATCCTAATAAAATTCGTAGCAAAATAAATATAAAAAATAACCATATTGAAGCAAAAAACGTGGGAGTCTATTTAGATAATATTAAAGCCAACATCTCTTGCAACTACATCAATGCTTGGTATGGAGTAAGGTTATTTAACACTGATTCTAGTGTTGTGAAAAACAATATCATAAAAAGCAATGAATCAACTAGTAGTAAAGGAATACAACTAAATTCAAAAGGTAAAAATATTATTGAAAACAATACCATTATTGGTTTTAGAACAGGAATTAATCATGAATACAATTCAACCGATTATCCTAATCATGTAATTAGTAAAAATACCTTTTTGAACAACGATACTTCTATTTTTATAAATAATATGTATGGTGGTCAAGGTGGTATTCCACATCAAACTGATATCGGCTCAAATGTGTTTGCCAATAACAAAGTGGGAGTGCTATCTTATGGAAATCAGAGCTTTGCAAAACCATTAACGAACAATTTGTTTTATAAAAACACTTCAAATTTTGTTGGCCTTACAAATCCTACCATCAAAGCTGACTCAACTGATGACAATGGAAATATTTACAAAAATCCATTGTTGGTATCAAATGACTTGCCTCTTGTGAAAGCTACTTCACCCGTGTATCAAAATGGCTTTACCATAGGTTTTGTACCAAGTACTTCTTGCTTAGATGCTTATATTTCAAATCCTGCTGATACTTTGTCAATTGCTGGTGTGGCGCATATTGGTACTGCAAAGTTGCCAAAAGCATACATCGTTGCATACAACCTGGATTTGAGCAGGTCCTATTTAACTTTATCCAACGACAGTGGTGCTTTTGAATTTAAAAACCTGCCAGCTGGTAGATACAAAATTAAAGCAGTTTCTACTTTAGAAGACTATGAAACAACGTTTTATCCAAACAAAACTGACTCTTTGAAAGCCAATACGCTTACATTGACAGGTAAAATAACCGAAGTAGATATTCGCTTAGCTGTGGTTGCTGGTTTGGATAATGATAAATTGAACAAGTTTGTGGTATATCCAAATCCATTCCATCATGTGCTTCATCTGAACTTAGAAAATTATCTACAGAAAAATGTAAAAGCTACATTGGTAGATAGTTATGGTGCTGAAACGTTGGTTTTTGAAGGAGTTATAACAGACAAAGAACTATCTTTCAATTCATCTGACCTAACGCAAGGGGTGTATTTACTTAAAATCACTGCAGATGATGAACAAAAAGTAGTGAAATTGTTTAAGAGATAGGCTTTAAAGTTTAAGGTTAAAGGTTTAAAGTTAAAGGTTTAAAGTTGAGAGTTTTTGTCGATGGCAGAAACTCTCAACTTTTTTTATTCATCAGTTGTAACTTTTTTTAAATAAATGATTAAATTATTTACATCGTTTTTGGTTAATGAATCTTTAAATAAATGTTCATAACCAGAATTGTATCTTTTTTCTAGATTTAAAGCATAAGCACTGCCATTTTTCTTTACATATTTACTATCTGCTATAAATTTTTCAAAGAAATGCTCATCACCCATTGATTTGTAAATTTTAAAAATATTTACAAATTGTCTTTCAGAACCTGATTCAATATTGTTGTGACATGAAGAGCAGAGTTTCTTAAAAATTACTCTTCCAGTAACTGTATTTTGGGCAGATTTTTCGATAAAAATGGAATCTTTATTTTCAAAATTTTTTACATTATTTTCTGTTGAATATTGAGTACATGAAGTCGAAAATATAGAAATTGTGAAAAATAAGTATAAGTATCTCATTTGTTGTTATTTGTAAAATTTCTTTGTAACAAAACCAAACATGTTTTTTGCTTTTTTTGTAACAAAACCAAACATATTTTTGTCGAAGTTAATAACTTTTAACATTTAACTTTCTACTTCTCCTTTCACTTCTCACTTCTCACCTGTCACTTCTCACCTGTCACTTCTCACCTGTCACTTCTCACCTGTCACTTCTCACCTGTCACCTCAAAACTCCTCTTCCCTCAGTTCTAATTTTTCAATTCTAGAAATGATGGCTCCTCTTGAGCGACCAAAATGCTCTGCCATTTCTTTCATAGTGTAACCAGATTGGTACATTTCTAACAGTTCTTCGTCTAAATCAAACGTCCATGGGGCATAAGCACTGCCATATTTTTCTTTGGACTCTAGCATATAATTTGATTTTGAAGGCGTTTTACTGCTAGGTTTTGGAGCAGGATTAAAGGTTGATTTTGTTTGTTTAGTTTCATTTTTTGTATCTTCGGCCACTTTTATCACCACTATTTTAGGTGATGTGGGAAAATCTTTCGGCAATAATGTTTCTGGTATTTTGAGTATATTTTTGGTTCTTGTTACTGCCACATACAGCAAATTGATTTCTTCATTAATTTTGGCTAATGCATAATCATCATTTCCGTTTTTAAGCAGCGAATTTTCAATTTTTTCTTCGTTTACAAAATCATTTACCAGTTCCACGCAGTCATATTCCATTCCTTTGCAACGATGAACGGTAGAAAAAACCATATTTGCCAGTTCTTTTTTGTCATTTTCAACATGTCTGTTTTTTATTTTTTGAATAATTGCGGGTATTTCTCCTTCATACTCTTTCACTATTTCCGCCATCATACCCAGCTGAATGTCCTCTGTTTTTCTGATATAATCTTCTAAATCAGAGAGAGTTGTCATTTGTTTGATGAGAGAATCTTTGATAGCATGTTTCTTGCCCAAATGCAAATTCAACACATCGTAAAGTGATGTGCCATCATCGGCATAAGTATAAGAATTGATGTTACCTTCAAAATAAATTTTCTTGTCGTTTTTGGTTTCTGTCACATATTCAATCGCTTTTAGCAACAAGCCTAAATTGGTTCGGGCAATAATTGCATTGGATTTTATGTTGGATTCATTACCTAATCCATTGATTTTAAAATCAATACTTTGGTTTATTAAAGTTTTGTATTGTAAGGTTTGAATGGCTAGTTTTGCAATGTTCTCACAAAATCTAAAACTGGCACTTAAAAAATAAGTTGGGTAACTAGCTTTTTCTAAGGAGTTTACGGCAAATCTCCAACCATAAATTTGTTGATGCGTGTCACCTACAATTACTTTGGTGGCTTTTTGTTTGAAAAATACATCCAACATAGCTGCAGAGGCATCTTGCCCTTCATCGAACAAAATATAATCAAAATTTAACTGAGGCTGAGCGAGTTGGAACTTTTTCAAATAAAAATCATGGGTAATTTCTATTTCACCCTTGTCCATTTTGCTTAAAAATATTCTGGTTTGGTGCTCAATATATTTGTAATTGACTTTTACCAGTTTTGTGGCTTTTTCGCCACTTACAATGTCTAAATAATTGAGTTCGCTTATTTTGAGTTTATCACTATTGCAAAAATAGGCCGCAAACTTACTTATGTGGTTGGCAAATACAAATTCAAGGAGTTTTTCGCCAGAATTGGAAAGTTGCAACACTTGTACCAATTCATTGGTTTTGTAGCCATTTGCTTTTATTTGGTAATTGTGCTTGGGCACAATGTGTTTAAATGCCAGTGAATGAGCAGTTTCTACCAGTACATTGTGCAAACCTTTGGCTGTAAATTTTTTCTGTGCTTCTAACTTTACCGATTTATTAAAAGCTAAATACAAAATGCGAGCATTTGAAGAACGAGATTTTGCATATTCAATTACGGTGGTGGTTTTACCAGAACCCGCCACCGCATTGATTTTTATATCACCCGTAGATTGTAATATTTTTACCTGTTCCTCAGTAAGTTGCATTTATATTAATTAATAATTAAGAATTAACAATTAATAATTATCTGTCAATAGTTAAAAGTAAATGGTAAAAGGGGAACAGTGAATTTTATACATTTAACTTTTAACATTTAACTTTTAACCTTTCACCTTTCACCTTTCACCTTTCACCTATCACCTATCACTTATCACCTTTCACCTTTCACTTATCACTTATCACTTATCACCTATCACTTATCACCTATCACTTCTCACCTATCACTTTTCACCTATCACCTATCACTTACATCTGATTAATCGCTACAACACCTTTTATTTCAGGCACTTCTCTTTTTAAAGTTTCTTCTACACCCGCTTTCATGGTCATCATACTCATTTTGCAAGTACCACAGGCGCCAAGTAGTTCTAGTTTAGCAATTCCTTCTTTGGTAATTTCCAATAATTTCACATTGCCACCATCCGCTTCCATGTAGGGGCGAATGCTATCCAAGGCTGCATCAACTTTATCAAACAATGTTTTATCTTCCATTACCATATTTTTAAACTTTTAATTCTACAGGTTTTGTTTGTGATTTGGTCGAATTTCTGATAGCAACTTGTTGAGCGACAGAGCTAGCCAAGTCTTTAAATGCATTAGCAGTAATATCGTCACTCAAAACTGCTGGTCGTCCTGCATCTCCACTTTCTCTAATGCTTTGTACCAATGGTATCTCGCCTAAAAATGGCACACCATTGGCTTCTGCAAGTGCTTTTCCTCCACCTTTTCCAAATATATGATATTTATTATCAGGTAGTTCCGCAGGTGTAAAATACGACATATTTTCTACCACACCCAAAACAGGCACATTTATTTGGGCTTGCACAAACATATTCAAACCTTTTGCGGCATCTGCCAAAGCAACTTTTTGAGGTGTAGTTACAATTACAACCCCTGTTACAGGCACTGTTTGCACCAATGTTAAATGAATATCGCTAGTGCCAGGAGGCATATCAATAAGCAGATAATCAAGGTCTTCCCATTTAGTGTCAGAAATAAATTGTTTCAATGCTGAGCTAGCCATAGGCCCTCTCCAAATTACTGCACTTTCGGCAGGGGTTAAAAACCCAATTGAAATCATTTTTACACCATATTGCTCAATAGGGGTAATGTAGTTTTTACCTTCAATTACTTCCACCAGTGGATGCGCATTTTCAACCCCAAACATAACGGGGATAGATGGCCCTGAAATATCGGCATCAATTAAGCCCACTTTTGCACCAGAACGTGCCAAGGCAATTGCTAAATTGGTAGTGACAGTTGACTTGCCTACACCTCCTTTTCCTGAAGCTACTGCAATGATATTCTTTACATTAGGTAGCAACGGAGAATTGTTTCTACCTGCCAATACATTGGCTGTAAGGTTGATTTCAACTTCCACATCAATGCCCAATGCTGTGTGAATAGCATCCGTACAGTTTTTCTTAATTAATTCTTTAAGGGGACAAGCAGGAGTAGTTAAAACTACTGTGAATGAGACTTTTCTATCATTTACCTCAACATCTTTAATCATGTTGAGCGTAACTAAATCTTCCTTTAAATCAGGTTCTTGCACTTTTGACAAGGCAAGAAAAACATCTTCTTTTGTAATAGCCATACTTCAATTTTGGAAAAGTAAAGTTAATGAAATAGGTGAAAGTAACAAAGAGCCTTTTTTGAATCGTTTAATAAATTCTATTTTAACTAAATTGTTAGTTTGAAGAAAATAGTTTGCCACGAATTCACGAATTAAAAAATACTTCGTGAATTCGTGGCAAAAAATATTAATTGAATATCTAATTTTAATGAAGAATTGGGGAGAATAATTATTGAACTTGGTAAATTTTTATTTCAAACCTTTGCCTAATTCAAATACTTTCTTTAAAAATACTTCTCTTTGGGCTGGTGTAGAATTTCTAATGGGGCCGCAATAGGTTACTTTTACAGGTTTTACACCACAAAATTCTAAGGTACTTTTTTTGAGTTGGTTCACACTGGGGTTACCAAAAACCAACCAATAATACCACGATGGCTGGTCCAAAGTAGTGATAATTCTAGCAGTTTTACCAGCTAATAATTTGTCCCACCACACAGAATTTTCTTTGTATTTGAATGCAAATCCCGGCAGGAACAATCTATCAATGAAGCCTTTAGCTATGGCTGGCAAGCCTCCCCACCAAACTGGGTGAAACCAAACCATGTGATTGGCTCTTTTAATTTTTTCCCAAGCATCAAGTAAATCTGGCTCAAGATCAGTTCTTTGGCTGTATCCAAAACCTAAATTGGGATTAAAATTCAATTCAGCAATTACAATTTCTTCTAAAATGGCACCAGCTTCTAAAGCACCTTTTTTATATGCTTCTACCAAACCAAAATTGAAACTATTTTTGTTTGGGTGGCAATTGATTATTAGGATATTACTACTCATATTTGTTTTATTTTGGGTCAATTACATCTAGTGGGGACTAGGCAAAAAGTTTATGCAATCTGAACAAGAAAAAACTAGTATCAGTAACTCCTCTTAAGTTTGCTCTAAACAATTTTATTTTTGAATTGAATGACTCTGCAT
>Ga0214921_10002765_pt1 | contig 27908 bp, 34 predicted proteins | sample LL1505_MetaG_FD_177992 | JGI IMG/M metagenome (GOLD analysis project Ga0214921, IMG submission 177992) | Freshwater microbial communities from Lake Lanier, Atlanta, Georgia, United States - LL-1505 | ecosystem: Environmental > Aquatic > Freshwater > Lake | place: USA: Georgia | collected... | reverse complement strand
TCTGAAGATGTGTGGTTCGAGGCGGGCGAGTTCCGCACCGTGTCAAAGGCAGGAAAGGAGGTTCCCGTCACCAGCGGCGGGGGCTGTGTGCCAGATATTCGCATCAAACACTTGGCCACAGGCCACGTGTGTTTCATCGAATGTAAGAATCAGGGGGACGCAGGAAATGCCCATGAGCGCGCTGCAAAATACGCCACGCCCTCCGTTATCGCCTTTGTCCAGAAGAAGCTCGGGGTCACCTACCACCCTTTCGCCCACCTCTTCACCGGGTCCATGGTAGAAAAGAGAAAGTATCAGGTCGAACTCGCCACCACCTACGGATTCGCCCCCAACCACCTCTTTCTCTGGAAGAAGGATAGGCCCGTGGAACCCCTCATTCAGTGGCTGGAGGCAGTGATTCTACCACCGCTTGCTTAGTTCCGCCGACGACGTGTCTTGCCACCACCGCCACGCTTGGCTAAGAGGTTTTTGATGGCAGCTTCTGCAGCCTCTTGACTGGGTGGTTTCCCTACATTAAATGTCTTGAACTTAGCATTAAACGCACGCAGCGAGTTCCGTATGGCCTTTTTTTGCGCAGAGCTAATCCTAGCACTATTCTTCCGTGTTGCTGAAGCGGAAGGCATATTCTACTAAGTCCCAACAGTAAATTTGAGCGCCCTAAATGCTCCCACCCCAGTAAGACTTATGAATACCTACGGCGTGAAATACATTGGAAGCAAGGCATCTCTCGTGGAGAAAATCCTCGCCTTTGTCGCCGAACATCTCCCCCCAGACGCACCAAAGACGATTCTGGACGTCTTCACCGGAACTACACGCGTCGCCCAAGCCTTCCGTAGTCAAGGATGGCACGTCACGACCAGTGACCTCTCCTGGGCCGCCGAAGCGTACTCACACGCCTTTGTCCAACGAACCGCAACCTCCGGTGCGCGCATCCCAGCCCTGCTCGAGGAGCTGAGGGAAGTTGAGCCCTACTCCGGGTGGATTACGAGCACATATTGCGACGTCGTAAGCGCCGACGGCGGCGTCGTCAAGATGTGGAAGCAGGAGAATGGTCGGGACGCAGATGCAATGCGGGAGAAGATTCGTGAGTGGGAGTCTACGGGATATTGTTCTCACCATGAGGCCATGATTCTTGTGACATGTCTGGTGTTTGCCCTGGACAAGGTGGATTCCTCTGTAGGGGTTCAACAGGCGTACTTGAAGACCTGGGCCGCGCGGGCCTCCAATCCCTTGGATCTGAAGGACCTTCCTTTCTATGATGGGCCCGTGGGTACACACATCATTGGCGATGCGCTTGTGAATCCCTATCCTGCGGCAACGGTGGCCTACTTGGATCCTCCCTACTCGGCCCATTCGTATGCAACCTATTATCATATCTGGGATAGCGTGGTACGCTGGGACAAGCCTGCCGTGGGCCTGAAGACAAATCGGCGCATCGACCGTATCAGTAACTCTGTAGAGGAAGATGAGTCCATGAAATCGGCCTGGAACAGTAAGCGTACGGCGTTGGAGGCCTTTCTCATGCTCGTGTCCCGACTCCCTGTAAAATATGTGGTAATCAGCTACAATGATGAGAGTCTAGTGCCACTTGAGGCGCTCGTAGAGAATCTCAAGCATGCGTACCCCACAGTGAGTGTCAAGAAGATTCCCTATAAACGAAACATCATGGCACAGATTGGAAATGCCGCCGCAGCCGAGGAACACAAGACAGAGAATAATGAGGTGCTCATTTGGATTGTCAAGCCAGAGTAGATGCGGACTGCCGTCTGTTTGATTTGTTTTAAACCCAAAGATGTATGGCTGCGATTTTTGGCTACTCTTACGCACTATGACGTGTTCGTTATCATTGATGATAACAGTCATGACTATGTCTCCTCGAATGAGAAGATACGATATGCGCAGGTATCGCATGAGGCCTGTATGGAGAATGGGTTTAATGGGATTAACTTCCTGTTCCGTGACCCCACGGGGTGGGAGAAGTCGCTGTATCATTTTACACATATGGTGAAGGACTATGATCGTGTCTGGTTCTTTGAAGAGGATGTGTTTTTTTACGATGAACAGCTCCTTCTTACTATCGACGAGGCCTATGGGGGTGATCTCCTTACTGCACCCTACAAGAAAAGCCTTGACGGAAAGACCGACGAGGATGGCGATGAGTGGTTGTGGCACAAGATTAAGGCAGCCTTTGACCCTCCCTACTATCATGGAATGGTGTGCGCGAATCGAATGTCCAAGGCCCTGCTTGAAGCGATTGATGCATACGCGCGAGAGAATAAGACACTCTTTTTTCTGGAAGCGCTGTTTCCTAGCCTGTGTCATATGAAGGGATTGAAGCATGATACTCCTCCGCAAATGGAGACGGTGCTTTGGAAAATGGACTATGCTATAGGCACATTTACTAAAGATAAGATGTATCATCCAGTGAAGGAGTATGATGAGCATGATGCGATAAGAAAACGTCTTTCAACTACCGGTGGGCGCAGGACTCGGCGCCGGCGGCGGAAGCATAGACGTAGACGGTCGCGGAGAAGTTAGCGACGCATGGTGCGGCGGCCCTTCGTGTGCCTGCGGCGCTTGGTGTAGGCGCGGCGGCCGCCTTTTCCTGGTGGTGGTTGTGCTAGTGCTGCTGCCGCCGCTGCTTGTGCTGCTGCCGCTGCTTGCGCTGCTTGCGCTGCTGGTGCTGCTGGTGCTGCTGGTGCTGCTGCTGCCGCTGCTGCTACTTCTGCTGCTGCTGGTGCTGCTGGTGCTGCTGCTGCCGCTGCTGCTTGCGCTGCTGCTTCTGCTGCTGCTACTTCTGCTGCTGCTGGTGCTGCTGGTGCTGGTGCTAGCGGTCCTTGAATCTGCTTCCAAAGTGCTTCATTCGCAGCCGCAGTCTCAGGGTCCTCAGGGTTTATAGCATCCTTTATAGCCTTGTCGATTTTATATTTCTTAATACGCGCGTCTTGCCGTGTCCATACCGCTGCCGCTGCCGCTGCTGTCGCAGCTGCCTCTGCCGCCGCCTCTACTCTAGCACGTTTATCATTTGTTACTGCTGTTGCTGCACCTAGTTTCGCCGCTTCTATAGCTTGCGCCGCCACCGCCGCCGCCCAGCCCGCTGCCGCCGCCGCCGCCGCCGCCGCCGCCGCCGCCGCTGCCATTGCGCCGTTTACATCTTGAACTTTAGGAGTTATTAGTCGATTTATCTCTTCTTCAGTTAGTATCCCCTTACTTCCTATCATAAGACTATGTATAGAGTTAACGCAATATATAATAGTTATTCTTTTAACAATAGTAATATCATTTATGCCCTTTATGGCATTCCATGCTGCAACAAGCGGGTTGCGTAACTTCCCTATGTTTACTTCTATAACACTATCTGTTATACCTGCCTTATGCATGGCTACTGCTAAGTCACCCAATGAATTATCCAGGGCAACATCGAGTAGACTACCTTCTCGAAAAAAGTTATTTATTTCTTTTGCCCGTCTTTTAAGCCGTTTACATTTGTTTTCTTCTTCTTTTGCACGAGCGATTTCCTCTTGCATTTCCTTCGCAATTTTCTCCTGTAAGAGCGCAACCTGTACTGATGCCCTCTTATCAGGATCCTCGTTATTCGCAGATTTAGCCACCTCTAATGCACGTTCTAAAATAGTCTCATCATCAGAACCATTCTCAAGATTCTGCTCAAGATACTTAAGGGCCGCATAGACTCTTCCCTGTTTTGTAGGTTCCCCCTTTATCTCAGGATATCTGTTTGTTACTTCTGCTCTAATAAGATCCTCTAATATTTCTTCTCGCTTCTTTTGCTGTAGTGTTGCCTGCGATACAGCGAGCCTACCCGGGCCTTCTTCAACTAATATCTTTGCTGCCTCATACGGCTCTGGATTGTGTTCCTTTCCTAGTCTTAGACTCTCCTTTAATACTAAAACTAAATCTTCCACATTCTTTATAACAAAAGGTTCACTTCCCCCCGTATTTAGTATGGTACTAACTAATAAAAGGCTATCAAGCGCTACCCGCAGTGGTGCACCTACAAGCGCACATATTACTCTAATACCAGTTCCTACTGTAGTTGAATTATTTCTTCCTGAAAAATATCTTCTCCACCACTGTTTGCCTGTAGATGCAAGCAGATTCCAGATAGCCTTTTTAGGATCAGGAAATACGTTCTCTTGCGTGCCATTAAGAGTCTCTTCAATTGTACGCCTTCCCTCAAAAATCTCAATAAGTAAGAATATGTGTTTAAATCGCTCTATTTTTTCCTGTCTGTCAAATTTGTCCTCTGTATCAAACATCGCAGTACAATAATCAGTTAAATCTATTGTTTTAATTGGATCATAGTTTAGAGTAAAACTATCTAGTCTTCCACTAACTTCTGTTCCAACTGCCGAGGCATTTGTAGCTAATCGGCGTAGTGTACGCGAACCAAGCCGAAGCCTTTTTTCATTCGTTATTGGTGTTGTATTCTTAAATGTGCGTGCCATAGGTTTGGGAGAAAACCATGATCCAGGAGAAAGCCAGGAAGATTTAACCGGTACATCCACTGCTTCACTCTTTTGTATCCACCGTTCCTTTGCTCTTGTTATAGCGTTAGCTTTCGCTCTTGCTTCCCGCTGTAGAGCGTTAGCTTTCGCTCTTGCTTCCCGCCGTTCTTCTTCTTGTTTTTGTACAAAATTTCTGGCTTGTGCAAGTGTAAGGGGTCTGGCTTCTGCAGTAGGCGAAGGCGGCGGTCTATCTTCACTTTCATCTAGCGAAAAATCCGTCCCTACTCTTGTAGAAGATCCCATAGCTGCTGCTACTTGTTCCGCAGCTGCTCTAGCCGCAGCATTAGCAGGTAGCGGCACTCCTATAGCAGTAGGATGTGTAGTTGCACTAGAATTCGGCGCAATACTAGGCGATCTGCCAAAGAAATAGTTATAATATGATCTCTTTGGCGCAGGTGCTGCTGCTCTGCGGGCTTCTTCAGCGGCGTGGGCTTCAGCTGCTAGTCTAGCTAGTCTATCCCTGCGAGTAGCATTTGTACTAGCAGCCCATGCCGCATTTTTTCTCGGCTCATCCTCTGGCTCCCATACCCATGATCTAAGCCTTTCCTCCGTTGGACGCTCCATATTTTGCCAATATGCGCGTCGAGTACTATTATTTACATGCCTTCTCCAGTTAGGCATACTCTTCTACTGTTAGCCAAGATTTAATCTTCTCTCTGCTCACTTCCATCACTTACAATATATGAAGGAATCTCCCTGTTTTGTCGAAAGAAGGCTGTATCGTCTTCTGGACAAAACGCATGCATCCGTTCCGACTGAAGAAGCAGTGGCAGCAGCCCATCAATCGGCGCTGTCTTCCCCCGCGCAAGAAACTGTAGGTGACTATGAAGCAGCAACAGCATCATCGGGCGACCAATAATGTACGCATGCGATCCATTGAAATGGTCCGTTGCTTTCACGCCGTCCCGAATCTCTTTCCACCGATAACAGCCACAGGTTCCTAATAAGACACATTCAGTCATCCGCTTCATACTAAACTCCCGTGAAATCTCCTTCAGTTGTCGGAGATAGTTTCCAACAGATTCTAGACTAAATCCGGGAATCACGATACAATCATCTTCAAAGACCACCAAATAAGATATGCCATCCTGAAGGGCCTTCTGATACGCCAACATGTGGCTTATCACACACCCTACTTCTCCAGGAGTTCGCACCACTCCAGGGTCCATTCCACACTCTGTAGGATGCCCTCCCGCAACCAAGGCAGCCCCATCCGCCGCATCCCACACCTCCAGCGGCCCCACCGCCTCGATAAGATTCTGAACAAGGGGTAAACGCTCCGTTGCTCGACGCAGATGTATAACTATCCCTCGCACCTCTCCGGGTGGTTTGTCAACAAACTCTGCGACCAGGTCGCACAGTGTCTTAGACATCTATAAAGAGATAGGGATAGTCCATTAAGCAGGAGGAAGCGGGGGAACAGGCGGAAGAATCATGGCCTGGGAAGGAGGAGGAGGCGGAGGTGTCACAGCCTGCTGACCCGCTTGTTGCGGCTGCGGAGTTGGAGGGGGAACTTCAATTGGTTTAACCTCTGGCGCAGGAGGGTCCGGGACAAAAATAGGCGGCGTTTCAACACGAAATCCCTTGTATGCAATCGGGGAAAGTTTATTCTTCTGGGCAAATTCAGTAGGGTTGAAGTTCGTCCTATCCGTGATTTCCTCCATCTGTAGATCACCCTCCTGCTTCATCAATCCTATAACATATCTATGCTTCCCCGTTCCAGGAGGAGGTGAGGGAGGATACCAAGATGCAATCACTTTCCCATCCGCATTGTCCGCTCCCGAACAGTTTACCACAAGCCAATGTAAAAAGGATTTGCCCTCTTTCACATCAGGATCCCAGCACACAATCAGATACTTTGTAGGGGGTGTAGGAGCCGTCCACACAGGATAGGGCTCATGGGCCGTCTGATACGTACTGAAGTTCGGTCCCTGCTCATTTGCCTTCAGAGTCGGCTGAAAGCGCACATTAAAATCGATGCTTCCCTGGTGCGTGATTGCCGGCGCATCCGCATGATCCAATAGACCAGGATCCTGGTTTCCACCCCGCTGTACACGCCTAGTGTGACGACTCCTACGCCGTTGCCGTAACCTCTCAAAAAATCTGCTATGACGCTTATTTCTCCCCATTGCGGGATGCTCTATACTCCGTAGATAGAAAGTAAAATATTCACTTGTTTCACGAACTCTTTGTAGGCAACAAGTTGGCCACTTTGAACACGGATGGCCCGCATCATCGGGATATCAAGGGTTTTGAGCGTCGCACGAATGTTTGTCCTTCCGTACTGAGCTGTAAGACTCGCATAGTCATAGAGGGGGCGCTGTAGGGACTCGTTCACCCAGTTATGAAGCTCCCAAAACCAGGTCTTGATATAGGTCTTCAGTTCCGAATGCATGAGCTCCTTCAGCGGCTTGTCCACGGGATTCTCCCTCAGATAGACCTCATAGTGTTCCCGACAGGATGGACAGGGAATAACCTTTTCCAGAAACTTGATCATCTTTGTCAGGGCTCGCCGCTCATCCTCAGCATACTGTGGAAAGGGAGAGGAACCCACCCGCTCCGCAATGCTGTGAAGCACCGTCCACAATGGCGGACCCCATTCTGAGGCGTCAGGATATACCTCGGGAGGCAATAAACATGCACATGGCATTCTCTAGTTATGCGAGACCTTCTGAAGATCTCGCATAACCGCGGTTTACATTCTTCGGGATTCCGAAGTCGTTATGTGTTCCCCGATAAGAATCCAACCTGGTTTGGTTGAAACAATCCATCGGTTACAGCAGCCGACGTATGATTAACCGGGGGCAGACTACGTTCTATACAAGAATGCTATACATAGTCTTCGATCTAGATTGCTAAAAGGAATCTTTACGGCAGACTCCCTCCTTTCTAGAATATGCTACAAGGAACCTTCGATACAGATTCCCTTTCTTCTCCCTTAGTCGAGCCCCTCGTCATCCTCCTCCGCATAACACACCGGCTTCTTCTCCCGAAGATGATAGGTGCGGGTGAATCTCTGCTTCGGCTGCGCCAGATCCCTAAACTTCGGCACAGGAATGTCCTCGCTCGAATCAGAATCGTCCTCATACCGCTTCGAGGAATACAGGTCAAGCACCCATTGAATTATCGCAAACGGCCAACACTGACAGCACCCCATTAGTAGTGTCTAGTACTATACGTTTAAGCGGTGTGTCCTCCAAAACTCTACAGTACGGCGCACTGGCGCGTACTTCTCCGATGCCGTTGTCAAGACTATAGGCTCCGTAAACACCTTCTCCGCAGCAAGAAAGGCCATGAATTTCTCCCTACAGGCTATCCTATCTCCCGCTATCGAGCGTATCGCACCCCCCCTCACCTCATTCATAAGGGCCAGCCTGTACTTCTCTCGTGCAAGCACGGGGATCGTAGAAGGCTCAATCGAGGCCCAGGAAGGCTTGCAGAGTGTGACCTCTAGAGTACCGACGTTGAGCGCCGAGATACGCTTCCTAGTCTTTGCCATCCGCAGACTGTGACACTGAATCTCAGGATACAGATACCGCGCAAAACTGCTCGCGAATCCCTTATACTTCTTCTTCTCCTTCGGAATGTACTTGGCCAGTAAGGATGGCGCAAGCCCGAGACTTACACGGCGCTCATCCTCTAAAAGCTGTAACGTACAAAGCCGCAGAGTAGGCTCAAGCAAATGCGGAAGGCTCATCGAAAGACAAAAGACATCCTTCCAATAGCCGTACTCAGGGATAAGGGGCAAAAGAAGTGTCACCAGCACCCTATCATAGTCATACAGAACACTCATCATATCTCGAAACAGTTGGCGCAGACCCTTACCCCCACGGATATTGCGAAGGTGAAATGCAATCACTACTAGCTCCTCTATCGCCCCAGAATGTAAATATGGGGTCATTATCTCCACAAGAGAAAGATAGGGAATATCTCTATCTAAGCCATGTAGTTCCTCCATTCTATACGGAAATTATTAGAGAGGGTTTAGGCAGATGAACTGCTGTCCTTCCGCCGATATAGATATCTTACCAAACGGAATCAAAGTCCGGGAAAAACTCGTCCAAACGGATGGCCACACCCTACAGTTCTTTCCCTACAGGGCCATTCAAAGTGTCCGATACAATCATACCCGCACTGAAGGAGGGATTCTCGCCTTATGGATTTTGGGACATGGAACGCCTGGCGCAGGTGGACTCTCCTATCGCTACTCCTTTCCCTGTACAGATTCTGGGCAACGGGTCTTTGAACAGATTATGGCAGCCCTTTAGTTGCCCATATGCTCATCATAATCCAAATCCCTATACCTCAGATTCATCGTCAGATTCTCCCACATATCGGGAGCCTTCGACTCATTCTCTCCCTTAATCATAATCGTATCGGTAGTCTTCCATTTCGGCCAGGCCTCTGTAATACGCTTCAGCTCCTCATACACGGGGGCGCGCGCATTAAAATAGCAAAACTCCTTGCGCGTGTGGTTTACCAGATAATACTGAATGCTGCTCATCTATATAGAGTTAAAGAAACCGAACTCCCGTAAGAATCCGAGATCCCTCGCACGATTTTGTCGGAGAACTGTGCCTTGCTCCAGAGGCAGGATCTACTTCCATCTCTCTAACGACGACGAGTGAGCTTCTTCTTAGGATAAGAACGTTTGGTGCGACGAGAACTACGGCGGCCACGAGAACCACGGCGGTAGCGCCCGCCAGCCATGGTGGGGGGAATGGTTAAAGATGAAAATGCAGTCCTCTCAGCAGCTGTGAGAGGGGGAGACATCACATTAGAGTTATCAGGAAAGAGTTTATTGATGTTCGCCACATACGGGGCCTTATTGACAGAAGAATTCTTTGCGGCAGCATTCTTGTACTGCTCGATGTTCATCAGAATCTTCAGGCGGCGGCCATCATCCGTAGGCAGGCGAAACCCCTTCAGCTGCGTGGCTGTCATGGCCTTGAACGCCTTATCCCAATCACCAGCCATAAATGCATCAGCAGGGCCAACACCATTAATTGACCAATTGCCATAGTACTTCTCCATGTTGTTCGAATTAAGAATCGCCTGTGTTCCAGGATTATTGAAGAGATCGCAGACCCTATTGTACAGGGGCTCATTATTAGGGCTGTTGGTAGTACCTGTTCCAATAATAGGGACCTGACAGTTGTTCCATATCGCCTTCTCCTCCTGACTATAGTTATCAAAGGGAGGAGAACGAGCAAACTTTGCATCCTGCTTCATGCCATCAATCAGCCCCTTCACACCAGCAAAATCCCTAGGAACTCTCGAGCTATCCACCATGTTGCTCTGAATCGCCTGTGCCATGGCAATCTTACGAATATCAAACGCAGGCAGCTCATACTTGATAAGTTCTGCCGTACTGAGATCTGTAGGATTGACTTTCTGGCCCTGAACAGGGTAGTTCGCCGTTCCACCACCCGTAAAATAGTTAATGATATTCATATAGTAGCCACTCTTGTTCTGCTTACCAGATTTGTAGTTGTTGAACTCCGTGTCAATAACCTTCTTCCAATCGGGTAAGCTCATTATATTTATAGTTTCGAAAAAACAGTTTATAGAAACCGGAAACCACTGAGAATCCTAGACCCCCTTCCCCAGACTTTCTCTTGAAATACCTCCTCTCGGAGTGATCGAATAAATTTGTCCGAGAAGTTGGCCTTCCCCATTTCCACAAGTTCCTTAACCTCTATCTGCGATCCCTCCTTTGGCTCGGTTATTCCCCGAAACCACTTGATAAATTCCCGCACCTTCTCCTCCGCAAAATCCGCAATACATTCCTTCTTAAAGAATGCCTGGTCGAGCCGTGTATGAAGTTCATCCATGGCCTCCGCAGAATCCGTATCATCGCCCATTGCAAGCCTCAAAATCGTCTGGAGCTGCGCATCTGCCTCCAGAATATATCCCTGAAACTCGGCAAACATGGTGTCCATCCGGCGCTTATGCCCCACCAGCGAGTTCTTGTGCTTCGTCACCGACTCCTTATGGCTTCTCAGGAGATTCGTAATAAGAGTCGCCTTGATCTGGAGGGCCCGGATAGCATCGGAATCGTCCTTCACCGGCTTTGCCGAAGCCTCAATGCACTCAAAAAAGGGGCGCAGGGTCTGGAGAAAGAAGATAGGGTCATCATGCGACATGAAGTTGCCCAGATACAGGATAAAGCGACCATCCTCTAGGAACTCCAGATCCACATCCCCACCCTTATTGTGTCCCACAATGCCTTGGCGCAGACTCACCAGAACACCACCACAGACATCAGGATGAAGGCGCAGATCCCGCTTGAACTTCTCCACCTCCTCCTTAGATACCATGCGCGTATAGTTCTTGACCTCCCAGAAATAGGCGGCCAAGGCTCGGATCATCCGAATATCCGCTGTCTGCGACTCCTTGCTAATCACCTCTACCGAACACTCATAGGCCTTCTTCAGAAACTCCTCCATAATCATCTCACCGAGCGACCCCTTTTCCTTCGAGGATGCAAACGTCTTCGTCATCGAGTTCTGGAGACCCTCCACCTTTTTACCGACTGACTCAATGGCCCGATTCGCCACATCCGTTGCCTGGTGAATCTGGTCCTCCTTTGCCTTTAACAGAGCGTCAAAGGATGCGGTGAGCTCCTTGTGAATCTGCGCACGCAGACTTGATGCCTCCTGCTCCATCGCCTCAACACGCAGCGCCGATGCGCGCGCAGCCTCCTCAGCCTTCTTAAGCTTTATCTGAAGGGTCGTGGCCGTACGCTCAACCTCCCGCGTAGCCTCCTTGATCGCCTGCTCCTGAACATCTGTCTGGGCCGCCGTCGACGCCTGTTTATTCATATAGGCCACCGCTTCTGCGCCAAGCGTAAGGGCGAGCGCAACCTGCTCCTCCTGCGCCTCCAGATAGAAAGGTGGTACCTGAAACGCCTTCGGCACCGTGAGTGTGATTTGACGCTTCTGCGACATATTCCTATAGGGAATAGTGCGAAGGCCTTAGGACATCCCTATGAGGAGCCAATGCCCCGCAGCCCGCATGGCCGCCTTCTTGTTATCCCCCGATCTGTAGTTATAGTGAAGCAGCACCCATGCATGCTCCGTCCAGGGACCCTTTTGCTGCCAGTGGCCGTTTCCAAAGAGGGGGCGCGATAGGATTGAAAAGGGAGTCTGGGTGGCCTGTAGGCGCGCCGCAATATACGGCTGGTCCTGCTCCAAAGACTCCTTCCACAGCGCCGAATCAAAATCATAGAGATTTGCCTGACTCGGAGACACATGTCGGGTAGCAATCACCCCTGAACAGATGTTTCCGCAGTCAGTATGATTCTCTCCGTTTCCACAGTCGCACTGGAAAAAGAGATTGCCCTGGAGGCCTACCAGTTCCGGCCAGGGATCGCGTTGGACCACAATGTCCCCATCGAGATACAGAGACCACTCCAGCTCCATCTGAAGGGCAAACCAGCGCAGCAAATCCACCTTGATCCGATTCCAGATCTTGAATTCATTCGAGCCAAAGGGAGCGAGGCCAACCTGGCCTCTGCGTTTCACCGCAGGGTCCTTATAACGAACACAGGGCACCGACTCGCGGCGAAAAAAGATGTAGGATTCCTCGTCACAACAGATGATACAGAGGATCCATGGGACTAGCGCAACTTGCTGGAGCCACTTGCGCAGATTGAGCGTATAGTATTTGTATCCGCTCGTCGTCATTGTCCACACAATACGTTTCTCATGAACGAAAGGCTGAATGTTCATCTTTTTGTCCAAGAGATTTCTGTAGAGGGTTATAGACGAATCCAGCGACTCGGGAACAGCTCTGGTGTCTCATAGGAAAACCATTTGGAGGGATATACCACCGGCGCCCCAGCAGGCTCTGCACCAAGCATGGCGCCCCACCAACTATAGGTGGAGTTGCCTATAATGGCACCACCATGACAGAGACTCATGAGCGCAAGCCCATCCAATTCATCGGACTCATCCGCAATCTCTATCCCAGCAAACTCAGTAAACAGCTCCTGCGCCCTACACCATGCGACATCATCCGAAAGCACAATCCATCGCATCTTCTTAGTAAATTTGGTTAATGCGTTTAGATAATACGGTATATCCATAATCCAATGAAGATTCGGTGGCGCGGTCAAATAGTCTCCACGGCGGACATGAAGGAACCCTACAGAAGAAGAGTCCGTGATCCCGTATTTTGCACGCATCATCTCCCTATTAATCCACAGAAGGTGGCTCATATCCTCCCGAAGCCGAGGAAGCACGCCCTGAATCGCACCCAAATACTGAAAATATCCCTGAAGAATCACTGTATCATACTGTAAATAATCATCGGGCTTCCATGGAATGAACGAGTCAAACTGTAGAAGAGGTACCCGTAGATCCACACTATCTACTGACCCGAGACGATGGTAGAGCGTGGCCCGATAGTCTCTCCCCGAATGCGCCGGCAGCGCCTTGATGAGCCGCACATCCCGTGTCTGCTGTAAAACAAGCCCCGCCGCATACTGGAACAATTGATTTCCTAAGCCCCCCTGTAAGAAGATATAGAGTGTCATCGAATATCTTCCTATAGTAGGTGCTATGGCAGGAAGTTTAGGTAGAACTATCCGCCTAGAAGAACACGCATTTTTTATCCTCTTTATCGCACTCGTCCTCATGATCTTCTGGCACGCCGTCTGGGAACTCCTTGGCGAGCTGACAGACTATCTCCATGAAAAATACGGCGTTAAAAAGGTCTATATTTATATGGTATCCTTACTGGGTGTTATGCTGCTGATTGGAATCTTTCCACAGATTCTCGAGAAACTCTAGGCCCCGCAGTAAAATTGCGCCGGCCGCTCGCCTATAGGGAAAGTATACCCCCCATGCCCATTTCTACCCGCTCCAAGTCCGAGCTGAAGCCCGTGTCCAAGGAGGAGTGGAATGCCGTCGAGGCCCTCCTCTTTCTGAAGCAGAAGACATCCGCTTCTCCTGCACCCAACTCGGCTAAGAAGCGCCCTCATCGCGCTTCCGCTACATACACGCCAGGCACGTTCGCTGGTATGGAGGAGTAGTTTGCTCCGCACGATAGATAGCCGCACGTTTTTTCACGCCACCCCAGTACTCAGCGCTTTGGACCGCATAGGAACGTGTGATCTCATCCCAAATGGGAACACCCGGCACCTTTGTTCCGCCGACAATGTGATTGATTTCCGGAAGAATCATGGGTGGCCTCTGAACCGGTTTCTGCGCCGCAGGGAGCTTGCCACGCCACAACCTCGATTCGTTCAGGGGGGTCAGAAGCATTCTACTATAGGGTTTGCAGCAGGTTGAGTCAGCAATTTTACAGCATATGTTAGGTATAAGTAGATATGAGTCGTGTACTAAATCCTGAAGAAGAAGAAAACAATGAGCGAAGCAGCAATAGTGGGGAAAATACACCGGTCGCGCATCCAGCGCATCCCTATTTACTGAGCCCGAATGAGGTTGGACTCTTTCAAACCGCTGATACCTTGGAACTCCTTCCGGAAGTGGTACACGTGAAACTGGACCGGTATGCAGAGTTGTTTCATCGCCCCTACAGGATAAACCATAGCGAATATGACCATGTATACATTACAAGTGATATTCATGCGGATTTAGAAAAGTTGGATAGTATGCTTATGACCGCAGGGCTTATTCGACGAGAGCCCTATAGCCCCGAACTGGGGCTAGATCCACTCGTTCACATCGTCTGTAATACGGAATGGAGTGTCTTTCGAACAGTGTTTATCATTATAGGAGACGTTGTCGATGGTCGGCGCGGAAGTGATGCCTTGGAAATCCCAGATCCAAAGGGCAATATTGAATTACTCTTGCATGCGTATTTGTACAACATACGCATCAAGGCAAACGCCTTAGAGTCTGAGATCCGCTTCACTATCGGAAATCACGATTTTCATACTATTATAGAAGATCATACCGAGTTACGCGACTTTTATAGTAGACATGTTCATCGGACTGCTCAACGCTATTTTGTGAATCGCCAGGGACGTCGCACATGTCTTATGCCTTTTTACCAGTGCTGCGCGTATCTTATGGTGACGATTTCCGATGAAATCGCCTGCGTTCATGGAGGATTTGTAGGATATACTGGCGCAGGATTCCAAGATAATGCCGCATTTATGGTTGTGGCTCAGCAAAGAATAGATGCGGCGGGGGGCGACTTTTATGCGCTAACTGACCCACAGTTAAATGCATTAGCAACTCCACATGATGCGGCAAATCAACGGGGTGGATATGAAGTAAGCCCACTGTGGTCGCGTTGGTATGCATACACCAGCGAGGCAGGCGTGTGTGCGCATATCAATCGTCGAGATAACCCCTATAAGATGATTGTGGTGGGCCACTGTCAAACGGGAAATAGCCTGCTTCGAAGCTGTTGCGCCGATGGCGCAGGTGGGCACGGCAATACTATTCTGGCTCGCCCTGAGTATACCCGTCATAACTGTCATAGAGGTGGTTGCGTGCTTGTAGGCTGTAGGGACCCTGAAGGGATTCCCAGACTTGCCTTTGTAGACATTGCGATGAGCAGGGCCTTTAATCCTGCGCTAACCTTACAGGTCCGCGCAGAAGTACTTCACCTACAGAATAATGATGCACTCGATGATGCTCAGCGCTTCTATAACACAATAGAGCGGCTTAATGTGGGAATGGGTGGTAACCCAGAAGTTGTGTGGATGGCAGAAGCGGCAGTCCTCTCAGGTGGTCGCCGCAATCGGACAAGACGGGGACGCAATCGGAACTCGAAACGGCTGTCTAAGCTCCGCCGTAGAAGGACAAAGATTCTGCGGCGACGGAGCGATAAGCGGAGCGGCGATAAGCGGAGGGGTTAAAAGCCAAAGCGATGCTTGTAATCTGCGACAGACTCTCGGAAGGAAGGCTTGTTCCAGAGAATCCAGCGCGACAGCGCACCAGCCGTATCGGGCTTTCTCCAGTTCTCTCCCTTTCCTGTGTGGCGCTTAAGATAGCGCTGCTTCCGCGTCGCATTCTTGTGTTTCGTATAGTCGGACATTCCCGCTGCACCAAACGACACGACCTTCTCGCGCCCATCGCGTTCAAACACGGCATCGTACTTCTTTTCGGCCTTACGGGATTTACGGATTGCCTTGAGCTTTAACATCTATTCTCCCTCAAGACTTTTTCTGTAGGCCTTGCACTGGCGACAGACACAGGTAGACGGCTGCTCCGTACAGAAACAGTCTGGACATCTATCTCCCTGAATATCCTGCTGACAGGTCGGACACATCTTATGCTGCTTCATGAGATCCAAAAAAGCCGGTTTACAACTGATACATGGCTGGAAAAAATGTAGTGTATAGCCCTGCTTGAGCCGTTCCAAGGTCATCTGTATCGGCATTCCACAGGCCTCGCACAGATGCTCTTCAGCAGTCCGTTTCATCCATTCGGCCTCAAACTGCTCCTGACAGGAATCGCACGTACACACACAGGTAGTATCGCAGATGGAGTTTTCCTTGTGCTCGCACTCCGACATTCTGTAGGAAGACTTGGATGTTCTTTATGCGTCAGTGAAGAGGGCCGCAACACGGCTCGTGAGACTGGAGAGAAGAATAGACGTCTCCGTTGTATTCAACACATCCTTGAGCGTCTCATTCAGCTCAATAATGCCCCCAGCGCGGTCCAGATTAAGACGCCGCGCCGTGCGCAGAATAAGCTCGACAGCAATCTTGGGTTGAAGAAGGCCCTTCGAGTTTGCCCACTCCGACCCGCAAAAGATCTTCAGCGCCTTCGTCGGCTTCCTATAGCTCTCGTCCAGCTCCGACAGGTTGATAAGAATATCTTCCACATACTGGAGGTTTCGCGCCTCGCAGAAGTCAACAAGATCGCGGTGCTCATAGGGGGTCCGGGTGGTTACTGTTACGGAAGAATAGGACATTGGGCTACTGAACAGAGTGACTGCTGTGCGGATAATTTTAGTGCGACAGAATGGCGGACTGAACTATTCCGTCTTGGACGCCAGACGCTCCCTGTACACATCATGAAGTGCCGTATCTTTTATCGGATGAAAGAGACCGTTATGGGTAACTGTGTCTTCTGTCCATGTATGGCGAAAAATAATCGATTGAAGCTCTGGTACCTGCTCGATACTAAAGCCATTCTTCACCGCTAGCGTACTAAAGATGATTTCAATGAAACAGAGGGTATTCTTCGCATCATGGAGCTCCTTGACCTTGTCGAACAGCCTTCTGGACACACGGGTTGCACACACCAGACTTCGATAAAAGGGGCGCTCCATCTTTCCATCCCCATCATACCAGAACTCAAAGCTCGGATCATCCGTATCCTTCACGTGCTGCTTCGTGACAAGATCCGTGGTCGGATATCGTTGGTCAAGCTCTTTGAAAATATCCGCGCGAGGGACAAAGACATCCTCCTCAACAAACCAGACATGCTCGGGCGCCAGATTCTTTTCGCAAAAATACAGAATAACCTTATCCCACGCCGAGGGACGCTTCACAATGGCCGGATTTGCGTTATTGTAGCCCGTCGTGCGACATTCATCATCCGTGATCTTGACAAAGGTGATGTTGGGAAGGGTCGGTGTCTCACACTCAGGGTCATCACAGATAATATAGGTGGGATGCGTCGTCGCATAGTTCTTGGCAAACTCTATGACCCGGTCATTCGGGCAGACACAGAGCAAGGCAATAACAATCTTGGACTGTTCCTGAAATCCTTCTTGTATGGGCGCATCAGTGAATAGGTGAACAAACAAAAAAAGGAGGAGAAGGGCTATAACATAGGTATATATCGGAGGACCTTTCGGCATCCTATCTATCTTAGTCCATTGATTTTTGCAGAGGCTGAATGAGCTTCTGCGTCTTCTCTACCGAAAAGCTCATGATTGGCGCGGGCCACATGTATGGCTCCTCCAGCTCATCCTGGATGGAGTAGCTGCTTCTCGCAAACCACTGGCGCTTCTCCTCGCCCTTCATATTCAGCTTCAGAACCTCCCAGCCCTCTCGGCGCGCCTTCTCTCTCGACATGAGGAAGGGGTCCGTAATCGCCTCGTTTCGCTGGGCCTCCTCCTCAGCCGCAAGAGTCCGCTTCAGCGACTCCTCAATAGCAATCTTCATCGAGTGCTCGACAGGAGGGGGCTCGTCGGGCTTCGGAGTTGTGGGTGGTGAAGAAAGCCGCGCCCGCAGTTTCCCCCACGACACCGGTTTCGTCATCGCGCCGGTTGAGGGGAGAGAGGGGAAGGCCGTTTGCGACTGGAGCTGCTCCGCAGTAATCGGCTTCGGCACCCTCGCCTCCTCCCCACGCTTCGAGGGAGGCATGTAGCGCGCACCCACCTCTGTAGATGGCGGCGAATCGGCGTGCTGCTGCATCAGCTCCGACCCCTTCATAGGCTTGAGTGCGATAACGCCTGAAGGGATTGACATTGTGTACGTAATGGCCCCAGCAGCCGCGCGCAGTTTCAATTTTATAGACTATAGCACGGTGAACCTAAATAGGAATCCAGTCTATTCTATAGTAACTATGTCAGACCCCCTTATCGACTCTCTCTTAACAAGTCTTGATGCGGCCCCAAAGAGCAAGATTCATATTCGGTTCCAGAAAAATGGCCCGAGGAGCATCACCCTCATTGAGGGTCTCGAGGATGACTTGGACTTGAAGCGTATTGCGCGCGCAATGAAAAAGGGCTTTAGCTGCGCGTCCAGCGTTCATATAGATGAGAAGACAAAGGAGTCGTACATTAAACTACAGGGAGACCATCGAGATAATATCCGAGAGTGGCTCCTACAAGAAAAGATTATAGAGGCAAGTGAGGCAAAGGAGAGGATTGTTGTTCACGGCTACTAGGCGTACTCCTCGTCCTCGTTCTGAATGCGACACGACCGATTGCGCCGATTGCGGGTCACCGAGACCCAGCCGCGCGGGTCGTCGTCAGCATAGTCAATCGGAGACACATTGGGGAGACGCCCCCAGCCACCTGTCGGGCCGACGTCGTCGTAGCTGAATCCAGGAGGGCTCGAGATGCGCATCGAAGGCTGCTGCGAGATGCCCCGGGCATTCCCGAAACGCTTCGGGTCAGTGAACTCGATGTAGGCCGTGCTGCTGAAGAGTGCAGAGATGCCCTGTGCACCCCCATACTCCGCTGCGTGCCGAATCTTGCGGTTGCGGTGCTTCCGCGCGTTCTTGGGCAGGCCAGAGAACATCCGCAGCGCAGGGAAACCGTTCGCGCGCAGGATCTGGCTGACACTAGGGGCTGACATTCTTGGGTAAGGTACTCAAGCTGTGGGCGTCAAGGTCATTCAATTTTTTGTGGGCGGCCACGGGCCGCTCGCAAAAAAAGGGTCACCGATTGTGGGGGTCGAACCCACGACTGTGTGGTCACATACGTTTCGTAAAAGCCACACGCTCTACCACTGAGCTAAACCGGTTTGGGTAGCAGTGTACGCTAAAGCACAATGCTAACTGTTTTTGAAGAGAACACTAACTCTGATTCCGATACCGGGAGTTGAACCCGGGTCTTAGGATGGAAAGTCCCTTATGCTAACCGTTACACCATATCGGAGGCAATAGATACTTAGAAAAAATAGGAGTAAGTATGTCTGCGAGCTAGAGACCTAGTAGCGGTAGCCGCCCTTGCAGAAGGAGCACGTGCAGCGGTAGTAGTAGGGAGTGTGCATATCAGGGTTGTGAAGCGAGTAGATGGTTGTCGCCAGGAGGTCCTCGTGGCTCAGCCTGTAGAACTTCGCTAGATAGCGCATACACATGTCGTGCGTGAGCCCCTTGACTGGCTCGCCTAGCGCGTACTCAATGGCGGCCTTGGATGTGCGCCCCCTGCGAATCATCCACTGAACCAGCGCCTTGGCCCTGGGGGAGGGCCAGCGGGGGTGGTTATAGGGAAAGATAGGCTTGGCCTTAGGTGACTTTGTGGGCGCGCCCTGCTCCGACTCCTCGGGGATACATGAGACCGGCGCGGGCATCTCGTCATCGTCATCCTCAATCGCGGTCTCCACTACGGTGCGCACCAGGGCTGGGAGCTGCTCGCCCTGCTCGTCAAACTGCGCAATGCAGTCCTCGCCTGGCTTGGCGCCGCAACTGAATGAGCAGCCATAGAGGCAGCTCTCGATAGGGGGAAGAGGATAGGCGCTGCCGACAGGCTCGTGCTTAGAGTCACAGCCGTACGAGCAGCTCGCCCGGTCGCAGGTCAGGTCAATGACGGGCTCAGCCACAGGGGCCCGCACGGGCTGAGGCGAAGCACCGCATGCCTTCCCACAGTCGTAGTCCCAGGGCTCTGTGTCACACGTCCCACACTCGTAGGCACGGGAGTACAGGTAATCGCTACAGCGTGGTACACGGTACTGCTGCTCCTCCTGCTCCTCCTGCTCCTCCTGCTCCTCCTGCTCCTCCTTCTCCTTCTCCGCCTCAAGAGTATCCAGTCGGTCCTGGAGGGCCTCCTTGTACTCCTCCTCGGCCCGGCGCCTGTCCTGCCAGTCACACGTGTCGCAGCCGCAGACCTCCTTGTGCTTCATGGAGGCTGAGACGGGCTCGCCCTGGGGGACCTGGCGCCACAGCGCCGCCTCCTCCCGCTGCTCCCGATAATACTCCGCCTGCTCCTCCGCCTCCTCCTGCAGCTGGGCCTGGTAGTCCGCCTCCTTCTGGAGGGTCGCAAAGTCAGCCAGGGTCGCCCGGCGCTTCTCTTGCCACTCGCTGTCCTCCTGCTCCTGCTCCTGGGAGCGCACCACGCACTGGCCGCACTCCCAGATGTCCTCGTTAAGGCACCGGTCGCAGGGCCACTCCGCTTGCTGCGGCTTTGGCTGCTCTGCGTCGTCAAAGTGCACATGCTGGCGCTCAGGCGGCGGGCTTGGCGGCAGGGGGATCTCCTGAGCAAGGTCCAGCTCCGAGGGCTCGTACAGCTCCCAGATCTCATCAAGAAGCGCCACATGCTCGTCCGTCAGCATGTGGTGGCGGCGCGCAATGTAGCGGACACACATGTCAATCATCTGAACGGCGGACATGGTGGAAGGTACGAAAAAATGTGGGGGGCTGCGGTTCAATTTTGTTTTTGCGCTCACTCGTCGCTGTCACTCTCATCGTCCTCGTCTGTCGTGTGCGTCGAGGCCGTCTCTGCGCCGCTGTTCTCCACAATCTCTGTAGGGGCAAAGACGCGCAGGTAGCCGTCATGCCAGCGCTCGAGCGTCCAGGAGCGGGCCTTGCTCACGCCCTTGTGGAGGCACTCCTCCAGAATGGTCTTCAGCTTCTTTGCAGGCCTCTCGTCAAGCTCCCTGCGTACCCTGGTCATGTAGGTTACCCAGCCATCCCTGATGCGCTGGAACTCCTCCTCCTGGCCCTCGAGACTGTTCGGCTCATAGGCCTCCTCAAAAGGAGTCTGCTCCTCTGGGGAAAACTCCTCTTGCGTAAGCTCGTGCTGCTGCCGAGACAGGTAGGAGAGGCTGTACAGGATGTAGCCCGTAAAGGTGCCCAGGTCCCACTGGGGGTTCTTCAGCTTCTTGCGCCCCATGGGCTGCGCAGCCTCCACCGCCTCGTAAATCTCCAGAATCCGCTCAAAGTCCCTCCGCACGCCCGCCTCCTTTGCCGCGGAGATTGGCGTGGTCATAAAGCGCTTCGAGACGATGTACTCGTACTTCTTCGTCGCGTTGCCCGGGCCGTAGAGTAGCCCCAGAACCAGCCCAACCGCATTCATCAGCCAGCGGCGGCGCTTGTCCTTCGAGGGGCCCGCCAGGTCTGCAGGGTCGCCCCGCACGCCCCAGATGCTCTCCGCGCGGTCATGGTAGCCCACGCCAGGCGTCATCAGCATGGACTTGACCAGCGTAATGAGGGGCGTGGACTGCTGCGCGTGGCAGCGCTCGCCAGGAGACAGCGGTGCGCCATTCTGGTGCCAGTCAAAGATCCGGATGCGGTCCTCGTCAGATGCGTTGCTAAAGGTGATGACAACGATGCGCTTGTTGTCAAAGTGGAGGCGGTCTGCCTCGCACAGCTCCGCATACAACTTCCCCTCTGGCCCCTGCCCGCCCACCTTGAACTCGCCGTCACGGAAGAGCATGGCCGTCGTCAGGCGCTGGCGGCCGTCCTCCAGCGTAGGATAGAGGTCCTCACGGCGCTTGCTCATCAAGATGGAGGGGACAGGGTAGCCCCTCAGAATGCTCTCGATGAACTTCTCCTTGCGCGCCAGGTCCCAGCAGTACTCGCGCTGGTGCGGCGCAATGGTGATGGTGCGCTCGCGGAAGTCCCCAATGAGCTGGTCAAGGGACACCTCGGTGTGGTTCTCGCGAATGCGGCTGGAGCTGAACATTCTAAACGAAGGGGGGGTAAGATACCTGTAAGTGGCCGCGATGTTTCAATTTTACGCAGCGATACCGTCCCCAGATATGTACTATCGGATTGATAAGATGTAAGCAGTAATAATAGCACCCATACTCGCACCAATCATCGACGAGATAAAGGCAGTAACGCACATCTTTGATTGCTGATTCAGGCTCGGTGTATCTTGCTCGGGTTGACTAAGCAAGGGAAGCATTCGTGTAAACAAAAAAGAGTGGAGTAAGAGTAAATTTTACTTAGATGCGGGCTTCGCAGCGCGCTTCTCGGCCGCAGCCGCTGCGAGCCGCACATGCTTCTGTGAGAAGCCGCCGTTGCGCTCATACTTCTCCTTCGCCTTGTCGTCCTTCTTCTTGCGGCCAACCTTAGGCTGGTCCATTGTGTGCTGTAGGGGGGTACTGCTCTCCTGCAGCCTCGGCTGCTTCAATTTTTTCAAGTTGCTCTCGCCACGCCACAATCCCCGCCGTAAAGGCTGCCCAGGTGAGACCAGAGGTCCCTACTAAGACACTCGTGGTGCCCTGGGCTGCTGCGGCGTCAGTGTTCTCTTTCATGTCGTCAAAGAAGAGAATATGGTTGGGATGGATGCCTGTAGCGGCCCGAAGCGCCGCAAAGTGCCTGTCCTTGCCCTTGCCATAGCCCCCGCTACTGTAGGCGTGAAAGTACTCCTTGCTCGGCATTGCGGACCACAGAGAGGCATGACGCAGCCTCATGCTATCGAGTGGAATGGAGCGCAACAGATTCTCTACTGCGTGCTCAGAAGGATTGCGAGATAGAAAGGCAACAGGAATGTATGCATCATAGATGCTGCCGAGAATGGAGGGAACATCTGGATAGGGGTCCGCCCATGCGCCCCAAAAGTCTGTTACCCCATGGCGGCAGCGTTCAAAGGGGGGTATGCGGTCCTTATCGCAGTCATAGGGGTAGAGCGTCCAGTCGCAGTCAAAGGCGATAATGGACGGCTTGCGACCCTTCAAGATATCTGAAGGATGAACCTTAGACATGCTGCTAGGTAAAAATACTACTGTACTGTACAAGCCATCAATTTTCACAGGGGTGCCTAGTCAGTTTGCGACTCGTCGTAAAGCCGCTCAGCGCGCGTGCGTTGGATAAGCGGCGGCAGGGTAAAGCCGTAGCTGGGGCCGCCACCACCTGAGAGGATGATGCGGGGAGGGGGCTGCGGTAGGGCGGGCCAGTCTGCAGCAGAACAGGAAGTTGCGCTTACGGGCTTTGCTGCGTCTGCCTCCCTTGCCTCCCGCGCAGCCCTGCTCACCGCTACCATTGCGCGCGCCACCTCCTGTCTGGCCAGCACAGCGTCTATGCGTGCGTGCTGCTGCTGCTCGGTGAACGGGGAGTCCTCATACGCGGCGCCACCGGCTGGGACAGAGCGCATCCGCCTCCCCATCCGCATGACCCGGCGGCTGTGCTCGTTTATCTCCTCCTGCGGAGTGCGCACAATAGGCCCGCGCTCCACCTGAACCCACGGCACATCTGCAGGCGGCAGCGGAATGCCGTGCTCTGTAGCCCAGGCGCGCCACGGCTGCTTGAGGCCACAGCGCTCGTAGAAGCCAGCCTTGCCCGTGAGGCGCACACAGGCCGGCTGCTCGCGCCCGTCAGGCGCTGTGCGCGCAGGAAAGAGGCGGCGCCCATTGCCCTCCTCGCCCGGGTGGACCATGCGGCAGCAGGCGAGCTCCAGCTCCTTTGTCTCTGGATTGGGCAGCTTGTACTGGCAGTAGACGCCACGGGGGCAGGGCGTCGGGGACCGCAGCTTGGGGTCATCCAGCGCCTTGTTCTCGTACCACTGAATGGTGTTGTTAAACGCAGCCATTCTGAAGTATGAAAGAGAAAGGGGTACCACACCGAGGTCGATGCGCCGTTTCAATTTTGCGAGGCAGTCAAGAGTTCTTGACATATCTAACGCCTAGAACGAGTTCCCCTACGACTTCTGCGACGGTTTCCCCTACGACTTCCGCGACGGCTTCTTCCTCCAACTGCAGGAGCCGCGCCACTGGTCGCAGTAGCAGCATTTGCCATCTTCTGGGTTGCATTAGCATTCTTCGCTGCGGCATTCACCGCGGTCTGTAAGGCCGCGGCGGCGGCATTTGCCTGCGCTATAGCATTCGTTTCCACTGCATTTAGAGGAGCAGCAGTGTTGGCACTAGCATTCCCATTGCCACCGCCCTTTCCCATCCTCGCCTTCAAGTCCGCCGCCCGCCTTTCCGCCGCCGCCTTTGCCGCCGCTGCCCTTACTTGAGCCGCATGTGCTTCCGCTTCCCGCTTAGCTTTCAGCATCGCCTTATGCCTTTCTTGTGCTGTAGCAGCCGCTGCTATCTTCGCTTTTGCCTCTTCGGAGATTTCGGGGCGACCAGGAGGGGGCATTATATACTTAAAGGACAGAAAATACTAGAACCCTCTAACAAAAATACGCAGGGAGGATATTCTTTCTATGAACGTCAGTGGCATGAACGTCAGTGGCTACACGGCATGCAGGAGTAGAAGGGCAGGCCATGGGCGCACGTGGAGTCGTGCGGCGTGCCCATGGCCGCAAAGAGGTTCTTGGCAAAGTCGGGGTGTTCCACAGTTCCTCCGCAGGCCTCGCTCGCCTTCACAATGGCCGCATCAGCGGTTCTTGCGGCCTGTAGCATGCGACCGATGCTGCCACCTACTGTGGATTGCTGGTAGCTCTCATGGCGCTGAAGCCGCCGGGCCTCCATCCGCGCCGGAATAGAAGCGAGCACGGCCGCGGTCTTCTCCTTACAGCGCTTGTAGTAGGCCTCTTCCGTCCCAGAGTCTACCCGCGACTTGTAACACGTCCCGCAGGGACACGTGTCCACATTGTGCTGGTAGGGTGAGCTGTACGGTGCTGCTGCGGCCGCGGGCTCCGCCTGGCGGGGGTCAGTGCTCTTCTCGGAAGACATTCTGATATAGAGTGCTAAGAGTGTAAGATGAAGGAGGGGTACAACTCGACCGGGGAAGTTACCCTTCAATTTTCCACGAAAAATACTGTACTCTGTAGGGTTAGTTCTGTATCTCTAGTTGTTCACGAGTGCCTCCAGCTCCTTCTCCAGCTGGTCGTGCTCCTCGTTCGTGGCCGCGCTAGCGACGGCGCTCAAGAGGGCCTCAAGATTCCGCGGCAGCTTCCGTGCATCCTGAATGCGCTGGCTGCGCCCAGCAAGATGCTCGGCGTAGTGCCACGGCGTCTTCTCGATGTTAGCCTTGTCCGCCGCGTCCAGCTCGGCAGCCAGCTCCTCAGGCGTGCTGCTGTCAACCACCGTCTGCAAGAAGGGGTGCCAGCTCTTGTCGAGCGTAGACGCCATCAGCGCCTTGGCCAGGGCGCCAACTGGGGTGCGGGAGTCGTACCACATGCGCCCACCCGCATCAGGCACGTCCTTGCGCACGATGAAGCCGTCACGCATCTCGTCGCCGTGGTCGCCGTCGCAGCTAGAGCGCAGGTCGCAGTAGGTGCAGTCCGGCTCCCAGCTCTCCATCTTCAGCTGGGAGGCGCCGTGGTTGTACAGGCCACGCCTCGGCGCCATGGGCGGCGGCTGGGGCGCCCTGTCCCTCTGCGGCGTGCTGAAGCCACCGCCAATGCGCTCCACAGTGACGGGGTCCCATGCGGCGCCCGGCGGCAGCGGCGTGTAGGGGATGCCCTTCTGAGCGCACCAGGTCCCCCAGGGAATCTTGTTGCTGCAGCGCTCGTAGAAGCCGTGGGCTGCGCCCGTGAGGCGCACGCAGGCGGGCTGCTGGCGCCCATCGGCGAGCTGGCGCGCGGGAAACAGGCGGCGCCCCGTGCCCTCCTCGCCCGGGTGGACAAAGTGGCAGACAGCCGGCTCCAGCTGCTTGGTCGTAGGGTTCCAGCGCCTGTAGTCGCAGTGGACGCCGCGCTGACAGGGCTGCGGCGAGCGCAGACTGGGCTCGTCGAACGACGCCTTCACGAACCAGCGGATAGTGTTGGATGCAGACATGATTGATGTGACAGGAAGAGTGCTGTCGGGTAAAAACCCTGTAGGCCCCGCGGCCCTTCAAATTTTTACCCAGCCTGCGGCGTTAAAGGTCTTGCGCAGAGGCCAGCGCCTTGCGTCGCAGGGCCACAGAGCGCATGGCGGCTAGCTGCTGCGCGCCTTTCCGCACATACTCCTCTCGAAAGGTCTGAAGCCACCAGAGGGCTTTCTCGTGGCCCTCGTGCGGCTCCGAGTCTTCCCCGTAGGCGCTCTTCCAGTAGGCCTGCCACTGTAACTCCTTGTCCTCCCGCGTCAAGTAGACCTCCCCGTAGGTGCGGTGCCACCACAGCTTCTTCTCGCGCAGCACCGCCATCTCCCTCTCCCAGATGCTCTGTGAGCCGTCATCGCCGCACAGCCTCGAGGCCCACCACGCGCTCCACGCCGCCTCCTTCTGCGCCATAGTGAGGGACATGGTAAGGGTACAGGCTGCTGGGGTCCTCTGGGGGCTCAATTTTAGCCCAAAAAAATTGAAGCACCTCTGCGACAAGAGGGCCAAGGAAAAAGAAGAGGAGCTTTTGGCTTCCCTCTTCAATCCCGCGCAGTCAGCGCCGTCGTCTCAGAGTCTTTCTTTCAAGGTCGTAAGACCGGTCCATGCCCATACTACCGTGAGGGTCCCCACCCCCACAGCGTAACTCTTGGCGCCTTCGTCATCTCTGTTCCGCCAGCTCCTTCTGCGACTTTTTGGTTCGTTGTCTTTACCTGTGCATGAGCAGCGAGTCCCTCACCATCACTGCGCACTGTGCGCCCTGCTCGCCCAGCCTCGCCCTGCGCTCGCGCTCTGCGCCGCCGCCGCCGCCCGCAGCCAGCGACGCAAAGCGGCCCTGGGGCGCTGCGCGCTCTGCGAAGGGCCGCTGGGGCGCAGCCGCAGCGCCGCCGCGCCACTGGCGGGCGTCCACGCCCTCTGCGCGCCCGCCCAGGTGGACGGGCAGATAGCCCGCGCTCTTCTCGCTGATGCAGAGCAGGGCGTCGCCCTCCCGCTTGCGGATGTGCTTGGGCACGGGCATCACCTCCGGGTTGCTGGGGTCCCAGAGGAAGTTGCTGTCCCACTCTGCGTGCCAGCCGGCGTCGCCGTGGTGCAGGAAGGGGCAGTCCTCGCGGATGCGGCCGGCGAGGAACTCCGCGTGCGTGAAGCACTCAGAGCTCACGTGGAGCGTGGAGGGGCGGGCCTTCTTGCCGCCGTCCTCCCAGTCCGTGTGCTTGTTGCCCTCGCAGGAGTAGCAGCGCGTGCAGATGCGGCCGTTCTTCTGGACGGCCTCGCCGCGGCGGAGGTTGCGGCGCGCCTCCACCATGGCCTGCTCGACGCAGGCGCGGCGCCAGTTGGCCTCCATGGCGGCCTTGGCCGCCGCCTCGCGGGCCAGCTCAGAGTCGCGCATGGCTGCGCAGTAGGCGTCCCAGGCCGCCTGCATCTCTGCGCCATACAGGTCGTCCATCGAGTAGCCCTCGTTCTGGGCCATGATGAGCTCTGCGCCGTGGCGCCAGCCAAAGAGGTCCACGGCCCGCTGGCAGTCCTCGTCAGACATGCGCGCCTGCTTGGGGTCTGCGCCGAGGGCCTCGGCGCAGCTCTGGTTGAGCAGCACGCCAGAGGGCGTGCGGCCCTCTGCGGCCCAGCGCGCAGCGCGGGCCGCGACCACCTCTGGGGCCTCGGGCGGCGCCACGTAGCGCGGGCCGTCCTCCTCCTCTGCTACCTCTGCGGCCGCCGGCACGGGCGGCGGCTTGACCGCCTCTGCGGCCACGGCGGCCTTCAGAGTGGCCACCAGGGCCTGCGCGTCGTGCGCGGCCTTCTGCTTCCAGCTCCAGACGCCCTTCCCCTTGCCGGCCGGCTTGGGGTAGAAGAGCAGAGCGGGCGCCTCGTCGTCGTCCGCGCTCTGCGCCCACTTGGCGAACTGCTCTGCCGCCGCAGCCTCTGCGCGCAGCTCCTCCACTGTCTTGACCGCCCCCCCAGCCACAGGGGCGGGGGGGGCGATGCTCTGCTTGGGCAGAGGCACGGAGGCCGTCTGCTTGCTGTTGGTGTTGCGCGGCATTTCAGACGAGTGGTGTGAAATGGGTGGTATGCGCGGGGGGGGGGGAGCTCG